>ENA-OQVM01001691-OQVM01001691.1-marine-metagenome-genome-assembly--contig:-NODE-1691-length-28234-cov-10.256739_pt1 | contig 28234 bp, 20 predicted proteins | sample MGYA00237776_ERZ505498 | MGnify/ENA primary metagenome ERZ505498 (study PRJEB26159, sample SAMN06265151) | marine metagenome | isolation source: Helgoland LTER site | place: Germany:Helgoland, sampling...
TATAAGGGGGTTTATAAACTTTCTGTAAATTCAGATTTTACAAATATTATTGATTATGAACTTGATTCTATAGCATTGAAAGGAGGAAATACTAGCCTCGCTAAGTTTGATAATAACATTTATTATAATTATGATAAGGGAATGTTGAAATATAATTCGCTGACTAATAATTTTTCAAAGGACACGCTGCTTTCAAATTTATCGTCTAAAGGTTTATTGTATGGAATTATTAGAAATGACTTTGATAAAAAGTTATGGCTTTTCTCTGAAAATAATATCCATTATGTATACAAGGATTTAGTTTCAGGAAATAAAAAAGTAAGTTCAATAGTGTCTACCAATCAGCTAAGAAGAACAGTTTTTGAAAATATTTCTAAAATTGATGAATCTAATTATGTTATAGGAACTAATAATGGTTATATAACTCTGGATTTAGATAAATATAAATTATTGCCACCAAAAGTTAACATTAGTAAGATAGAGTCATATGAATTAAATCAAAACCCCATCCCTGTAAATAAAGAAGAATTTATTCAATTTGAATCTAGCTTTAATAACTTAAGATTTCATACAAATGTTTCAAATTATCAAAAGTTTCAACCCATCACTTTTGAATATTTATTGGAGGGATACCTTCCGGAGTGGGTTTCAGTCAAAGAATCGCCGTTTATTGAGTTTAATAATTTAAAGCCTGGAAATTATGAATTTAAAGTAAAAGCAAAAATTGGAGATCTGTATTCTTCAAACACTGAATCAATTTCTTTTACAGTAGAAAGACCGTGGTATTTCTCAAATTTTATGATTGCTAATTATTTTTTAGTTTTTGCCATTATATTTTTCTTTTTTAATAGATCATATGAAAAATATTATAACGAAAAAGAACAAAAGATCATCAAAACAAATCAAAATAAATTAGAGCTTATTGAAATAGAAAAAAAACAAGCTTTAATGGCTTTAGAGAACAATAAACTTCAGGACGATATCGAAAGTAAAAATAGAGAACTTGCTATTTCTACAATGAGCATGATTAAAAAAAATCAGTTTTTAAGTAAAATTAAATCTGATTTAAAAAAGTCCAGTTCTAGCGATCAAATATTCCCTGTCATTAAAATGATTGATAGAAACTTAAACAATAAAGACGATTGGAAGTTTTTTGAAGAAGCCTTTAATAATGCAGATAAAGATTTTCTTAAAAAAGTTAAATCTACTCATCCTTCTTTAACAAATAATGATTTAAGGCTTTGCGCATACCTTAGGTTAAATCTATCCTCAAAAGATATTGCACCTTTACTAAATATTTCATTGAGCAGTGTAGAAATTAAAAGATATAGACTTAGAAAAAAGATGCAACTTACCCATAATGAAGGTTTAACTGATCATTTATTAAGTCTTTAGTTTTTTGTTTCAAATAGATAATACTATTAACAGGAGCTATACAAAGCCTATACACTATTGTTAATGATCTATTTAATTCCATAGTTTTATCACCATATTTTTATCATGTTTAACCTATTGTTGCGTTAATTGTTATCAAATCTTCAATAATGTTATTTTATTTTTGTCTAATTCATATTTTGTATAGGTTATTTATGTTTGCTTAACAATTTGTTTTCTTTAAGTTTAAGCTATACAATTAAAAAACATATATGAAAACAAAATTATTATCATTAATCATCTTATTTGGTTCCTTTTTTGTGGTAGCTCAAGATTCTACCCTAGTTGGATCCGTATCGGACTCATCAACTGATGGTCCCTTGCCAGGTGTAAGTGTTGTTATTAAAGGAACTCAGAATGGTACTACTTCAGACTTTGACGGAAATTTTAGTTTGAATGGTGTTTCCTCTGGAGACGTTATTCAATTTTCTTACATAGGTTATGTAACTCAAGAAGTACAAGTTGGGACTTCATTTAACATTAGTGTTTCACTTGATGAAGACGTTGAAGCTTTAGACGAAGTTATTCTTGTTGGTTACAGTACTCAAAAAGCATCTAATATTTCTGGATCTGTTACTACAGTTTCTAGCGAAGATGTCGAAAGATTAAAACCTACTAGAGTTGAAGATGCTTTACAAGGTCAATCTGGTTTAAACGTAATTTCTGCTCCAAATCCAGGTGGTAAGCCATCTGTTTTGATAAGAGGAATTACTTCTTTCTCTGGAACTGATCCACTAGTTGTTATCGATGGAATTAATTCATCATTATATGATGTTGATGCTTTAAGTGCATCTGACATTGAAAGTATTTCTGTATTAAAAGATGCATCTACAACTGCGCTTTATGGTGTTAGAGGTGGTAACGGAGTTATAGTTATAACCACTAAATCTGGAAAGAAAAATCAAGAAACTCAATTTACTTTAGATTCATCTTTTGGTTTTCAAGAAGTTGAAAATTTTATTGATGTTTTAAATGCAGCTCAATACGGCGCAATATTAAATGAAGGTAGTGTAACATCCGGTGGTTCTTTATTATTTACTAATCCTTCTGCTTTAGGAGTTGGTACTAATTGGCAAGCTGAACTGTTTGATTCAGCTCCAATTTCAAATACATCAATTTCTGCATCTGGAGGTTCTGATACTACAACATATTTTCTTTCTGCTAGTTATTTAGCACAAGAGGGTGTTGCTGGTGGTGCTGATAAAGATTTTTATGATAGATCTACTTTCACTGCTAATTTCACAACTGATTTAACAGATGAAATCAAAGTTTTTGTAAATACTAAATATTCAAATATCCAAGGGAACGGATTAGGCGGAAATCAAATTTTTAATGCTTTAAATTTTGATCCTTCAATTTCTCCAATGGTCGACGGAGCGTACGGAATGAGTACTACTATAACTCAAGAAGTTTTAAATCCATTAGCTGGATTATCTAACTCTTACAGCGATAATAAAACTGATAAATTAATTGGTAAAATTGAATTACAATATGAATTATTAGATAACCTTAAAATTACTTCTAGGTTAGGATACTCCAGTATTTGGCAACAATCAAAAGGATTTAGCCCTTTACAGTTTTATGGTGTTGGTCATAATAGAACAAATGCTAATGCTGATTTAACAGCTAGAACTGAAGATGATCATAATAGAGTTTCTGAAACAAAAAATAATTGGTTCAACTACACATACGAACTATTTGGTAACTACGATTTCTCAATAGAAAATGAGCATAACTTTAATGTTTTTGCAGGTTTCACTATTGGAAAAAGTACATATAATAACCTAAGTGGAAGTAATGTTGATATTCCTTTTAACTCTTGGACTTACGCTGATTTAAGCTCTGCTTCTGGTGGTATTTCAGAACAGACTACTAGTTCAGCACAAAGTGTAAGCAGAAGTGTATCTTTAATGGGTAGAGTTGAATATGATTTCAATGAAAAATATTTGGCATCACTTACTGTAAGAAGAGATGGTTCTACAAGTTTTGGTAAAAATAATAAATTTGCTATTTTCCCGTCTGCTTCAGTTGGTTGGGTAGCTTCAAATGAAGATTTTTTCAACTCTTCTTTTGTAGATTTTCTTAAAGTAAGAGCAAGTTTTGGAACTGTAGGTAATGATAATGCTAGTCCTCAGTTTGGAACAATCTCAACTTTTCCTAAATATACTTTTGATGGAAAAATTGTTAACGGATCTACATTATTAGGAATTCCTAATAATGATGTATCCTGGGAAAATCAAATTCAAACAAATGTTGGTTTAGACTTAAGAATGTTTGATTCTAAATTAAGTTTAACTGCTGACTATTTTATCAAGACTGTTGATGATTTATTATTTAGCCCTACACTTTCACTATATTTAGGTATACCACAATATCCGGTTGCTAACATAGGAAAGACCGAGACAAAGGGTTATGAAATAAGTTTATCTTATGGAGCAGAAATAGCAAAAAATGTAAATTTCAACACAACTTTTAATTTTACTGCTGCAGAAAATTTAGTAGTTGCTATCAATAATGGAGATAAATATATTTGGGGATCTTCTTATGGAATTCCTTCTACTCAATTGACTCAATTTAGACAAGGTGAATCACCTGGAATTTTTTGGGGATATAAAACAAATGGTCTTTTTCAAACTCAAGCTGATGTAGCCTCGCACGCTACTCAACCTAATGCTCAACCTGGTGATATAAGGTTCGTTGATGTTGATGGAAACGGAGTTATAAACGCTGAAGACAGAACTAAAATTGGTGATCCTTTCCCTGACTTTACATTAGGCTGGAACTTTAATTTAAATGTTTCTAATTTTGATTTATCAGTGTTTACATATGCATCTGTTGGAAATGATATCTTCAGAGGATACGAAAGAGGACTTAACTATACAAATAAATTTGCTTCTGTTCTAAACAGATGGACTGGTGCAGGATCAAGCAATACAGAACCTAGATATAGTTTTATTGATGCTAATGATAATAGTAGAGCATCTGATAGATATGTTGAAGATGGTAGTTTTGTTAAAATCAAAAATATTCAGTTAGGTTATAACTTTAACTTGGGTAGTGATAGTGCTTTCTCTGATGTTAGAGTATACGTTACCGCTAAAAATGCATTTACATTTACTGATTATACAGGTTATGATCCAGAAATTTCTAATGGTGGTGGACCTGTTCTTGACACCGGTGTTGACAGAGGAACATACCCATCTCCTAGAACATTTTCACTTGGAGTAAAACTTAAATTTTAAAAATATATCAAATGAAAAATAAATTAAACAAAATTATTTTATTAGTCTTTATTTTTGTAGGCATTGTAGCTTGCGAAGATTATGTTGACTATGAAGCATCAGAGGGATATACTATCGTTGCTGGTGACTACTTTACTAAAGCAGCTGATTACGAAGCGGCATTAGTTGGAACTTATGATGTTCTTCAATGGAATATTTACTCTGTAATGATCGGAGATATTGCATCTGATAATTCATATTGTGGAGGAGAAAGCGCAACTGATGTTGTTGGTTTGCAAAAAATTGACGACATGATACATAATCCTGTTAATGATCAATTAGAATCAACATGGAAGTGGATGTATGAAGGCATCAACAGAGCTAACTATTTAATTGAAAACAAAGACAAAGTAGATTTTGCTAGAAAAGCTGAACTTTACGGAGAAGTTCAATTTTTAAGAGCTTACTATTATTTTGAATTAGCAAAAATATTTGGTGATGTTCCATTATTTACTCAATCAAGGTTAACAGCTGGTGACTCATCAACTCTTCAAAGAACTCCAGTTTCTGAAGTATATGCTCAAATTGAAGCTGATTTACAAGCTGCAATTTCTGCTTTACCGGCTGCTAAAAGTTTAGACGGAAGAGCTACAAGTTTTACTGCTCACGCTTTACTTGGTAAAGTATATTTATATCAAGATAAATTTGATGAAGCTGCAGGTATTTTAGAGCCTTTAGTTGGTCTTTATACTTTAGTTCCAGATCTTCAAGATGTATTTTTAACATCTGGAGAGAATGGTTCTGAATCTGTATTTGAGGTTCAACATTCTAAAAATTCTAACTGGTGGGATTGGGGCTTTCCTCAAGGTTCTGAAGGAAGTTTTGGAGTTATTCACCACGGAATTAGAGGTTATAATGGTTCTGTTTATGCTCAAGGCTGGAGCTTTAATGTTCCTACAAAAGATTTATACGATGCTTATGCTGATGGAGATTCAAGAAGATCTGTAGCACTTTTAGACATCGTTGCTTGGGCAAAGATTGATAGTGCTGAGTATGCTGAAGGATACGAGCATACAGGATATTTCAATCATAAATATATTCCTAGAGCGGGAGCAACTTCAGCTCAAGGTGAATTGAATTACGAAACTAATTATAGAGCTATTAGATATGCTGATGTTTTATTAATGGCTGCTGAAGCTAATAACAGAAAAACTAGTGCAGACGATGTTAAAGCTCAAAATTATTTAAACCAAGTTAGAGCAAGAGCGTTTGGAAATGACTCTAAGGCTTCTTCTTCGACAGGTGTTACATTAACTCAAGAAATTTGGGATGAAAGAAGATTAGAACTTGCAATGGAAGGTCAAAGATTCTTTGATTTAGTTAGAACAGGTGAAGCTGCTACAAAAATTGAAGGTTTTGTCTCTGGAAAACATGAAGTTTTTCCAATTCCTCAAACGGAAATTGATATTTCTGGATTAACTCAAAATTCTGGATACTAACACATAATAATTAAGAATATGAAAACAATAAATAAAATATTTACATTACTCTTTGTTTTTACAGCATTTGTAAGCTGTAAGGAAGATTTCTTAGAGGAAACTGACTTTGGAATAGTTGCTCCTTCAAATGTTTCGGCAAATTTTGTAATTACTCAAGATAATACCGGGCTAGTTACTATTACACCTGAAGCTGAGGGTGCTCTTCATTATGACATTACCTCTTTTGGAGACGGTTCTGACGCTATTGAAGGTATCAAACCTGGTACTAGTGTACAACATACTTTTGCTGAAGGATCATACGACATTCAAATTACAGCAACTGGATTAAGTAATTTAAAAACATCTAGTACTGTTCCTTTAACTGTATCTTTTAAAGCTCCAGAAAATTTAGAAGTTCAATTATCTCCAAATGCTTTAACTCTTGCAGTTTCTGCAACCGCTGATTATGCTGCTTATTTTCACGTATACTTTGGAATTGATGGCGAAGAACCAGTTGAGTTAGCAATTGATGGCTCTGTGAGTTACACATACGCTACCGGAGGTGATTATGATGTTAAAGTTATCGCATTTAGTGGTGGAGCTGCAACAACTGAGAAAGCTGAAACAGTGACAATGTTTACAGAAACACTTTTACCAATTGATTTTGAAAGTTTTGATAAAAGCGTATTTATAAGTTTTGGAGGGACAAGTAATGATGTAATTGCTAATCCTGATACAAACGGAAATACTTCAGCTACTGTTGGAAAAGTAACAAAAGGTGCTGGGGAAGCTTGGGCTGGTAATGTTATAACTACAACAAATCCAATTGCTGATCTTGCAGTTAAAAATCAAATCAAGCTAAAAGTATGGTCTCCAAGAGCTGGAAGTTCTATGACTATGAAGTTAGAAAATATTGATGACGCAAACATTAATAGTGGTGAAATCACTGTTCCTGTTGTTGGCAATAGTGCATGGGAAGAAGTAGTTTTTGACATGAGTGCAATTGATTCTAGTAAAGAGTACAGAAAAATCGTATGGTTCTTTGATTTAGGTACTCAAGGCGAAGGTGGTGATGCATGGACTTTTTATGTAGATGACTTTTCACAAACTGCTAAAGTTACTGAACCTTTGGCTGCTGCTCCAACACCAGGAGCTCACCCTGATAATGTTGTTTCTGTTTTTAGTAATGCTTATAATGATGTAGGTGTTTCTGAATGGAATCCAAACTGGGGACAATCAACTACAATGGAAACTGTCAAAATTGACGGCAATGAAACTTTAGTTTACAGCAATCTAAATTACTCTGGTATTGTGACTAATTACGATCCTGGCACATCTCTAGCTGGAAAAACATATGTTCATTTTGATTACTGGACTCTTGACGCAACTAAGCTGGGACTTAAACTTGTTAATACATCCCATGCTGGTCAACCAGAAAAAGAAGCATTAGTTAATGTATCATCAATTACAAAAGGAGAGTGGGTTAGTGTAGATATTCCACTTTCAGAGTATACTAACGATACATCTAAATTTATGCAATTAGTTTGGGATGGTGCTGCTGGAAAGATATGGATTGATAACCTTTATTTCTACAACGAACCAGGAGATGCTCCAACAGCTGCTCCTGCAGCTCCGACAGTTGCTGCTGCTGATGTTGTATCTATTTACAGTGATAGTTATACAAACGAAGTTGTTTCAGAATGGAATCCAGATTGGGGTCAATCAACAACTTTAGAAACAGTTACAATAGGTAGTGACAACTTTTTAAAGTACTCAAATTTGAATTATTCAGGTCTTGTTACAAACTATGATCCTGGAACTGATATTAGTGGAACAAATTATGTTCATTTTGACTATTGGACTAACGACGCCACTAAATTAGGTTTAAAGTTAGTTAACACTGCTTATGAAAATGGTGATCCAAAAAAGGAAGCTTTAGTTACTGTTCCTTCAATTGTAAAAGGAGGTTGGGTTAGTGTAGATATTCCACTTTCAGATTATACTAATGATGCTTCAAAGTTCATGCAATTAGTATGGGACGGAGATGGAACAGTTTATATTGACAATTTATATTTTTATGACAATAAGCCAACTGGAGCTGCTTTAGCACCAACTGCTGCTGCTGTTGATGTTGTATCTATTTACAGTGATAGTTATACAAACGAAGTTGTTTCAGAGTGGAATCCAGATTGGGGTCAATCAACAACTTTAGAAACTATTACGATAGGGAGTGATGACTTTTTAAAGTATTCAAACTTGAACTATTCAGGGCTAGTTACTAATTATGATCCTGGTACTGATATTAGCGCTATGACACATGTTCGTTTTGATTATTGGACCATAAGTTCTTCTAAATTAGGTTTAAAGTTAGTTAACACTACTTATGAAAATGGTGATGCAAAAAAGGAAGCTTTAGTTTCTGTCTCATCTGTAACAAAAGGAGAGTGGGTGAGTGTAGAAATTCCACTTTCTGACTATACTAACGATTCTTCAAAATTCATGCAATTAGTATGGGATGGAGATGGAGAAGTTTATATAGATAATTTATACTTTGTTAAAAAATAAAATTTATTAATTATGAATAAAATAAAAATGATATATCGATCAGTTCTTTTACTTTCTATTTTATCCTTTATAGGGTGTGAGAAAGAAAATTATGAACTTGGAAACATAGTAGCTCCTTCAAATTTAGAAATTAGTGCCGAAATAGTTGGAGTTGACGAGGCTAATCCTAATGGAGACGGAAGTGGAACCGTACACTTTGACGTAAGTGCTAACAATGCTATAACTTATAAGTATATATTTGATGGTGTTGAAACTTTAGCACCCTCAGGAAAACACACAATTAATTTCTCTGTTACAGGAACACGTACTTATGTCGTGACTGCAGTTGCAATTGGTTCAGGAGGTACAACATCAATGAAGTCTATTGCTGTTAAAGTTTTTGCAAACTATTCGCCACAACCTGCTTTTCTTACAAATTTAACTAGTAACTCTTCTAGAACTTGGAAACAAAATACTAACGAAGGAGGATATGTAGGTGTAGGACCTGCTGGTGGTACATGGCCTGAGTGGTACACTGCAGACCCAAATTCAAGAACAGTTTACGGTTCAGATGATGACACTTGGACTTTTACTTTAAGTGGAAAAGGTTTTGCTCATACAACTAATGGTGGTTCAGCTGTTAAATTTGAATATGCTGGAGATCTTCCAGGTGGAACCGATAATCCGGTCGATGATACACATAAAGACTTTGTTTTAGAAGACTATTCAGGCACTTGGAATGTAACAGCCCCAGGCGGTGTTGAGACTATTTCGTTGTCTGGTTATGGATTCTTTTCATTATACACTGGGACTCAAGACTACACTATAGTTTTCCCTACAAGTAATACTATGGAACTTACTACAACTGATGCCAATGGAAGAAAATGGTATTATAAATTAATTGCCGTAGAATAATTTTGTTTAAAATCATTAAAACCTGAACAATTTGCTTTGTTCAGGTTTTTTTTTAATATATTTTACTATGCTTAATAGATTTTTTTACACTTATTTATTTTGTTTTTTTATAATTCTTCAAGGTTGTTCATCTGGACAAGAAGAGGGTGGTAATGTTGGACCTGTAGACCCTCCAAGTGAAATTATGCCTTCAAATTTAAGTTTAAGCATTTCTATTGAAGGTTCTAGCTCCACTAATCCCAATGGTGATGGATCAGGTCTAGTTAAATTTTCTGCTTCTGCCACTAACGCTGTTTCATACAGTTATAGATTTGGAACAGGAGATTCTAAAAATTCATCTGGTGCTGTCGATTTTACCTACATTGATGTTGGCACAAAAACTTATAACGTAAAAGTACTAGCGTACTCTTCTACAAATAATTATATAAGTATTGATAAGACTATAACGGTTTATGTCAAACCATTTGCTGAGCCAACTATTTTAGCACTATTAGCTGGTGACTCATCAAAAACTTGGAGAATTAATGCCGCTCAAGATGCTCATTTTTCAAATGGAGCAGAGGATAAACAGTATCCAACTTATTGGGAAGCTTATTCTTTTTCAAAATTAGGATCTGGATTCTACGATGACGAATTTACTTTCAATGTAAACGGTACTTTTCAACACAAAACTAATAGTACTGTTTTTGGTAAAGGTGTCCATTTAAACTCTGATTTTGGAACAACTTCTTCTACCACCAATAGTGACGGAGATATAGAGAATTATCCATTAAATAATTACGAGACTACTTTTTCTGTAAAAAAAGAAGATAATTATGATAAGATAGAGTTAGGAGATAAAGGGTTTCTTGGTTTTTATGTTGGTCAGCAAAATTATACTATTGCTTGTTCTGATGAAAATAATGTTTTAATTAGAACAGTTGATGACAGTGACACTGCATGGTATTTATGGCTTACTACAGAAACAGTTTCTGATATTCCATCTAAAGATCAGTTCAATAATTTAGCTTGGTCAGATGAGTTTGATTATACTGGCGCTATTGATCCTGATAAGTGGACACATGAAGTAAGACAACAGTGGTATAATAACGAAGTTCAGTCCACCACTAACTTATTAGAAAATTCTAAAGTTGAAGATGGTAAGTTAAAAATAACAGCTATTAAGAAATCTAATGGGGACTATACCTCAGCTAGAATTAGAACTTTTCAAAAAAAGGATTTTACTTATGGAAGAGTTGATATTCGAGCTAAAATGCCATCAACAACTAATGGAATTTGGCCTGCTATTTGGATGTTAGGTTCTAATTACGAAAGTATAGATTGGCCAGCTTGTGGTGAAATTGATATTCTAGAATATGCTCAATCAAATTCTTTCAGAGCTCAATCTACTGTTCATCACCCTGACAACTATGGTGAAGGAGATTCCTCAACACGAACTGATTATACTGATCTTCACGAAAAGTTCTATACTTATTCAGTAGTGTGGACCAAAGAAGCTCTTACGTTTTATGTTGATGACAAACCACATCATATTGTTGGAAACTCTTGTGCGTTACCTTTTAATTGGAATTTTAATATAATATTGAATTTTGCTATGGGGGGTACTTTTGGAGGTGACATTGATTCAGCTTTTTTATCTGAAACTATGGAAATTGATTTTGTGAGAATATATCAATAAAAGCTTAGATTGAATTAGATAGTAATTACTTTTTTAAAGTAGTGCCACATTATTTTGGCTAACTCTATTGTTAAAATTCTTAAATTAGATTTTTGAATAAACGTTATCATGAAACTAATTAAAGTACTTATACTTTTTCTGATTTTCAGTAGTTGCTCAACTAATAATAATCCTGTTAAAACAGGTTATACTTTAGATTACTCTGAATTAGATAGTTTTTTAAAAGATTCGTTACCAAAGACTCTTGATTTAGATATTAATAATAATGATATTTTTGACAGATGGAAGGATATTTTTTTAATTAACTCAGTAAAAAAAATTCCTTTTGTCGATTCTCGTCAATTGAATTACCCTATAAATTCACTTAAAACAGATATATTAAAAATTAATGATAGTGATGTGCCATTCGAATTAAATCACCCTCAAATAATTGGTAGATTTAGAGTACTTAAAACAGATATTTTAAAAATAGATGTAGATAACTTATCAATAGATAATTATAAAACTTTTCAAAGTCATCTTAAAGATATTATCGTTTCTTATAATGCTTTTGTAAACATTATGAATCTTGAAGTAACAAAAGATAAAAACGAAAAATTTATTATAGATTAAAGCGTAGGATATTCAAAGTCATATTTTAATTCAGATGATATTTTATCATCATTTACTTCTTTATTTATTACTGTTTTTTTATTTGAGAATTTTAATTTTTTAATATTATTAATATCGCATAGATTATCATAATAATCCTTTTTAGTAGGATGAAATGGTGCAACTGCAGAGTAGGTTTTCCCCCAATTGTTTTTGCTAATGACTTTACTAATAACTCCAATGCAGTCTTTTAAGTGTATATAATTAATTGGCGCAAAAGGATTTAATATTTGATTTTTTTGAATTAGATATTTCAATGGATTTCTATCCTCACTTATTAATCCTCCAAACCTAATTATTGTATTGTTTTCACTTTTAATAAGATTTTCTGTTTTTAATATTTCAATTCCATTTTTACTATCTGGACATGGAATTGTTTCTGAGTTTATTTTCCCTTGTGTTGATCCGTAAACTGATGTACTACTAATAAAAAGTATGTTTTTTACCTTACTAGTTTTATTAATAATATTCTTGATTTTTTTACTGTAATTTATTTCACCTTCATTTCTAATTCTTGGAGGAATATTAATAATTAGAATATCTAACCCTTTTAGAAAAGAACTTATTGATTCTGAAATAGAATTATCAGTTATTTCAATTAAAAAGGGATCTATCCCTTCTTTATTTAGAACTGTAAGTTTATTTTTTCTAGTTGTTGATCCTTTTACTTTATAATTATTAGAAATTAATGACTTAGCCAAGGGGAGACCCAGCCAACCACATCCGATAATTCCAATCTTATCTTGATTCATTTAATTTTTGAAGTTGTAAATCAATTTCATCATCCTCAATTTTTCTAAAGATTAATTCCCCTTTATTTATTTTAGAAAGTATTATTGGATTTTTCTTAGAAATAGAATTCCAATTAGCTGTTTTGAGATTCAACATAGCTTTCAATTTCGCGGATGTATTAGGCAAAAAAGGTTCAGACACAATACTTAAGACTCCAGAAAGTTGCAATGCAATATTCATAATTGTTTTTACTCTTTCTGAATTTTCAGTCTTTATAAGTTTCCATGGCTCTTCGTCAGCTAAATATTTATTTCCGAGTCTAGCTAAGTCTATTAAATTATTAACAGCTTCTCTAAATTTATATGTTTCAATTAAAGCACCAATTTTTTTAGGATAACTATAGATTTCCTCTTGGACTTTCTTGTCAATCTCACTCAATGAATTCAGTTCTGGACAATTGCCATCGTAATATTTATGCGTTAACACAACAACACGATTAATATAGTTTCCAAAAATTGCAACTAGCTCATTATTGTTTTTTGCTTGAAAGTCTTTCCAAGTAAAATCGTTGTCTTTGTTTTCTGGAGCATTTGATGTTAAAGTGTATCTCAATGTGTCTTGCATATTAGGAAAATCAATAAGATATTCATGCAGCCAAATTGCCCAATTTTTTGAAGTTGATATTTTTTTACCTTCTAAATTTAAAAACTCATTTGCAGGGACATTCTTTGGTAAAATAAACTTTTCAGATGCTTTTAAAATAGATGGGAATATAATACAGTGAAAAACAATATTATCTTTTCCAATAAAATGTACAAGTTCTGTTTTTGAATCTTTCCAATAAGGCTCCCAATCTTTATTTTTTGATTTAGCCCATTCTTTAGTAGCTGAGATGTATCCTATTGGTGCATCAAACCATACATATAAGACTTTGTTTTGAGCACCATCTATTGGAACAGGAATACCCCAATCTAAATCTCTGGTTATTGCTCTAGGTTTTAACCCTTCATTAATCCATGATTTTACTTGTCCAAAAACATTAGTTTTCCAAGTCTTTTCGTTATCCACTAAAAACCATTTCTTTAAAAACGATTCGAAATTATTTAAAGGAAGAAACCAATGTTTGGTTTTCCTAAACACAGGCTTGTTTCCGCTTAATTTAGATTTTGGATTTATTAAGTCAGTAGCATTTAAACTTGATCCGCAGCTTTCACATTGATCTCCATAAGCTTCTTTATATCCGCATTTTGGACATTCACCTTCAATAAATCTATCAGCTAAAAATTGATTCTCTTTTGCATCATAAAGCTGATCCGACTCTTTTTCAATAAAGATATTTTTTTGATTAAGTTCTTTAAAGAATTCGGAAGCTGTTTCATGATGAATTTTTGAAGATGTTCTTGAATAATTATCAAATGAAATACCAAATTCTAAAAAAGAATCTTTTATCATAAAATGATATTTATCAATAATTTCTTGTGGAGAAATACCTTCTTTTTTAGCTCTTATTGGTATTGCAGCACCATGCTCATCACTTCCACAAATAAAAACAACATCATGCCCTTTTAACTTTAGATATCTAGAGTAAATATCTGCAGGGACATATGCACCCGCTAAGTGACCGATGTGAATAGGACCATTTGCATATGGTAATGCTGCAGTAATTGTAAATCTCTTTTTATTCAACATTCAATTTTTTGTAAAATTAATCATTTATAATTTGTTCATCTACCTAAATTTAATCTGTTATTATTTAATTGATGTTATATATATAATTAAATGTTTTATTTGTAACAATTTAAAATGAATGTATATTTGTAATGTATATGAAAACAATATCTTCAGCAGTAGAGGATTATATAAAATCCAAACCTTTTTTAATTTCCGCCCTCTCTCAAGGTATAATTAATTTAACTTCTTTGTCAAGAATAATTAAATCTGAAATTGAAGAATCATTAAAGAAAGAGGTGAAATATGGAGCAATTGTTATGGCTTTAAAAAGACTTTCTAATGAATTAGAGTTTAGAACTACTTTTAAAATTGTTAAAATAATTAAAGATATTGGTGATATAACTGTAAGGTCTTCTCTTGTAGATTATAATTTTAAAGTTTCAAACACATTATTAAGTAATCAGGCTAAACTTTTAACTAAGGTTGATAATAATGATGATTTTTATACTTCATCAAGAGGAGTGAATGAATGTAATATAGTTGTTAGTGGAAATTTATCATCTCTTGTTGAACAAGTTTTAAAAGATGAAGTTTGCATTTCAAAACAAGAAAATTTATCCTCTATTTCAATAAAACTTCCAGCCGAAAACATTTCAATTCCAGGTATATATTATTTTGTTTTCCAAAGATTATCATGGGAGGGAATAAATATATATGAGGTTATCTCTACATCTAACGAATTTACTATTCTAGTTAATGAAGAGCAGGTTGATAAAGCATTTAAAGTAATAAAGAACTTAAAAAATCTTTAAACAGTCTATTGCTTTTTCAACAGAGTCAATTTCCTGAAAAACAAGTAAAAGTCTTTCTCCACTTATTGATTTTTTTTCTTTTAACTGACATAAATTTTGGTTGTTTTGAACTGTCTGTAAAATTCTAGTGAACTCTCCTGAAGAATAAAACTTATCTTCTTTATTGCTAATAAATTGACATATCATTTTTTCGTTTTTCAAAATTAATTTTTCAAATCCATTTTGAATTGCTAATAGTTTAAGTTCTATTGTTTTTATTAAATCCAAAGATTGACTTGGTAATTTTCCGAATCTATCTTCTAATTCAGTTGTAAATATTTTTAGTTCTTCAAGATTAATAATATTAGATAATTTTTGATATTGATTTAGTCGTACTTTGACGTTATTTATATAATTATCCGGAAATAATATCTCTAAGTCAGTATCAATTTTGAAGTTTGAAATTTTGAAAGAATTATCTATTTCATTTTCAAATAAATTTTCAAATTCTTTATTTTTTAATTCTTCTACAGCTTCTCTCAAAATTTTCTGATAAGTTTCAAAACCTATATCGTTAATAAATCCACTTTGTTCTGCTCCAAGAAGATCTCCTGCTCCCCTTATTTCTAAATCTTTCATAGCAATATGAAATCCAGATCCAAGCTCTGTATGCTGCTCAATAGCTTCAATTCTTTTTCTTGCTTCTTTAGTAATTGACAATAGCGGAGCCGTTATAAAATAACAGAAAGCTTTTTTATTACTTCTACCAACTCTTCCTCTCATTTGATGCAAGTCGCTTAGCCCAAAATTTTGAGAATTATTAATAAATATTGTATTTGCATTAGGAACATCTAATCCACTTTCTATTATAGTTGTTGAAACTAAAACATCGTATTGTCCATCAATAAAATCAAGCATTGTTTTTTCTAATGTTTTGCCATCCAACCTTCCGTGAACAATTGCTATATCTGCAGACGGAACTAATCTCGAAATCAAGGCTCGAATTTCTTGAATATTTTCAATTCTGTTATGTACAAAAAAGACTTGACCTCCTCTATTAATTTCAAAATTAACAGCATCTTTTATAATTTCTTCATTAAATGAAATAACAGAACTTTCAATTGGAAATCTATTTTGAGGAGGTGAATTTATAATTGAAAGATCTCTGGCAGACATTAAACTGTATTGTAATGTTCTTGGTATTGGAGTAGCAGTAAGAGTTAGAACATCAATATTCTCTTTCATTGATCTTATTTTTTCTTTGACACTTACTCCAAATTTTTGTTCCTCATCAACAATTAATAAACCTAAATTTTTAAAATTAATTTTATTGTTTACTAATTGGTGAGTACCTATAATAATATCAATTTTCCCCTCATTTAACTCATGAATTATTAAGTTTTTTTCTTTAGTTGTTCTAAATCTATTTAAATAATCAACTGTTACGGGAAAGTCTTTTAAACGATTTGAAAATGTTTTAAAATGTTGAAAAGCTAAAACTGTTGTAGGAACCAATACTGCAACTTGTTTGTTATTATCTATGGCTTTAAAGGCGGCTCTTATAGCAATTTCAGTTTTACCAAATCCTACATCTCCACATATTAATCTATCCATTGGTTGAAGACTTTCCATATCTTTCTTAATGTCAATAGTTGACTTTATTTGATCAGGTGTGTCTTCATATATAAACGAAGCTTCTAGTTCATGTTGCATTGACGAATCAATTCCATATTGAAATCCTTTTTTTAATTTTCTTTTAGCATAGGCTTCAATTAAATTGAAAGCAACTTCTTTTACTCTCTTTTTAGCTTTTAGTTTAATTTTTTTCCAAGCACCAGAACCGAGTTTATAAATTTTTGGTTTAGTACCGTCTTTACCATTATACTTGCAAATTTTATGAATTAAATGAATACTTACATATAGTGTATCACGTTCGCCATATGTTAGTTTTATTGCTTCTTGAATTTTACCATTTACATCAATTTTTTTTAGCCCTCCAAATACTCCAACTCCATGATCAATGTGAGTGACATAATCTCCAATCTCAAGTTGTTTTAATTCGTTTAAGTTGACTCTTTTTTTTGTTTCAAATCCTGACTTGATTTTAAATTTATGGTATCTTTCAAATATTTCATGATCACTATAACAAACTTCTTTTTGATCGTGATCAATAAATCCTTTAAAAATTGCTTTTTCAATTAAAACAGGATCAAAATCAGTTTTATTTAATTCAAATATATCTTTGAATCTTTTTATTTGAGTCTTATTACTACAGAAAATCTTTACAGAGTAATCTTTGTTGTGAAATTTAGAAATATTTTCAATGAGTAATTTAAATTTTTTATTAAAAGCTGGTTGTGGAGATATATTAAATTGAAAGTGAATATTATTACTTCCAATTTTATTGAGTTCAATAACACTAAATTTATTTAGATCTTGATCTAAGGATTCGCTATTATAAAAGAGTTTATTTAATTCAATTTTATCCTTACCGTTTGATTTTAATTTTTCAAATGAATTTGACAAGGAATCTTTTAAAAGATCAATATTTTCTGTTATAATTAGTGTATTATCTTCAATAAAATCGAAGATATTTTCTCTTTCATAATCAATTTCTTTATTTTCAAGATCTCCTAATATTTCTACAGATTTTAGAGTATTATTAGAAATTTGAGTTTCAATATCAAAAGTTCTAATACTTTCAATTTCATCTCCAAAAAACTCAATTCGGTAAGGCTTGTTATTGGAATAGGAAAACACATCTACAATTCCACCTCTTACAGAAAAATCTCCTGGTTCAACTACAAAGTCTTCTCTATTAAATTCTAAATCAAATAGTTTTTCGTTAAAAGACTCTAAAGAGATTGTATCCTCTATTTTAATTTTTAAAACTCTTTTTTTAATAGCTTTTTTAATAATTATTTTTTCAAAAATTGCTTCGGGATATGTAATTATTAAATTTTTATCTGAGTTAGAACTCAAGTTTCTTATTAATTCTGTTCTTAAAAAAATACTTTGAGTATTAGTTTTCTTAAAATCATTTTCTCTGTTATAACTACTTGGAAAAAAGTATAATTGCTTTTCTTTTATTAACCCCTCTAAATCATTAAAATGATATCCGGCAGATTCTTTATTTTCTAAAATCCAACAAATATTTTTATTTAAATTTGAAAACAAACTATTTATTAAAAAAGATTTAGAAGATCCATATAGACCTTTTAAAATAACATTTTTTTCAGATTTGTCAATAGAAGATTGAAGTTTCTGAAGATTCAGAGACTTATTGCCTTGTGTAAAATGTGGAGGTTCAACTCCTTTTTTCATTGTCACAAATATCATTAAAATTGTTATACTTTTTATCATTTATTGAATATTAAATTCATTAGTTTAACTTTGAAATTGATTATGAATATTCAAATAAGAGAAGCAAAAAAAGATGATATGAAATATGTCATTGAATTAATAACTGAATTAGCTGTCTTTGAAAAAGAACCCAATGCAGTAGTTATATCATCAGATGATTTAATTAATGATGGTTTTGGAAACAATCCATTGTTTTCCTGTTTTGTTGCATTAGTAAATAATAAAATTTCCGGCATGTGTTTGGGTTATCCTAGGTATTCAACCTGGAAGGGTCCTACTATGCATTTAGAAGACTTGATAGTGACTCAAAGTATGCGTGGTAAAGGAATTGGTTTTGCATTATTTTCTCACTTTATAAAATTTTCTTATTTAAAAAATGTTAGAAGAATTGAGTGGGCTGTTTTAGATTGGAATGTTGAGGCAATTAATTTTTACAAAAAAAATGGAGCTTATGTCTCCAAAGAATGGCAAATTGCACAAATGAATGAGTTAGCAATTAATAATTTTATTAGTAAAAATGAAGATATTTAAGTTTGGTGGTGCATCGGTCAAGGACTCTGATGGTGTAAAAAATTTAGTTAAAATATTAAATTATTTAGGTCAACAGCAGACTCTTATAGTTGTTTCTGCAATGGGTAAAACTACAAATTCGTTAGAGCTATTAGTGAAAAACTATTTTGATAATAAAGATGATTTGCAGTATTCTTTAAATGAGGTTTTTAATTTCCATAATAAAATTTTAGATGATTTATTTAAAGAGGATAATCATCAAATATTTTCGGATGTAAAAGAAGTTTTTGAAAATTTGAGAGGTTTTTTAAAAAGAAATAAATCTCCAGATTATTCTTTTGTGTACGACCAAGTAGTAAGCTTTGGAGAAATTTTGTCAACAAAAATCATAAATTCTTATTTAAATTATTCAAACATAAGATGCAATTGGGTTGATGCCAGAGTATTGATTAAAACAGACTCTAAATATAGAGACGCAAACCTTAACTGGGAGATTACCAAAGCTTCCATTTCTAAAAATATTGATACCAAACTATTAAATATTACTCAAGGTTTTATTGCAAGTGATGCTAACAATTTTAGCACAACTTTAGGAAGAGAAGGATCAGATTATACAGCAGCAATTTTTGCTTACTGTCTCAACGCAGAATCTGTTACAATATGGAAAGACGTTCCAGGTGTTTTAAATGCTGATCCTAGAGTTTTTAAAAAGCCTCAATTGTTAAATCAAATTTCTTACACTGAAGCAATTGAACTTGCTTTTTATGGAGCTTCAGTTATACATCCAAAAACATTACAGCCTTTACAAAAAAAAGAAATTCCATTATATGTTAAATCTTTTTTAAATCCAGAAGGGAAAGGGACTTCAATTTCAAGAGGAACTAAAATAGATCCATTAATACCTTGCTTTATTGTACAAAGAAATTTAAATCTTTTAAAGTTGTCATCATTAGATTTTTCTTTTATAGTTGAAGATAATATTAGTGATATTTTTCAAATTTTACATGAAAATAAAATGAAGGTTGACTTGATTCAGAACTCTGCTATTAGCTTTTCTGTCTGTGTTTATGACAAATACTCTAGATTAAAGGAATTGATTTCTATATTGAAAGCCACCTTTAAGGTTGAATGCACAGAAAACGTTAGTTTATTTACTATAAGACATTTTAACGAAAATTCTTCTGGTGAAATTTTGAAAAACAATACGCTTTTGTTGGAGCAAAGAACTAAAGAAACATTGCAGCTAGTGGTTTCTTAATCAATGTATTTTTTATAAAACTCTAAAGAAAATTTTTTAATTTCTTCTCTACATTTGTCAAAATCTTCTTTTGGATTACTAGAGTTTTTAATTTTTGAAGGGTCAAAAAAGTTTTTGTGAATTTTTAAAGCATTTTTTGAAGGAATATTAGGGCAACTTTCGTTAGCATGGTCACAAACAGTAATGATGAAATCAAAATTTATATCTATATATTCATTTACGTTGTTGGATGTGTGTCTACTTATATCAATAGTGTCTCTAAGCATTGTCTGCACCGCATTAGGATTTAATCCATGAGTTTCGATTCCAGCACTATAAATTACACATTTATTATTAGAAAATTTATCAAAGTAACCATGAGCAATTTGACTTCTGCACGAATTTCCAGTGCATAGTATTAAAATATTTTTCATTTTTAGAGAAGTTTTTTTATTTTTTCTAGAGCAATTTTTACAAGTCCAATTTTGCTTTCTTGAGTCCATCCAGCTATGTGAGGAGTTAAAATCACGTTATTTGAACTATTCAAGTAGTTCAAATTCGATTGGTCATTTTCATTTACTGTAAGCTTTTCAAATGATTTTTTTTCAAATGCTATTACATCAAGACCTGCACCTAAAACCTTTCCATCTTTTAATCCTTTTACTAAATCATTAATTATGATGCAACTTCCTCTGGAAGTGTTAATTAACCAAAATGGTTTAGCACAAGACTCAATGAAATTCTTATTAATTAGCCCAATAGATTCTTCAGTCATTGATACATGAAGGCTGATTATATCGGAATTATCCTTTAAGTAATTTAATGAAACAGGATTTGCATAATTATCTTTTTCAATTTTTTTAATATCATAGTAGATAGTATTAACGTCAAAGCCAATTAATTTTTTTGCAAAACTTTTCCCTGTATTTCCGTAACCAATAAGTCCGACAGTTTTGTTTTTTAACTCAATTCCTCTATTAGACTCCCTATTCCAAATTCCTTTCTTAACTTCAGTATTACTGGAATTAATATTATTTAAAATGGATAAAAGCATTCCCAGAGCATGTTCTCCAACAGCGTTAGAATTACCCTCAGGTGTTGAAATTATTTGTATTCCTTTTTGTTTTGCATAATCAACATCAATATTCTCGATTCCTGAACCAATTCTTGCAATGAATTTTAAATTTTTACACTTATCAATAAAATTCTTATCAATTGAAATTCTGCTTCTAATTATAATTCCAAAAAAATCAGAAATTTTCAAATCTGATTTTATGGTTTTGAAATCATAATAATTTGTAAAACCAATTTTTTCTAATTCTTTCCCAAGGAAAGGATGAGTGGTGTCTAAATGAAGTATTTTCATTTTTAGAATCCTAAGATAATTTTTGCGATATAGAAAAACAGAAATATTCCAAAAATATCATTACTTGTAGTGATAAAAGGCCCAGTTGCAATTGCGGGATCTATTCCTTTTTTATCCAAAAGAATTGGAACTGATGTACCGATTAAAGCAGCGACCACTATAACACAAAGCATAGAAAGTGAAATAGTTATACTAAGTTCAATTGGAAGATTAGTGGCTAAGCCAAATAGTATTGTTAAAATTCCTAAAATAACTCCGTTTATTAAACTTAGCCCAAGCTCTTTTAAAAGTCTATTAATCAAACTTCCTTTAACAACATCATTTGCTAAACCTTGAACTATAATAGCCGAAGATTGTACTCCAACATTTCCCGCCATTGCGGCAATAAGAGGAGTAAAGAAAAATAGAGTTTTATAGCTAGGGTGAGTCATCACATCTTCAAATCCTTCTAAAATAAAGACACTTCCAAGCCCTCCAACTAAACCTAAAAACAGCCAAGGCAATCTAGCTTTTGTAAGTTCTAAAATTGAATCGTCTGCTTCAACATCCCCTTGAACTCCAGCTGCAAGTAAATAATCTTCTTCAGCTTCTTCTTTTATAAAGTCAATAATATCATCAATTGTAATTCTACCCACTAATTGCTTTTTATTATCAACAACCGGAATTGCCTCAAGATCGTATTTAGACATTATTTTTGCCACTTCCTCTCCATCTTCAAAAACATTGACTGAATCAACTTTTGGAATGTAGATGTCTTTAATTAAATTTTTTGCTGGTGATGTTATCAAATCTTTTAAAGATAGTCTTCCAATTAGTTTTTGTTTATCATCAACAACATAGATTGAATGTACTCTTGTAACGTTTTCACCTTGTTTTTTGATTTCTTTTAAACATTTTGTTACCGACCAGTTTTCATTTGCCTGAACTAACTCTTTTGCCATTAAACCACCTGCAGAATCTTCTTTATAGGATAAAAGTTCTTTTAAATCATCTGCTAAATCATTATCACTTATTTCAGAAATAACTTCTTCTTTTCTTTTTTCTGAAAGCTCACCTAAAATATCAGCTGCATCGTCACTGTCTAATTCTTCTATTTCATCCGCAATTTCTTTTACTGAAAGAACTTTAAGTATTTTTTCTCTTACATCTTCGTCAAGTTCAGTTAAAATTTCTGAAGTTTTTTCGCTGTCAAATAATTTTATTAAATAAACCCCTTGATCTTCATTTAACTCATTAATAATTTCTGCCATATCGGCAAAATGAATATCCTTAACAATCTTTTTAAGAGGAGTGTTTTTTTTTGCTAAAATTAAATTAGCAATTTTTTTTAAGAGTTTTTCGCTAAGTTGAAATGTTTCCATTTGCAATAATATTGGTTAGATGCACAAAATCATCAACACTTAAGGTTTCAGGGCGTCTTCCAAAGATAACATCTTCTTTTATATTATCACTTAAATTAAAAACTTTTAGACTATTTCTTAATGTTTTTCTTCTTTGCTGAAATGATGTTTTTACAATTTTAAAAAATAAAATTTCGTCACAGTTTAATGTTGGTTTAATTTTTCTAGTTAATCTAATTACCCCTGAATTTACTTTTGGAGGAGGAGTAAATTGAAGAGGATCTAGGGAAAGTATAAATTCTGTATTGTAAAATGCTTGAACTAAAACAGAAAGTATTCCATATGTTTTAGATCCTGGAGTTTCACATATTCTTTTAGCAACTTCTAATTGAAACATACCAACTACCGTGTGTACCACATTTCTATTTCCTATTGCTTTAAATATGATTTGTGAAGAAATGTTATATGGAAAGTTGCCAATTATTCCAATTGGACTTTTGAAATCACTTAATTCTAATTTCAAAAAATCTTCTTCGATTATAGAGTCTTTTATTACAGGATAGTTTTCTTTTAAATATTCTACTGACTCATTATCTATTTCTACGAAATATGCTCTCTTATTCAAGTTGATAATATGCTGTGTCAATATCCCCATTCCAGGACCAACTTCAATTATAGAATCTATGTTTTGGTAATTAATACAGTCAACTATTTTTTCAGCAATTTCAGAACTATTTAAAAAATGTTGACCTAGTTTTTTTTTGGGTTTTACTAAACTGTTTTTAAGTTTATATTTTTTCAAAACCTGTATAGTTTATTAATGCTTTAGGAATTTTAATAGAATTTTCGTCTTGAAAATTTTCTAAGATACAAGCAACTATTCTTGGAAGTGCTAGAGAACTTCCGTTTAAGGTATGTGCTAAACTTTTAGCTCCATTATTGTCGATCCTTAATTTAAGTCTATTTGACTGAAAAGTTTCAAAATTTGAAACGGAACTAACCTCAAGCCATTTTTTTTGAGCAGCTGAATAAACTTCAAAATCATATGTTAAGCAAGAAGTAAAGCCAAGATCACCGCCACATAGTCTTAAAATCCTAAAGGGCAATTCAAGTTCAATTAAAATATTTTTTATATGTTCAACCATTAGCTCTAACGATTGGTATGATGTTTCAGGGTTTTCAATTCTAACTATTTCAACTTTATCAAATTGATGTAACCTGTTTAAACCTCTAACATGAGCGCCATAACTTCCAGCTTCTCTTCTAAAGCAAGGAGTGTAGCTAGTTAAGCAAATTGGTAGTTCAGAAGATTTAACAATAGTATTACGAAAAATATTAGTCACAGGAACTTCTGCAGTAGGTATTAAATATAAATTGTCTTCATTAATATGGTACATCTGTCCTTCTTTGTCTGGAAGTTGACCCGTACCCATACCAGAATCTTCATTTACTAAAATTGGAACCTGAATCTCTTTATAACCTGCCTGAGTATTTTTATCGATAAAATAATTAATTAAAGCTCTTTGTAGCTTGGCCCCTTTATCTTTGTATACAGGAAAACCTGCTCCTGCTATTTTATTACCTAACTCAAAATCAATAATATCAAGTTTAGCAGCTAAATCCCAGTGGGGCAGAGCCCTTTCATTTAGTTCAGGTATATCACCATGAACAAATATTTCTAAATTGTCTTCTTCTTTAGATCCCATTGGAACAAGTTCATTTGGGGTGTTTGGGATCTCTAATAACAATGAATTCAATTCACTAGAAATAGTTGAAAGCTTAAGTGATAAATTTTTACTTTTCGTTTTTAAATTTCCAGCCTTTTCTTTTAAAAGAGTTGCTTTTTTAATTTCGCCGGATTTAAATAAACCACCAATATCTTTTGCTAATTTATTTGATTCTGAAAGAACATCATCAAGACTTGATTGTGTGGATCTTCTAAGCTTATCAGTTTCTATTATTTTATCAAGCTTACTTTTAACGTCTATATTTCTTTTAGACATTAAAGAACTTATTTTATCTACATTATTTATTATTTCAGAAACTAATAACATTTTTATTTTTTTATAAAATTAATCAATAATATCAATAATTGAATTACAATTGATTTTGTCTTTTTGAATTTGAGTTTTTAAAAGCTCTAGCGAATCAAACTTCACTTCATCTCGAATAAATTGTTTAATATCAACGCTAATTTTTTTATCATACAAATCTCCTTCAAAATCAAAAAAGTTTATCTCTATCGTTTTAAAACTTTCGCTTAGTGTAGGTTTTATTCCAATATTCATCATACCAAAAACTTGTTTTTTGTTAATAATAGACTCAATTAGATAAACCCCATTTTTAGGCAGAAGCTTATATCCTTCGCTCATTTCAACATTTGCTGTAGGAAATCCTATAGTTCTTCCAATACTTTTCCCGCGAACTATTCTTCCGCACAAAGACACATCATGTCCAAGATATTTTTTGGCTGTAGAAATATCACCTTCACTAATTGCTTTTCTAATTTTAGTTGAACTAATTGCGATATTACTTATTTCTTCTGCTTTAATTTCTATCACTTTAAAACCGTATTTTTCACCGTACATTTTTAAATCATTTATATTTGCAGTTCTGTTTTTACCAAACTTATGATCGTAACCGATTAAAATTATTTTAGCTTTTAGTTTTTTAACTAAAATTTCAAGAACGTATTTTTCAGGATCAAGTTCTGAAAAACTTTTATCAAAAGGATGAATAATTAAGTTATCAATTTTAGACTTACTTAAAAGATCAGTTCTTTCGTTAACAGAGTTTATAAGCTTTAACGGCTTATTTGGATTTAAAACTGTTCTAGGATGTGGAAAAAACGTTAGAACAGTAGATTTTAAATTATTATTTTTTGCTTCCTTAGTAAGTCTTTCTAAAACTTTTTGATGTCCTATATGAACTCCGTCAAACGTTCCGATTGTTAAAATCGTATAATCCGTAGAATTAAATTCGTCAATGTTGTTAAAACTAGTCATTAACTGTTAAACTTATTCATTGTCTTATCTATCCCTTGACTTACATAAGAGTTGACTATTTCAACAAAAAGAGGCTCAAGTTCAATAAATTTAGAAATTTCTTCTTTATTCCATTTGGACAAAACATATTCTGATTGCTTGCCTTTTGGAAAATCTCCTCCAATACCAAATCTTAGTCTACTGTAATTTGATGTGTTTAAACTATTGGTAATATCTTTTAGTCCGTTGTGCCCTCCGTCAGACCCTTTTGGTTTTAAGCGTATTCTGCCAAATTCTAAATTCAAATCATCTGAAATTACCAGTATATTTTCTAAATCAATCTTTTCTTTATTTAGCCAGTATCTAACAGCTTTTCCACTTAAATTAACATAAGTTGACGGTTTTAATAGAGTAATTGACTTTCCTTTAAGATTAAATTTACAAGTTTGACCATGTTTTACAGTAGAAAATTTTTTTTTAAATTCTTTAGAAATACAATTTAGAAACTGGAAACCAATATTATGTCTAGTGTCATCATATTCATTTCCGATATTTCCAATTCCAATAATTAGAAACTTTTTCATTTCAGAATTTTTTGCTTTGCGTTTAAATAAATTTAGCCAGTTCAATAAATAATTTTTAATAAAAATAGAAAAAGCATCTCAATTAATATTAAAAGAGATGCTTTAAGATTTTTAAAAATTAAAATTTATTCAGATTTAGATTCTTCTTTTCCAGATTCAGAATTTTCTGATGAAGCTGCTCCTTCTGCTCCTTCTGCTCCTTCAACTTCTTCTTCTTCTTCTTCTTCTTCAATAGACATTGAAGCTCTAGACATTTTAACTTGACAAACAACCTGATTATCAGGATGTAAAATATTGAAAGTTTCTTCTGAAAGATCTGCAACAGTTATACTGTCATTTAGTTTTAAAGTTGAAACATCTGCTAGTAAAAAGTCAGGTAAATTTTTAGGAAGAGCTCTAACTGTAAGTTTTCTTTTATTTCTAGAAAGTAAACCACCAGAATCTCTAACACCTGGCGCAGTTCCTTCAACTTTTACTGGAATTATCATGCTTATTTCTTTTCCAGGATGAAGTTGGAAAAAATCTACATGTAAAATTTTATCAGAAACTGGGTGGAATTGAATGTCTTGCATAACTGCATCGATCTTATTTCCATCCTCCAAAGCAATAACAACAGTGTGTGCATCTGCTGTATATACTAGTTTTGAAAATGCTAATTCTTCTGCTGAAAAATGTATTGGGTTTTCTCCTCCGTATATAACGCAAGGCACCTTTCCAGCATTACGTAAGGCTTTAGTAGCTACTTTGCCTACGTGTTCTCTTTTAGATCCGTTGATTGTAATTGATTTCATGATTTTATTTTATAAAAAAAGGGTTTATTGATTTATTATTGTGAACGTTTTTCATCACTTCAGCAAATAAATTAGCTGATGATAAAACTTTTATTTTTTTAGATTTATTTTTAACTGGAATACTATCCGATATTATTAATTCTTTAAGTTTTGAATTTTCAATTCTCTCATAAGCTTTTCCAGAAAGTAGGGGATGAGTACAGATTGCTCTAACTGATTTTGCTCCTCTTTCCATCATAAGATCAGCAGCTGTAGTAAGAGTTCCGGCAGTATCAACCATATCATCCACAAGAACTACATTTTTTCCTTCAACATTCCCAATTAATTCCATGTGAGAAATGATATTAGCTTTTTTTCTTTGCTTGTAACAAATTACAACATCACTTTTAAGAAATTTAGAATAAGCGTAAGCTCTTTTTGAACCACCCATATCAGGTGAGGCAATTGTCAAATTGTCAAGTTTTAAACTTTCTAAATAGGGAATAAAAATAGTTGAAGCGTATAAGTGATCAACAGGTTTTTCAAAAAAACCTTGAATTTGATCAGCATGAAGATCCATTGTGATTATTCTTGTTGCACCAGCAGTTTCTAATAATTTAGCTATTAACTTAGCTCCAATTGGAACTCTAGGCTTGTCTTTTCTGTCCTGTCTAGCCCATCCAAAATACGGCATAACGGCTGTAATATGTCTAGCTGAAGCTCTTTTAGCGGCATCAATCATTAAAAGCAGTTCCATTAAGTTGTCAGAACTTGGCTGAGTGGATCCAATTAAAAATATTCGACTGCCTCTAATTGATTCTTCAAAAGAAGGCTGAAATTCTCCGTCACTAAAATTATGAAAAATTACTTTCCCTAATTTAACACCATAGGCTTTGGCTATATTTTTACCTATCTCGGTACTTTGTGTACAGGCAAAAATTTTAGCTTCAGTTTTATTTTCGGAC
>ENA-OQVM01001692-OQVM01001692.1-marine-metagenome-genome-assembly--contig:-NODE-1692-length-28214-cov-3.447596_pt1 | contig 28214 bp, 44 predicted proteins | sample MGYA00237776_ERZ505498 | MGnify/ENA primary metagenome ERZ505498 (study PRJEB26159, sample SAMN06265151) | marine metagenome | isolation source: Helgoland LTER site | place: Germany:Helgoland, sampling...
GTTTCAAGCTGTGTAATTTTGTTTGTAAGAACTTCAATTTGTTTAGTATATAAACTTTCCTCTCTTTCATCTTTTTTTGCTCCTATATCAATTTTCTTTTGGATAATTGCCCAAACTTCCTTTACTCCAAATGCTGATATAATACCAGCTAACGCTAATAATAAATTATGGTCATCCATTCTTACACTTTTTAAATTATTCATTCTTCAGGCATTGGCTCACTCCAAGCAGAGGTTGCTAATAAAGTAAGTGCTTCCGTTTGGTTCATAACATCACCAACAGGCACTACAGAACCATCACTTATAAAACTTGGCTCTGTATTGTACTTTATAATAAACTGTAATTCATCTAAACTTTTTCTTATAGTATTAGCACTTGTTTCTCCTACTTCGCTAAAATCTATATTTGATAAATCTGAAATATTAATTATTGTATATACATTAAAACTCATTTTCTTTATTTTTATGTTGGCGTGTCACTTACAATATCTGTAGAACTCATATTAGTCATAGTTCCGTCATTATTGCCAGCATTATCAGTTATAGTTGGGTAAGTATCTCCGTCACCCATTCGCCACCAATGTTTTAAATTACTTGATTCAATAGTAGATAAGTCTTTAGTTAGTCCAGATGAAGTTGCGTTGTAAATACTTTGTACTTGTGTAGATGTTAGAGCTTTGTTCCAAATTGCTATCTCGTCAAGGTTTCCGGTTAAAAAAGCACTTGTGAATGGAGCTCCTATATTAAAACTGTTTGTAACAGTATTTAAAGAAGTTAAAGCACTACCAGCTACAGTGTTAGCTATTTGCGTTCCATCAAGATAAAATTTTAATTTATCTGCATTGCTTGATTCAGCTTCGTTATATACAAAAGCAAAATGATGCCAAGTATTTTGGCTAATTCCACAAGAATTATTTTGAAACATTGTTTTTGATGTGCCTGTAGAATTGCCCATATAAACCGCCATACCACTACTAAATTGATATGGAAGAAATAATCTTGCAGAAGCACCTCCCCAAGTACCCATAAAATGAGTAGATCCTCCACCCGTTCTTTTATACCAACAAGACCAAGTTGCTTGCGTAGCTCCGTTTAACGCAGAAATATTTCCAGCATCTATATAGTCATCAATTCCATCAAAACTTATACTGTATGTATTACTTAGGCCACTCGCAGTCACACTCAAATCAAATGTTGAAGAATTAGGACAACCAGCACCACTTGTTTCATAAAATATTTTATAGGATTGTATAGTAGAAGCAGCCAAATCAATTTCACCAGTAGAAGAATTAATACTTAATCCACTTGGATAAGCACTATAAACACCACCTGAAGTAGTAGGAGTAGTTGTTAAACTTGCTGTTCCTGTTTGTGGTAAACTGCTTGCAGAATAGCCAAACGTAGCACCATCTAAAGCATTTATTGTTACTGTATTATTTACTGTATTTGGACAAGTTCCATTAGTAGTATATACAACTGTATAAGTTCCAGTAGTTGAACTGTTTAAAGTAATAACACCAGTTGAACTATCTATAGTTAAGTTGCCAGTCGACTCGCTGAATGCACCTGTTTCACCTGTGATAGTTGGTGCTGGAGTTGTTAAAGAATAAGTTCCATGGTATATTGTAACACCATCATTCGGCATATAGTAAGTAGTTCCACTCAATGTGTGAGCGTGTGCTGTTCCGTCTGAGCTTTCGGCCTGTGCTGCTGACTCAGTAGTATATAATGGATAATAACCCTCTACAGCAGTTGCACCAGTTGGTACTTGACAATAAGCACTTGCTGAATAAGTTACTGTTGCACTATCTAAAGGTAATTCTGTTACAGCAGAAGCAGAAGAAGTAGCACTACAACCATTAGAATCAGTTCCAGTTACTGTATAACTACCAGCAGTTACATTTATAGCTTGTGTAGTTGCTCCAGTACTCCATAAATAAGAAGATAAACCAGCAGTTGCGGTTAGTGTTGTTGTACTGCCAGCACAATAAGTTAAAGTTCCTGAAATACTAACACTTGGTAAAGCATTTACAGTAATTGTAGTAGCACCAGTATTAGTACAACCATTAGAATCTGTACCAGTAGCAGTAAATGTAGTTGTAGTAGTAGGTGAAACTGTTATTGAATTGCCTGTAGAACCGTTACTCCAAGAATAAGAAGAAGCACCACTTGCGGTTATAGTTGTACTTTCACCAACGCAAATAGTGCCAGCAGAAACACTTACAGTTACAGTAGGTAATGCATGAATAGTTAAATCAAAAATAGCAGTTGCAGCATCTGTATCTGTATAAGTTACAGTGTATGTAGAAGCAGTAGAAGCATCTATATCAATTACTCCAGTAGTTGAATTTATTACTAAACCAGTAGTAGAACTAAATGCACCAGCACCAGCATTATTAGAAACTGTTGGTGTCGGATCCGAAGCATCAGCACAAAAAGAATTGAAAGCATAAGAAATAGAAACAACTGGATCACCTCCAACAATATTAGTTAAACCAGCATTTGTAGATTCGTAAATTTTACCAAATCCATTTGTAGAATTAGCTTTTGCTTTTCCGTAATCATTAGTGTTGTTAATAGCACCTTGCCCCCATCCGTTCTCTACTGCCATAATCTATCTTAAATACCACCCATTAAAATTGTCATCATAATCTGGTGAAATGTCTTCGTTATTATTTGTAAAATATTCTGGAAAATTTGCACTTGCATTAAAATTTAAGTGATCTATGAGCCTCGTGCTATAGTACTGTGCTGCATCACGTTCTGCTTCTACTAAATATTCTACTTCATCCTTAGTTAGTGCAGTAGCATTTTCTGCGCTGTTTCTGTAAATACCACCATTAGCTATTGTTATCCCTAAATATGGCAAAGCTCTCATAAATCCGTAGTGAATTAGTATTGGCTTTATATAAGTATCTACAAGTGTTAAATAGTTGCCTGTTAAAGTGCCACCATCAATATCAGCTATAAGTTTTTCATAAAGATCAGTACCTAATAACCTCTGAACCTCTATTTGTTGCGACATGTATACATAAGGCAATATTTTGTCAGAATCTACATTGCCATTAGCTGCTGTAAATGTTACTAAATCCTTTCTTTGTATGAATAAAACTTTAGCCATTTTTTATAATAATTTTTTTAACATATCATTATAACCACTTAAAGGATTTTGATTGTCAAACATTTTATTTATTAATTTAATTGCTGTGTCATATTCTTTTATAGAATTAGGATTTATCCCTAAATCTTTTGACATAACTTCAATTTTGTTAAATATTTTATCACTATCATTTTTTAAATTACCCGCTTGTCTTAAAGCGCCTCTTGTAATACCCTCTGCATCAGATATTACTTTTTTAACTTCTTTAAATTCTTTTTCTGCTCTTTCACCCCACTTAAAACCATCTTCTTGTAAACTAATAATTCTTTTTGCGTCAGTAACTAATTCTTTTAAATCATTTATACTACTTAACTCTACCTTCTCTGACTTTAACTCTACTTTGTTAAGTGTTTCAAACACTTTTTCTAATGTTGTTTTCATTTTTTATTTTATTTATTGAAATGTTGATGGATCTTTAAATGATGCAATAGTCTTTATTACTTCATTTGCTGTTTTTGTGTTTGCTAAAATGTTTTGATAATCTTTATTTGATTTAACATCTACTCCAAGTTCTTTTGCAGCTTTTATAAATCTTTTTGCAACACCATCAGCAAATTGAATAGAAGCACCTAAATCATCATAAGAATTAATCATTTTTGAAAATGGTTTGTCTGCATTTGTTAAATAATCTTGATAATCTCTCCAAAGACCATCTGATGTTTTTAAATTTTTAAACAACTCTTGATTTCTTTTTTTTAAATCATCAACTAAAGCCAACTCTATCTTCTCAGATTTTAACTCTACTTTATTTAACTTTTCGTATACTCTATTTATTTCCATAATTATTTACTTGTTGGATATGCTCCTCTATCACTTCTTGTTCTTTCTGCTTTTGCAGCTCTTTTGTGTCCTCTGGGTGTTGGTTTGTAAGTTTTAGGTATCTTTTTTACATTCTTGTAATCTTCTAAATCATCACTACCTTTTTTTCCATCTAAAGCAGCACCAATTTTCATTTTATACAATACTTCCTTCCAGATATGTCTACAGTTTTTACCCGCCTTAAATTTGAACAAATCAAAGGTTTGATCATTATGCATTGGTAGTTTAAAATCTCGGAACAAATCCTTATCTATCATTGCTTTATTAATATCTTCAATTCTATAAACAACACCTTGTCTTGATCTTTTCATCATTTCTTCACAAAATTCTCTAGACTTGCCACCTTTACCTCTTGTAGTTCCTACGTCATACTTATACCTAACTGCATAGTAAGATTTATCAAGTGTTGAACCCTTTTTGGGAATATTTGGAATAGGTGTAGTTGTTTTTTTCTCTTTAGCTAGTTGAATTACATCATTAGCCCATTCATCAGCACTTGTATTTTCTTCGTTGTAAGCTCTTATGTCTGCAATTTCCCATTCATCACTCATTGCTTCGCCTTTAAGACCTTTTAAAATTGCATTATACACTACATTAGTATATTCTGGAGAAGATGCCTTAGAAGCCATCATTTCTAACTTAGAAAAATCATCTTCTTTTACACCAGTTTCTTCTTCTTGTACTTCGTCATTATTTACTTCAACATCAATAAATTCTAAAGGATCACTTGTCTTAAAGTAAAGGTTTAAGCTTATTCCGTTAACCTCTAGTATTTCATCTAAAGCATCACAAATTAAGTCTTGATAAGGTTTTATAGTAGTGTTAGAAAACAACCTTTGTGCAGTTCTAATTTCATCTTCATTAGAACCTAATCCACTACCACCCATGTCTCTCAATCCGATGAGCAATGGAGAAGTAACACGATGTGTTAAAAGAATCATTCTCTTGCATTCTTCACTTAAATATTCATAAAGTTCTGGTGCTTGTTGTACTGGTAAACTATCAATAGTTGTTTTTTGCTCTGCATTATGATTGAATGCTACAATTACCTTTTCGCCATTTGCTCCAGTCAAACGATTTAAAACTTGAGATTTAATCTCTTGCATTTTTTCTTCTGATGGTACTCCTGAATTAAAATTAACGATAGTTCTAGAATTAAAACTAGACATGGTTTCATTTATTAGATAGTCTGCAATTTCAGATTCTAAAACTGGGTAACTTGTAGAATAATCTGCTGGTGAATAATAGTAGTAAGAAGGGATATATTTTTTAATTACATAGATTTCATTGCCACTATTCTTAGAGCCAAAAACAGGCATCTTAGTTAGTTCTGTAGCTGGTGTTACTTTGGTCCAATCTGGAGCATAATAGTAGTTATCTATCTGCCCTTTATCGTTCATTTTTTCAGCTCGTAAAGTTTCTCTTGGAAAGTGTGAAACAGAAGCAACTTTTTTGCCTTTGTAAGAAACTTGTAAAGAAGCTTCTCCCAACATTTTAAGATCTAAACAAACCTTTCTTAAACAGTCAGGTTTTAACAATCCTTTCATTTGTGCAAACTGCTCTGGCTTTTTATTAGAATCCGTTGCATCTAATCCCCTACCATAAATTTGTTGTCCTATACCTGTAATAACACTTCTATTAGTTGTGCTATTCATGTAAGCATTTACAAGGTTTTCATAATAATCATTATTATCCCCTATACCAATCCAGTCTCTGTTCTTTTCTTCAGTTACTATTGGCTTTTCGTATTGGCTTAATTCGAGTAGGTGTACGTTGTTCATGAGGTGTAGTATTTGTATTCATTTGCTCCTGTGTTGTGTTGTGTGTAAACACCAGAAGTCATTTCATAAGTTGATGATGCTTGATTAGTACAAAACACCTTATCTCTGAATATTAATTTGCTGTCTGTAGTATTTTGTATTTCTACCATATAAAAACCACCCTCTACAAGAGCTTGTGAGGTTACATAAGTAGAATAGAAGCTATTACTTCCAATGGTTGCGTTAGAGTCCGTTAAAATAACCTTGTTAAGGTTCTCAGAAGTTATTTTTAAAGTGTAGGTTTTACTGCTAGAAATATCTTCTCTAGGTATAAAATTTATAGTTCCCCCTGTTGTACTTAATATCTGCATCTTAATCTTTTAAAAAAAAGGGTGGTTAAAAATTAATCGAACCACCCTTTACACCCTGTACTATATGTACTTTACACATAACACCCACTAAACATCTTAACTGTTTGTTCCTACTACTATAGTTGCAGTAGCTGAAGAACATCCAGCAAATGGATCTGCCTGAGTAGCTCCACTTATGAAATTCGCTGGTAACTTCTCACTTCCTGTAAGAGTTAAAGAAGAAATTCCAGACATATCTCCAAAAGCTGCTCCTGTAGTTATACTACCACCAGATACACTAAGACCATGCTCTTTTCCAGCTAATAAGAAATTTCCGTTGTTGTCTTCAATTACACAATGCGGTCTACCATAAGCCATAAGCTTTAGTTGAACCATATCTTCTTTAGTAAGTTTTTGTAAGTTTAATGTCAAAGTCTGCTCAAAAAACACAGTTCCATTTTCAGTACTTGCTGTAACACCTTGCTCTAAGGAATTTGCTCCCTTTACTAAATATTTATAACAAGAAAATGTTCCAGAAACATCAGTAACTTCATCATTTGTTAAAGTAACAGTTCCAAGATCATTATAATCAATTAGGTATACGGCATTTATTGATCCGACGGAATCACGACATGGGACATTTCGTCCGGCACTGAGATCACAACTCATATTTTTTAGTTTTAAAAAGGGGAGTATTACAACCCCCCATTATTAGTTAATTAATTAGGTATAGTAAGTAACTTCTTCAAGTAACCCAGTCTGAATACCAGCTTTGAATCTTGCAACAAATCTTACATTCATGTCACCTAGCGTGTCTCCTGTATCTATCAATTTTATATCTGATAAGTCCCCTTCGATTCCGCAACCAAAGAATAAGTTTGATTTTTGTGCAGCAGCCATGTCATTAGTTGGCATTCCAGGCGCTCTAAATATTTTGATACCATCAAATAATAAAGCATCTCCTAAATTTTGATTGTTACCTTTTCCATCAAATCCATTAGCACCTAAACCAGCAGCACCAAAACCACCAAGTGATCTTACATACATTTGGTAAATGTGATTAGATACATAAATGTGTAAATCTTCTTTGTCTAAAAGAGAAGAATTGTTAGCACTTACATTATCTACTACTTTTCCAATTTCGTCTACTACGTTAGCAGCAGTTACTGTAGTACCAGTAACAACAGCTCCACCAGCAAGTGAAGATGCATTAGCAGCCCAAGTAGTTGTGAAACCATCAAAAGCATTTGCTCCAGCAGCACCAGCCCAAATCATAGACTCAACATTAGCAGCAATCTTAGCTATATATTGTTGTGATATGAAATCTGCATAACTTTTAGGTAGTACATAATTAGGTACTGAATAGCCCATTTGTGCGCTAGTCCAATCCTGTGAGAATGTAGTTTTACACTCAGTTTTGTTTATTTGAAATTCTTTTACTTCTAGAACTCTTTCTGAAATTGTTACAGTTCCAGCATCTGTATAATCACAAGAAGCACCAACCATTAAGTCGTTACCTAGTGCAATTTTCTTTATTACTTCTTTATAAGCTACATTAGGATAAACTGTTAACCCACCATTATCAAGTGTTTTACCACTCAATAAAGCTGATGCTATCATCTTATCTTTGTATTCCCCTACGTAACTTGTCGTTAACGATGTTGCCATTTTATTTTGTTTTTATTGATTAAGTTTTTGATAAATTCTATTTTGAATAGTGTTGGGGTAGCTTTTTTTGAATGAAGATTTAGTTTCAGATTTAGCTTCTGGATTGTGAACAACTGGTTCAGCAACTTCAGCAGATAATTCTTCTTTTTCTACTTCTTCTTTCATTTCTTCTTTAGACATGTTTTCGATCATGCCTTTAATTTCTTCTACAGCTTTAGAAAATTCTTTTTTTGTGACGTATTCCATTTCCACTTCTTCTTCTTTTTCCTCTTCAGCTTCTACTTCTACTTCTTTAGTTTCTTCAGAAGCTTCTACTTCTTCTTCCTTAACTTCTACTTCTCCAATAGCATCAATAAGGCCTTCTTCTTTGACCATTAATTTTCTGCCATCTTCTAAAGCATACTCACCAACTGGTAAAGCAATATTTTCGTCATCTTCTGATTTGATAAAAACAGATTGTCCAGATTCGAACTTTTCTGCAACTAATACAGTTCCGTTATCTAATTTGATTTCTTCTAGTTGTACAGATACCTCTTCAGATAGTTCAATACCTACAACTTCTTTGATTTTACTAAGTATTTCTTGCGCCTTCATACTTGTAAGTCGTACAAAAACGCAAAATGATATACTTTTATAAAGTTTTTTTAACCTACTCCAATGCCTTGTGCTGGTAAAGATCCATCACAACATCTTCTACTATAAGATTTACCATCAGAACACAAACAACCACGCTTTCCACCTACTGGAGAAGTTCTACTTTTTCTACCTGATGGTACTTTTTCAACTTTTCTTCTTCTCATCTCTATTTTATTGGTACACAGTTAGGTACTTTTTTACCGTTTTTAATCTTCATTCCGTACTGCTCATAACCAGCTTGACAAGGTTTCTTCATTTCGTGCTTTTCACAAGGCATGAACCAGTCTTTATCTTCAAAATTATGAACGTGAAACCCTTCACAACCTAAGTTTTTAGCCATTTCTTCTGCTTTTTCTTGTGTACTATAAGCTAACCTATCGTCAATTATTGCAAAATTGTCATCTACTACCATAGAAGCTAGATCTATTTCTCCTAATTTTTTAAGTTTGCTTTCACTCCATCTTAAACCAGCTTTACCACCCCACAACAAATAAGAAATAGTTCCACATGCTTCATTGTTTCCTTCGTCATAGTATTCACCAGCTCTACTTAAATAAGAATACATTCTTTTTATAGTTTCTACAGAAAGGTTTCTTTTTGCTTCTAAATCAGCACTTCTTATTTTTCCTATATCAGTTGCACATTTATTATTAACTTTTTCATTTAGTTCTCTACCTCTTTTAGCATTGTTACTTACTGCATCTGGATAATCATTATAACTTTCTAGCTCTACATTTTCATCAGATAAAAGATTTTTAATATTACTTAGCATGTACTCTGCTTCCTCTTCTTCAATAGCTGCCATTTCTGATTTAGCATCTGGTTTTTTAATAGAAGCTTTGTCAGCAAAATACCCTTCAATAGAAAAACCTTTGTATTTTTTACCTTCTTTAATTTCTGCCCATAATTCATCATCTGTAATTTTCATTGAAATCATCCAAGTACCTACAGGTGCATCAAGTCCATAAATTCTAGATTTATCTTGCTCTCCTTCAATTATCCAGCTTTCTACCACCGTAAGGCCACTAGCTTTCATTTGATGCTCTAAGGTTGCGTTACTTTGGTTGCCATTTTGAAAGAATAATTCGCTTGATCTTCTTACAGTATCTTCTGAAAAATAAACATAAAACATAGTATCATTTCTCTTTCTAAATATTGGCTTGTTAGGTATTAAAGCAGCACCCATTACAATACGTTTTTCATCATCTACTTTAGCTAGTTTTATTTCTTGATCTGACATTGCTATAAAATCGCTTTCAATTGCGCCAGATTTTACGATTGAAATGGCTTCGATTCCAACCATTTCTTCGTTTTCTTCATCTAATATTAATTCTATTATATCCATTTTGTTTTGTTTTATAATGTTGCTTGTTGAATAGTGTTGTTTTGTAGTTGTTGTGCGGTAGTTACATCTCCAGAAACTACAAATGCTTGTACTGGTTGTTGTTGGCCTAATGCTCCAGCTACTTGATTAAATCCTGATTGTCCTACTACATTAAAACTTGGTGGTTGTGTTGGTGAAGTTGCTGCTCCACCGCTACCAGAACTTGTTGAAGGTGATGTAGTATCAAAAGAACTACTATCAAATTGTGTTTTTTGTATGTTCTTAACTGCTGCTACACCTGCTGCTGTTACTATTGCTGCATTTATAAAATTTAAAGGTGGTGGTGCGCTTGCTAATGCTTTAGAAACACCTACAGAAGTATTTATTATTGCGTTAGCTATTCCTATTGCTTTATTTACCTTAAATGCTTTCTTTTGGCTTGCTTCGTTTTCTTTTGCAAATGCTTGTGTTAATTCATTAATAGCAATTAAAGCATTCATTGTTGTGGCTGCTGCTATTTCAAATGCATCTAAATTTTCTTGTCTTTGTTTAGCTATTTCTGCTTCTGCATCTTTATCATCTTGAAGTTTTTGGTCGTTTTGTTCTTTATTGATTTTAACTTTAGCATCTGCAATTTCTTTAGCTCTTAAAACTTCTTGTTGTTCTAACTCTTGCTTTGTTTGATTGTATGCTATTTCTGCATCTACTTTTGCTTGTGTACCATCGTTAGCAGAATCTATTACACCTTGAAGTCTTTTTAATTGTAAAACTTTTTCTTCTGCATCAACTTTTTTTAATGCTTCTAACCTTTCTAATTCATCTTCTATTTGTTCTGCATTAAATCTTTTTTGCTCAATAGATAAATTTGCTTCTGATTCTAACCTAGAATTAATAAGTTCTAATCCTTCTTTTTCTAATGCTGCTTCATTAGTTAATTGTTCACTTCTAAAACCTGTAACAGTTGCTTCTATAGCAGCTAATTCATTTAATGCTTCTCCTTTAGCTTTTAAAGCTTCTACATTTTTTGCATCTTTTTTAAGTTCTGCTTCTGCTAATTGAAGTTGTGTATTAGCATTAACCTTCATTGCTTTTTCTTGTTTTTCAAGAATTACAGCAAGTTCATCATTAGCTTTTTTTCTATCTTCTATACTTTTTCTTTCATCATCTCTTATCTGTCTTTGTTGTTCTGCTTGTCTATCATACTTTTCAATTAAACCTTGATTGGCTACAGCAGCCAATTCAGCTTTCTTTTTAAGTTCAACATTTGCTTTGGCTTGGTCGTATGTAGATTTAGTATATTCAGTTAATGCAGTTACACCTTTTTCAATAACCTCTGTTGCTTTTTCAACCGAATCATCAACACCAGTCAACACATCTACAAATTCAGTTCCAGCATTTTTAACTTCATCTATAGCACCTTTAAAATCACCAGCAAATAGTTTTTGCATTGCCTTACCTAAGTAACCAAATACTTCAAGAGCAGATTTAACTCTCTCTATAATATTTTCTTTTATAGCATTGCCTAATGCTTTTACACTACCTAAAGGATCATCAAATATTGATTTAAAGAAAGCTGTAACAGCTCCAATGTTACTTGATATAAAATTAAAAAAGTCATTAAATGCTATAGACAAACCTTCAAATGCTATGTTAAATGTATCTACTACTTTCTGGTTTTCTTCAAATAGTTGTTTTAATAAACCAAATGCAGCAAGTGCTAAACCAATACCAGCAGCTTTTAATGCAGTACCCATCATTTTAAAACCACCAGCAACACCTTTAGCACCTTTTTTTAATGTATCAAATGCTTTACCACCTTTTTTTAAACCACTTACTTCAGTATTAGTTTTTTCTAAACCAGTATTAAGAGTTTCAACTTCACTAGATAAATTTTCAATATCTTTTTCAGCTTTACTAGTGTTGGTTATTATTTCAAATATTTTAGTTATCATACTTCATTCTTAATTGGTTTAAACCTTCTCTAATTGTTAGTGGTACTTTGTTAGATCCTAATGCAATATTTATATGTTTATCATATAATTTATTTTCCTTACAAAATTCTAATGCTTCTAATATTGTTTTCAATTTGGTTCGTTTAATAGTTCAAAATTTGTTTCTCCTGACTGTAGCTTAGTAGACATTTTATTTATTGTATAAGCTCTTGTGCCAACTACTATTAAATCATCTAATGTTAGATTCAATAATACCTTTAAAGGAAGTATTGCAGAGAACTTAAATATCCTAGTTCTTTTGTTAAATACTCTTGTAATGTAGTTTTGATAATATGTTTGAAATAAACTGTTGTTATTACCACCATAATCTGTTAGTGTATAGGTGTTAATTTCACTACCAAAGTTTAAGTTGTAAGCAGGTGGAACAGATGTTCTTCCTAAACTATTGCAAGCACTTGGTATCCAATAATCATTTAAACTTGTGTTTGTTCCTGTTGGACACAAAGCACCATAAGTTTCAGGTCTTGTACTATCTAAGAAATTAATATTATCTTGATTCGATTGGTATATACCATAAAACAAAAGTGGCTGTCCTATATTTGGACTTAATTGTAAATCTAAGAAACTACCAACCTGAACAGTAGTTAAAGCACCACTTGTTTTATCTTGCAATCTTTCATAAAGCATATGCTCAAAAGGAAGTTTAATTTGGTAAATACTTTTCTTACTAACATCAGTTACATAATTAAGTTCTCCATACTTTTGGTTATTTACTAATTGAAATTGCTCTGCTAAAATGCTCTTTGGTTCTGAGTATTCAAAATCTACTTCACTAAATGGTATTACATCACAAACAGTATGTTCATCAGTTTTTACAAATTGTGTTATATCTTGAGTATCTCCACCAGCATAATAATTATCTAAAGTTTTAACTACTATCTCATTATTAAAATCAACATAAGCAGTTAGATTAAATTGTCTAAATAAACCATTTAAAAAATCTTTAATCTTAAGCTTTGGCATCTGCTCAGTAACAACAACTAATTTATCTTGTGGTGATAGTGTTGTTGAATTACTTGTAAATGTTCCACTCCAATTAAAACTTAATACAGTACCATCAAAATTATTAAAACTAAAATCTCTTGTAATTGTAAACTTTGATTGAAATTGTATTGAAGATTCTGTCATTAATCTACCTACAAAATCATTACCATTAGGATTAAAAGAAACTAATGATGCTACATCTAAACCATTAGCACCACCAATTGTTAATGTAACAGAACTTGTTCCACTTTTGTTTTCTACTTTTGCGAATGATTCCCAATTATTAGCACGTACTATTTCTAAACTATATTCAACTGCTGTAAATCCACTAGCTGGAGTTACTTCAAAATTTATAGTAGTTACATCTGTATCAGGTCCAAGATTAGAGTTCCATTTATATATTCCTGTATTTAAAGTAAAATAACCTGTGTATCCAGATGTATCTGTTAGCTCTGTGCAGTTAGAACCACTACAAGTATAAGTATCACTATTGCCAATCCAAGTTCCAGCAGTAGCCATTTTGCCTTTTTCTCTATGTAGCCATAAATACAAATTATTCATAACAGCAGAGTCAAGAAATTCACCAGTTTTAAAAGTTATGTTGTATTGTTGTTCAATAGCTTTTATAATATTTTTAACTGTTACTGCTGGTTTCAAATCTTCTGGAACAACCCCTCTTTGTTGGTGATGTGATGAATCAATACTTAAGTTTAAACCATTATCTAAATTATTAGTATCATCAAAAATATAACTCTGTGAATGTGCTATTAGTGGATATATTATTGCATCGTTATAAGCAACAGAATCAACAGTAAAGTTTAAACCATTTTCTAAACCATCTTTAACATTAGTAACTGTTGCACTATGATTAAATTCATTTAGCCAAACTAAATCAGATAGTTCATCTTCATTTATAGCGTTTTTAAAAGTTGTTGTTTCACCAAAGAATGTTACCTTATATATAGAAGGTTCTCCAAACTTCATTGCAACCTCATTTAATTGTATTTTACCAAATCTAAAATGTAAATGATTTAGCTCAATTCTTGCACTACAAAAAACACTTGAATCAAAACCATCTATATCTGGATTGTACCAATGCTTAAAAATCTTATTATTAGTTTTACTTGCTGGTAAATTAAAAGTCCTTGAATAGTCTGTAAATATTTTTTCTATATCATTTACATCTTGAATAACTTGAGTTAATGAAATTAATTCTTCTTCCATTAAATCAACTCTAACAAAGTCTTGAGCAGTTGTTGTGTTTCTTAACTGTGGCTGTATGTATAGAATAACTTTCTGCACTATCTAATGTTGTTTACTAAACTGAATGATTTATTAAAACTCATTGTGTAATTAATTAACCTATCGTTTAAACCTGTCTTTTTAGCAAAGGAGCTTTCTTTTAAATTAACTGGAAATATGTTAGCACTTGAATCTGTTAGCCATATGTATTCACTAACCATCAACTCTTCAAAATAAGGGTTCATTAATTCGTTAACAAAACCTGTATTTAAAACAACTGATTCTGTAGCATTTGCATTAAATGTTTTCTTTGCGTGTGCTGTTGTAGAATAAGTATTGTAAGTAATACTTTCTTGGCAATCTTCACCAGGGTTTTCCGGAGGGTCTAATTGTACAGCTCTTGCTTCAAAAATACTTGCATTAAAATTTTCTCTTGTTGCATCTAAACTTTCTGTAGACTTCTTAAAGAAAAATAAATCCTGCAAAGCTCCCCACCTATTTACAAACGTAATTTTATTAACTGGATACTTACATTCTTCAATCTCTGTTGTATAAATTGTTGTAAAACTTGTAGTGTCATAAGTAACTTTAACTCTTGCAACATCTTTTACACTTGTATTAGCAAATTGAGCATATTGTATTTTTTGGTTTTGGTTACCATTATCTGTAAACGTATCTGTTCCTACTGTAATTCCATTAGCACTAATATATTGTACTTGGCTTACTCTTTCAACATTTACTGGTATTGTTAATGTACTACCTTTGTGATATTCGAAGTGAGTGCCTGTTAGCATTGCAATAGGTTCTGTTGTGTAGTTAACACCTTCTTTAAACTTGTTATAACCTTCTTGTGCTAAGTAAGTGTTTGTAGTAACAGAACCAATTACTGTTCCATCTGCTTGCCTTGCTGATGTTGCTACAGTTACCCAAATAGAACTTTTAGTAGAAGCATAAGTTCCAGTAAATATTTGTTCTATATGGTCATTAACTATTTCGCTAATATCAAATGAAACACTATTCTCAGCTCCTAGTGGTTTTTTCTGTAGTGAGTAAGTAGCATATAAATCATCGCATATTTCAGTTGAAGAACTTAAACCACCAAATACAGTTATGTTAATTTGAAAGTAGCTAAGGTTAGCATTTGTTTCTTGTGGTGTTCTTATAAAGAAAGGTGATCGTGTTCTAATTATTGTACTCATTTTTTAACTAATTCTTTTAATACATCATTACCATAGGAGACTGCAATATCATCTCCAAATCTTTTAATACCAGCTTCAAAGGGTTTAGTGAAAAACATACTAGGTCTTATTCCTCTATTATAAATATTGCTTGCTATAACATATCCTAAAGACTTGTAATTACCTTCTTTGTATCTGCCTTTATCATCTCTAAACCTTACGTTTTTTCTTTTAGCCCATGCTGACATTTGTTTTACAAAATCTTTAAAAGTCTTATTTGATTTGCCACTACCAAATTTAAATTTTGAATTAGGTGCTTGCTGTCCTTTTATTTTTGCGTTAGGTGAAACTCTGCTTGGGTCTTTTCCTTTTACACCTTGGTCTTGAAAAACTCCGTAATCTTCCATTAAGAACTCTACAGAATATCCTGTTGCAAACCTACCGCCAGAACTTCTTCTTTGTTGTATGATATAATCTAAACTGTTGTATAGCTTACCACCACCTTTTTTTTCTTTTGTTAGGTTGCTTTTAGCTTGTTGTACAACATACTTAGCATAATTATCTATAGCATCTTTAAATTCACTCATTAGCAGTAAGTCATTCCATCTTTAGCATTAACATCAAAACTTACAGCCCAGCCAGCTAAAGCATTATCAAATCTTTCTGTAAATGGTTCACAGCTTGCAGCATTAGGCAATTCAAAGTCTTGCTTGTATAGGTTGCTTTTTTGTAATACTCTTATAACTCTAGTAGCTAGTGCTGCTTGTGTGTTTAGTACATCTTGTGTATTATCATTACCTAAGAATAAACTAGTATCTGGTTCTTTGCTTACGTCTACTAAGTCCATTAGAAATAGTGTTACATTAAATGAAACGTGCTGTTGTTCTACAGTCATGTTATTAACCATGATATGTGCCAATGGGAATATACTTTGCTTACTCAAATCAATGTCTGCTATATCTCCAAAACTTACATTGTTGTTAAATGGTTCTGCATTAACTGCTGTCTTAATGCTGTCTATTACGTTGTAAAAACTTTTCATGTGCTTTTTATATATAATGGTGTCCCTTCACCTAAATCTTCTTCTACAAATTCTTCTAAGTAATCAATGGCATCATCAAAGTCTACACCTTCTTTATTTATGATGCAGTCTAAACACTTCCAATAATCATATATTACTCTCTTGGGTTTAGTTACAGTAATACCTAAAAAAGCATCTTCAAAACCATCTGCAAGCATTACATACTCATAGTCTTGTAGATCTTCTTTATTTATTATTATATCTAATATTTCTTCCCTTGTCATTTGTTTCTTTTTAGTAGGTGTTGCTCTAGTTCATATTTGTCTTTTTCAAATGCTAATTGCATTAAACACTTGTGTAATTTTTGTTTAGTTATTTCATTGAAGTGGAGGATGTTTCCATTTGCCAGCCCATAGATAGATTGATACCAGCCCCATTTTTGAGAGAATCCCGCAGTTCTTGAGAAATCGGCACTTCCGTTTGATTCGCCAAATAACTCAGTATATGATTCTGCAATTCGTTTCTTAAATTCCAAAAAAAAACCATTGAGCCAAACACTACATCCAAAGTCATTTGCTTCATGTTGTACTTATCAGCAGTTTCATAATCTTCTATCAAGTATTTATTCTTCTTCTTAAAAGTTATTGGTCTGTATAAAACAGCCATAGCTTTGTGCATAAGCTGCCAGTCAGCTAAGTAATTATCTAAATCAACATATTCACCAAAGGTCATGTCATCTAGCTTGGGTATAAAAGCAAAGTCTTTCTCTTGGTACTTAAATCTATCAATGAACTTATTCTCCTTTTGATTAAATAGCTTAGATATTTGAACTACTATTGATTCTATATCTTTTGCTTTAATCAGCATTACTTGTTTCAGCGTTACACCACAGAATATTTCTATCATTTTCTGCTGTAAGAAGTTGTTCATCTCCTTATCTTCTGCAACTTTTAACCATTGCTGGTACTGATTTAAAGTAACTTCGCTTAGTGATTCGGGTATGTTTAGTGTTAGCTTCATATTATTAAGTCGTTAAAATGTTTAAAATGATATCCACGTTTTTAATATAAATGATAAGTTCCTCTGTTTTCTAGTTGATATGTAACAGCATATCTAAGAGCATCTAAGGCATGGTTATACTTATCTATAGGTGTTTGGCTTTTTCTTTCTAGCCAGCAATAGTTATTAAGTTCTTTAATTAGATCTGTACTTTCTGGAGTTATTACTAAATCATAATCTTGTATCATAGTAATACCATAGTTAACACTACCTTGACCTTTTATAGAAGGTACTATGTTGCAGTAATGAGCAATCTCATTTATTAATCTTGGTTCTGCTGAATCTGCTACTATTAAATTTTCACCAGCAAACTTTTTATTTAAGTCTGCTATTTGGCTTGTAGTTAATCCAGCTTTATAAAAACATAAATCAACATAGATAATTTTATTCTGTTTGTCTATGCTTGTTTTAACAAGTGTTGATTCATCTTTAGAAAAACCATAATCTTGACCAAGTATAATTTTACTGACTTCTTTAAATGCTCCTAATTTCCAATTGTTGTAAATAACACCTTCTGCTTTATTTAGCCAAGCTCCTTCTATTGTGTGCTTAAATCTTTCAGGCCTTCTTATCTTCATTGTCTCTATCTGGTTAATATAGCTTTCAGATAGGTTTTCAATATTGTCTAGGTATGTAGAATGTATGTAGGTTGTATCTCCTTTAGTTGTGTTGCTGCCAGCTTCTACACCTCTTGATTCAAACCACCTTTGATAAATGAAATGTTCTTTGGTAGTTGGGTTAAGTATTAGAATAATTCTATTGTCTTGTACTTTGTTTCTTACAGACAAATCAATTTTGTCAAATATGTTTTCATCGTTTAGTTCTTCTGCTTCATCCATTACCCAAGTAGTAATACCTGTTAAAGATTTAAGATTTGCAGTTTGATCACCTGAGCTTGTTTTGATACCTCTAAATATTATCTTACTACCATTGCCTTTATTTATTATTTCGTCTCTAGTTATTTTAAACTGATTTTGAACATTTAGCAATTCTAACTTCTCAATAAATTCTGGTATTATAGAAATGCCAGCAGCTCTTAAAGTATATCTTGTAAATAATATATTATGGCCAGCTTCATAAGTAAGCATTAATAAAAGCGTGTTAATAGCAAAAGACTTGCCTGAACCTCTACCACCAGTTACAATGAAGTATCTTGATTTAACGCTTTTTAAGACATTATATTTTTTACTTAAAGCTAATTGCACCTACAAGCTTTTTAAAGTCGTGATTCACCATTTCTGTAGTATTTAAGTCTACTGTGTCTTTTGGTTTGCCATGACAGTAATGAAAGTATAATTGTACAAATTGAAAGTTTCCTTTTTCTAATCCTTTTCTCATAGCATCCATTGCTAAATCATCTAAAGGAGATAACTTCTCTATTAACTTTATTTCTTCTGATCTTGGCTTTCTACCAGCACCTTCTCTTTTTCCTCCATGTTTGTTCATCTTGATAAAACTTGTTTATTCAAATTGTTATTCTTAATTGTTGTTTATGTTGATTAATTCTTTTCATTGCAGATTTATAATATTCTTTGTCAAGCTCACAAGCGGTTAAATCATACCCTAAATTATGACAAGCAATTGCTATTGAACCACTTCCTAAATGTGTATCTAATATTTTATCGCCTTCTTTTGCGTAGTTTATTAAAAGCCACTCGTAAAGTTTAACAGGTTTTTGTGTTGGATGTATTCTTACTTCTTTGTTTTTCATATCTCCTTGCAACATTCCGTGCCATTGAAACTTAAATATTTTAGCAACTGAATTAAAAGATGTCCAAGCCATTTCGCAATCTGCATATATATTTCCTATTCTTTCCTTATCCCATATTACAAAGCTATTACTACTATATAAATTTTCTGTAAAATAATTCCCTCCCCATATTATCTGATTTTTACTTACCCTAAATAATTCTTGCCAATAATCTTTATTTGGTTTAATATCCCAATCATCACAACCACTCTCAAAATTTCTTTTTGCTACTCCCAATCCATCTTTATTTCTACTAGGTTTTTTACCATAAGGCGGGTCAACAATAGCCAAGTCAAAGTAATTGTCTTCATATCTAGCCATAAGCTCCATATTATCTTCATTAGTAATATTCATTCAAAAACTATTTCTTCGTTAGGAAGTGGTACTTCTACGTTGAACCATTCTTTTAGAAAGTCTCTGCATTGTGTGTGAAATACCTCTTGTTTAGTAGTGGTGTTTTCTGTTGATGAAGAAGGGACTTTGATAACTTCACTTGTTTCTGGATTTACCTTTTCTTCATATAAGAATAAAGACTTGTACAGATTGTGAGCTTTCTCTATGTCCCATGTTTCCCCCCATTCGTTTTCAACTGCTTGTATAGTTATAGGAATAACAACTCCAAAGTAGTAAGCGTTCTGTTGGTTGCTTCTATGGTTTGTTTTCCTTTTCACTATTATTTCTATTTCTTTTCCTTCAAAGCTTTGTACAGCTTGTTTTACTTTAGCTCTGTTTCTAATTAGTTTGCCATTAACAACTTTTGATATGACTTTAATTTGTTTCAAGATCCACAGCTAATACATTCTTCGTCATCTATATCACAACTTCTTTCAGGATTGTTAGAGGGAGCATTTACTATTGCCCTTACCTTTTTACCTAAGTCTTGGTCATTGGGTGTTAAACCAGCTAAAAACTGTAGTTCTCGTAATATGTTGTCGTTATCTTTCATTTGGCTTTTTGTCTTTAAATATTTTACTTAGTTCTTGTTTGTGTTTAGTTAGGTATTCTAGTAGTTTGGCTTTAGGTTGTTCTCTAACTTTCCTGTTCATATGCTTTATATAATTTGTTTAAAGTGTTGTATAATTCTCTAACACATGAGCCGCAAGAAGAAGTTTGTTTATTTGCTTCAAATACTCTGTTGTATATCTCTAGCATCTTGTGTTGTTCGTCTCTGCTAATAACTTGTCTATGTACTGACATGTAATTATGAAGCCAGTTATATTCTTCTTCTACTAAGCAGTTTTGTTTAGTAGTGTAAGGGAATAAAGCATTTAGTTTAGCTTGTCTTTGATCGCATCCACAATCTTCTCCAGCTATCCACTTTACCAGCTTATCTATTTTTGTTGCTTTGGTTACTTTAGCAATTGTATCTCCTAAACCTTTTGATTTCTTTTTAGCCATTTATTTTTCTTTTTATTTCTTCTTTACATTCTTTGACAGTTTTAAATACTGTCTTGTAACTTATCTTCGTGGCCTCAGATAGTTTTCTAATAGATCTAAACTCTTTACTATAAAGCTTAAACATCTTTTTGTGAAACCATTGAAACCCTTCAATAACACCATCAATCTTTTCATAAAACTCTGCTGCACTTTCTACTTCTTTATCTTCTATGTCTGCGCTTAGTGGTATGCTAGACTTCTCAGACCGCATCATATCAGCTATAATATTTCTTATTCTTAAGTATACTATTGCATAATTGGGTTGTCCGTCTATTATTATAGTCGTAGATTTTAGCTTTTTATCCCTTAATTCTTGATAAATTTTTAAATAAACTTCTTGTACTACATCTTCAGCAGTCATTGAATAGTACAAAGGCATCATTCTTTCTGCCATTAAAACCCACGAAGTATGCTTTCTATATAACCTACTTAGTATTTCATCCTTACTCATTTGTTCTTATATTTTTCTATGACATCAAGTAGATAGAATCTATCCCATTTGAAGCCATACTTCTTAGACATTTGAGTGGTCAGGGTAATCTTATCAAATCGTTCTTGTCCTATCTTTAGAATGAGGTTATCTCTGTAGGGTAACAGATTGCCAGATAGGAAGTAGTTACATCGCTTGCATTGGCCATGAACATTATCTTCATTAAATTTTGTGGATGGGTGGTTGCCAGCACTATAGAAGTGTCCAGCTTGGAGTGTAGTATATTTACCACAAGAAATACAGGGTTGGTCTTGATCCCTTGTTCTTATGAACTTGTGAAAGTGTCGTACTGCTATCGCTTTTAATTGCGATACTGTTTTATCTTTTAATTTTGCCATCGTGTGTAACGATGACCAAGCGATGCTAAATTATGTAATTGCTTTTAAATAGAAAGTATAATTATTTAGAAACTATCAACAATTTATTTAAAACATTTATTCTATTATTATCTGCCATATCCTTAAAAGACATATCCCAAGCACTATTGCTAATACATGGGATATAATAAAACTTGTTGTGATGTAATCCATTAAAATGGTAAATCGTTTGACTCAGCACCTACAGGAACAAATCCTTTAGCTTCTTCTTTCTTAGGTGCTTCTGGGTTAAGTTGTTTTATACCCCAGCAATCTAAATTGTTGTAGTACTTCCCTTTCCACTCATTGCAGTAGAGGTTAATCATAAATTCAAAAACATATCCTTCTTGTAGCTTTTCTACAAAGTCGGTGTTGTCTCCTTTAAATGTTAGCTTAACATCAGGGTTTACTTTTTGGTCTGTTGTAATTACAACGTCTTGTACAAGAAAACCTTTTTCTCCTTTTTTTTCTAAGTCAAGTATTTTCTTAACTGTTCCGTTTATTGATCTCATTTTTTTTATTTGTTGATTTATATTCTACAGGTTTGTAATAGTCTCCACCCTGTACTCCTATTTTTTTCATTGTTATTTATTTATTTGTTTTAATGTCATGTAATAACCAACCTAATTCTGTGTGAAAAGCAACTTCACAACTGATTCTGTCAGCTTTTTTCCAATTTGATTTTTTTCTATCTTTTGCTGTTGCTCCTAACTTCTTAGACCAATTAAGAGGACTAATAGATTTTTTATAACCTTGTGAGCTGCCATCCCATCTGAATTTATTTACTTCATCCATAGTCAATAAACCATCATCATAAAAACCAGCACCATGTTGAAAACCTTTTCTGTATTGTTTTTCACCAAGAATCGCAATTTGTTTTATTAACTTATTTTTTAATGACTTTGAAATATTAATTAATTCATGCATTGTCTTATCCATTGTTATTTATTTTTATTTTTTATTAAATTGCTTTGTTTCTAAAATGATTTAATCTGTTTGATGAATTATCATACTCAGTTTTAATAAAGTTTATTTCACTTTCATTAACTGTCGGTTTTGGTAAAATATAAGGAGCTAATTTTATTCTTAGTTCCATTCTTTCATTAACATTTAATTTTTGAAAATCATTAAATATTTGTTCTTCATCAAAAAGCAATGAAAGTAAATACTCTTTTTTCTTTCCAGAAGATATATTTTTTGATCCTTTAGGCCTTCCACCTAGTTTATTTCCTTTTTCAAATGGCATAATTTTTTGTTTTAAACTGCTATATAAATATGTTGTGCTGTATCAATTTTAAATAATTCATCACTTGTAAAAATATTTTCTTTAATTAATCTTTCTTTTTTATAAATTATAAATTGACTGTACATTGAATGTCTTAAACTTTTAAATAAATTACCATTCCAAGAAAATAAAGTCCAGTAAAAAAATTTTTTACTTGTTGTTCTTTTCACTACTCCTAATATTGTTATATCTTCCATTGGTAAAAAATCTGATATATCTCTGTGAGGAATCTGATTAAATAAACTAATAGTCATTGCTTTGTCGTCTACTCTTATTGCTTGTACTTCTACTTTAAATGTTGAAACACTTAATTTTTTTTCTTTGTATTCTAGTTCCATTGTTTTAGTGTTATTGGGTTTATAATCTGACATCCAATGCCATTCTTTTTTATTCATTAAAATCTGTAAGTAATGCCAACTGCTACAAAAAAACTGCCTGTAGCTATGGCTAGTGTATTAGGGTTAAAACTTAGCTTTTGCTTGTGCCACACCATGTTAGTAGTGCCAGCAGTCATTAAACTTAAACCACCTATTATTGCTAATTTTTTCATCTAATTGTGTAATAGTGTTTGTTATATTGTTTTTTAGAAGATTGCAATACATTGTATAATTCTTTGTATTCTGTTTGCGTATAATCATATAAATAAATAGCTATTAAGCTTACTTTTCCTTTTCTAAAATCTGTAACAGCAATTGCCTCTACTGACTCACCTGTTTTTAACTTAACATTGGTTAATTTGGGCATCATGTTAAAAGTTTCTTTTCGGTATTTTTTACCAATTTTCTTTAATCCAACAAGTATTTGTTCTATTGCGCCATCAGCAAAAATTTCAGTATCATTTGGTGTAATCTCATATACATTCATTTTTTTAATTTTTTTTAAAAATTCTTTTCTATCCATTTTTATTTATTTAATTGTGTAATAGTGTTCAGGTGCGCCATAGATACCAGTCTTTGTATCTGTGGTTTTAACTAGCTTTTCTTCTTGCTGTAGGTTGCTTATAGCTCTCCTTAAACTTGTTATAGGTACTCTCTTTGGAAACTTGTGAAGAACTTCTGATGCTGTTAGCGTAGTATGACTTTTAAATAAATCATACACTAGAACTTCTTGTGTTTTGTTTTTAGCTTTTCTTTTATTTACATAATCAATATCTTGATCTGTAGTATTGAAATAGGTGTTTGAATTTTTCATTTTATTTATTTATGAATTATGAGCTTGTCTCAGAGTTTCAGCTCTACTTACTCTTTTGCTTTGTTTATTATCAGCTTCTTTAATTTTTTTCTCCCATTCTTTTTTTTGTTCTGCCAACTTGCCAAATGCTAAGTCATCAATAGTAACAGCAACTTTTTTTCTAGGTTCTGGTGCTGGTGCTTTATAATTTTTCGCTGGTGTAAAAGGGATTGATTTTTTATCTGGATAAATTGGTTTTAAGTATGGTAGTGTGTTGTTTAGTACATTCTTCCAATTTTTTATCTTTTTACCATGTGCAGTTTTCCAACCATCTTCTATCCAAGTGTTATATTTTGATGTAATAGAATGTTCATAGAATTGTGAATCCTTATTTTGATAAGCTAGTTTAGTAAAGCCATGATCTAAAAATTCTTTAAGTGTGGGTATATATATTTTATTATCATTAACACTAACACTATCACTTACACTTACACTTACACTATCAGCTTTTTTGGGTTTTGAAATAAAGGGTTGGGTTTTTTGGGTTTTTGGTCTACCACCTTTTTTGCCATTTTCACTTTGCTTTTTAATGTACTTATCATACTTCTTTAAATCTCTTTTTAAAGACAATTTAATAGGAGTAAACACTAGGTTAATTATAACATCATCTGTAACTGGATCTTCGTCATTTACATAGCTTAAAATATGCTTGAACAATTCACCAGCTTTTTTATTATCTAACTGCTTAACAGTCTCAATGATGTCTGTATATAGAACAAATGATTTTTTATTTGTTGCCATCAGCTATTATTTTTTTTAAGTAATTCTTAACCCTTAATAGTTTGGTGTGATCGCACTTTAATAGTTCGTCATTAATATCTTCTATTGCTTGTACTTTTGGCTGTTCAGATCCTTCTTCTGCAAAGTATTTAGCCATACACTTATCAGCTTTATTTCTAAACTCTTTGTCTCCGTTGTATAAGTCTTTGTAAGCATCTTTAGCTATTAATATTGTGGAGTGGTTTCTGTTTACTATATCACCTATGTCTTTGAATCCGTTTCTTGTAAACTTTCTAGCCATGAAAGAATATATCTTGATAGCATCTGCTACTTCTCTTACATTGGTTTTTTGTAGAATATCTACACCAGTTACTCTTGTTACTGTAGCAATGATTGATTCTAGTTCTTTTCTTTTTCTATACTTAGCAGTCTCTTTGTTGTTAGTTATAATTGATTTAATGTTTTCTAAAAATTGTTCTGGGGTTTCCATATTTAAAATTTAAAAGGGAGCTTTAAATGCTTGGTCATCTGCTCCCCTATGTTTATAATTTCTTTGTTGTAATTGAATCTTTTCTATACTTCCAGCTTGGCTTGTTTACTAACTCACCATCACTTAGAACCATCTGTTCACCAGAAAGCATTGTAGTACCTTTTTCTAGTCCCATAAATGCATGCTTCAATGATTCTTTAAGTGTTTTTAATTCTGTTTCTTTTACAGATACTTCAGGCACATTTGAAAAGTCTATAGATCTACCACCATTTCTTTTCTGAATTTCAAAATTTGCATTAGTAAAGGGTGTGTTGTTAGGAGAATGCAGTTCGCATTTATCCATTGCTAAAGGTTCTATTTGTTTAATAGCATCGTCAAGTATTTTTCTTAACTCTTTAAGTGTGCAGTAGCTTTCTAATTCAGAACCTTCTTCTGCTTTATCTACTAATTCACAAACTATATTTTCGTGTTGTTCTATGGTCTGCTGCCATTCGTCTGTATATTTACCTACTAGCCATTCTGTTGGCACTTGTTGTTCGTCAAGTTCGTCTAAGTATGTACCATACTCATTTTCTCTGTGTTCTTCTAAGTCTCTATCGTGAAACTCCATAAAACTTTTTTTACTATATCCCATGATTTTCTATAATTTTAATTGTTTCTAATACTATTTTACTTTTTTCTGTTTCTCCTTTTAAGGAGTACTGCAAAGCCTTGTCAAGTGCTTTACTAATTCCGTTTTGAATTGCTTCTTTCTCCATGATTAATTTCTTTTAAAAGTTTCTGATTCATCTTCGCCAAATACTCCTAGTTCATAGAAGCCAGTCATTTTTAAAACTGCTCTGCTCATGGCTCTTTTCTCTGCCATTTCAGCTACATACCAAGTGTTGGTGTTTCCATCCTTGTAACCTTCTCCTTTTAGTGCAGATCCAAATGTTTCTAGTGTGTGTTCTTTGCCACTTGCTTTTGCTTTAAATACTGCAAAGTGTGGTTCACAATTAATTACTTCATAGTTTATAGCTATGCCTTCTATTGCTTGTATCTTTTCAATACCAGCTCTTGTTATAATTGTGTAGTGTTGATGCTTAAAGAAGTCATCTTTATCTAAGTTGTACTTCTTGTACAGGGTGTTCAGTTTATCTCTGTTCATAGATATTTTTTTAAATTGTATAGGGTGATTTTATGTTGGTAGCCATCAGCAAAAAATAATTCATACATCCCGCTATGGATTCTGTTTAGTAATGTTCTGTAGCTAATTCTAAGAATGTCTGCTGCTTCATGAGCAGTAAGAACTGTTGTCTTGTCCTTTTCTTCTTGTTGAAATTCGTTGTAAAATTCTTTAAAAGCTTGCTTTAATATTTCTATTGTCATGTTTAGTGAGTTATTAATTCTGATTCTACTTTGATAAAATTTTGCATGATCCTAATGCATCTGTCTTGGTGTTTTTCTGGTACTTGATAAAATCCTGATAACCAATGATTCTTGACAGACAATGGATTCATGTTAAAAGTCTGAGCTAATAGAAGAGTCAACTCCTTTTTATTACTAGCTTTGCTGTATAAATTTTTAATATTGTTTTGATACTTGTTGGCGGTGCAAATGATAATCCAACCTTAGTATTTTTATTAATCTTTAATAGATTGTAAATATTTTCATGTTTAAATGTTATAAATACACATTTTTTGAATTTAGATGTCTCTTTCGAGAGTTTTTTGAGAAGAGATATTGAAAAAACTGGTTTAATTTCAATATATAAAGAGTGTTTATTTTTTGACAACTTTAACAAGTCTTTTAATAGTGGAACTGGTTTATTAAGCCTGGTGCTGATCTCTTTAATTTTTGAGTAATTAAGGTTTTTCACACTTAAGTTTTTTTTAAATACTCTTTTTAATGAGAAATCATGGAAACAAATAAATTCTTTATCTTTAGTTGCATGAATATCTGTCTCAATTCCATAATTCTTATTAAAACAATAATTGAAAGATTTAATGCTATTTTCTAAAAATTTTTTTTTAGCTAGACCTCTATGAATTAATAATTGAGGCATTTAAGGATTATTAAAACTTATTTTTTTGTTATTCCACGGTGTCTTTGAATTCTATTTCCATATTCTTGGGTAATTCTATCAAATATTATCGCTAGAGCTACAATTGCCAAACCATTCATTAATCCTAGTGCTAAGTATTGATTAGAAATTGCCTGTAATATTGGGACACCAAGCCCTCTAACACCAATCATAGATGCAATCACCACCATTGCTAAAGCCATCATTATCGTTTGGTTTACTCCAGCAAAAATAGTTGGAAGAGACAATGGTATTTGAACAGATCTTAATTTTTGCATTGGTGTTGCTCCAAAAGCATCTGCTGCTTCTAAGGTTTCTTTATCAACTTCTCTTATTCCTAAATTTGTTAACCTAACAACAGGCGGTAGAGCATAAATACATACAGCCAACAAGCCTGGTACTTTTCCTATACCCAATAACATTATAATGGGAATTAAGTAAACAAAACTTGGAATAGTTTGCATCATATCGAGTACTGGTAGTATTGCTTTTTCTGCTCTAGATGATTTAGACATCAAAACACCAATAGGTATTCCAACAACTATACAAACTAGTGTTGCAACAGATATAATTGCTACTGTTGCCATACAATTTTTCCACATTCCAAAATAACCAATAACCAAGAAACATACCATAGTACCAATTACTAATTTATAATTTCTTGAACCAATCCATGCTAACAAACCAAAAACACCAATAACTATTGGCCATGGTGTGTTTACTAATAATTTTTCTAAAAAAATTAGAAAAGTAAGAAGAGGATCAAAAAAACCTTCTATTGCATCTCCATACTCTCTTGAAAAGTTTTTAAAACTAAAATCAATACCTTTTTTTAGCTCTCTTAAAGCATCTCTATCCATTACAGGTATTTTATTGAAAAATTCCATTTTATATAATTTTTATACTATAAAATCGAACCCGTTTAAATAACGGGTTCGATTAATATTTATTTTATTAAAGTGCTTTTTTGATTTTTTTAGCAGCTGATCCTGAAACCCATTTAGTCCACACATCTTCTTGTGTTTTTAGGAATTCAATTGCAGCATCTGCACCTTCAGCTTGATTTTCTCCCATCCATACTAACATTCCGTTCATTACCGGACCTGGATAAGTTCGTTTTTCAAGATATTTCATACCATCTTGACCAGCTGATTTTTTGAAGTTGTCAGTTGCAATACTATA
>ENA-OQVM01001694-OQVM01001694.1-marine-metagenome-genome-assembly--contig:-NODE-1694-length-28175-cov-3.448680_pt1 | contig 28175 bp, 30 predicted proteins | sample MGYA00237776_ERZ505498 | MGnify/ENA primary metagenome ERZ505498 (study PRJEB26159, sample SAMN06265151) | marine metagenome | isolation source: Helgoland LTER site | place: Germany:Helgoland, sampling...
TCCGAGCGATCCACCACGCCGTCATTGTTGGTGTCTAAGGCTCGCAGTCTTTTCTCGGGATTAGGCATTTCTTCCTGAGCCAGTCTGCCGTCTGCGTTTGTATCCAGCATCTTGAACATTGCGCGCTTGCGCGCCAACTGTTCGTTCTCTCTCTTATTTGCAGCCGCGTATTCGGTGTCGCTGATTGCGCCGTCTTTGTCAGCATCAAGCAGCGCGAACATTTCGGTTTCTACCAAAGCGCGCATGTCGCTGCGGTCTGTTCCAGCGTTCATCAGACCGAACATGCGACTAGCGTGTCCGCGCATGCCTTTGCCATGGTGAGGCTTCTGCCCGTGTTGGCGCTGGGCGTCATCATTCCCGCTTTCGCCTCCGGCTTTAGGATGCCCTTTACCTCTGAAGCCATGCTTGGGTATATGTTGCTCAAATTCGGCCAAGGAAATCAGGCCGTCTTTATTAAGATCAGCCAGCAGGAACTGCTCCAAGCTCTGAGAATTGATGCGCTGTACCATGTCGTCGATGACAATAGGCCCGCGCTGGTGTTTGCCGCCGTGGTGACTGGCCAGTAAACCGGTGCTAACAACGATAAGGCCAATTGCTGTAAAACCTACGATTTTAAAGGAAGATCTTGAAGTGAATTTTTTCATAACTAAGACTCAATATTAAACATTCACAAGCTATACGCTGGTCTAAGCATTTGTGGTCGAGCTAAATGATCGAAACACCATAGTCGAATTAGCTTTGCTCATACTCTATGGCAATAATTTCAAAACGATTGAGCACCTGTTGATCGGCAAAGCTGAGAATACGCGTGGTGCCGGTAGATTGTTGAATGGCCACCTCGTCGCCAACCCCTTTGCCCAGCAGTAATTTGGCCATGGGCGCATCGACACTTATGTACTCTTTTAGCGCGTCAATTTCATCCGGGCCGACCAATCTATACTTAACGATTTCAGGCGCCTTAGTTTCTGGCTTGATCTCCTCCGCCTCAAGGGTTACCCACGCGCCAAAATAAACCTTGTCGGTTTGGCTGGGTGGCCGATCCACTATTTGTAATTCCGCCATACGTTTATCTAGGTAGCGAATTCTGCGATCAATTTCAGCCAACTGTCGCTTGCCGTAAATATAGTCAGCGTTCTCCGAGCGGTCGCCTTGAGCCGCCGCCTCGGAGACCTTGCGCGTAACTTCAGGTCTCTTTACCTTCCAAAGAAAATTCATCTCCCCTTGCAGCGTCGCATAGCCCGCAGGGGTGATTACGGCAGTTTTTTTGGGTTCCGGGGGGCGGTATCTACCCATGCAGATTGGCTCAACTCAAAGATAAGTGCCTATCATAGGTGAAAGGGCATTTTAGTCACCCCCAGGTAACTTATTGCCGACCCCTGTGCTGCGATTATTAGTGCTCATTGGCCCACGGCTTGGTTACAATCTGCGCCATTGGCGACCACAGCAGAGGGTGAGATGGGTAAGCAAATAAATACGGTGAAAGCGGCAGGGGCCATTGGCGCCCATGTATCTGGCGTGTCCTTGGCGGATATTGCAGGTTCAGATGTTGTTTATGCTCAAGTGCGCCAGGCAATTGTTGAGCATGAGGTTTTGTTTTTTCGCGACCAAGAGCGAACCCCGCAGGTTTTTGCCTCTTTCGCCAAGCGTTTTGGTGAGGTGCTAGGTCACCCAGCCTATGTCACCGTTGACGGTGCAGACGATGTGCAGATTTTGGAGAGCACGCCTGAGCATCCGTCAAAAATTGAAGTCTGGCATTCAGACATGACCTTTATGCCCATGCCCCCCAGTTTTACATTATTGCAGGGGCAAATTATTCCAGCCCACGGTGGCGACACTTTGTGGGCCAGTGCCACGGCAGCCTATGATGGCCTGTCAGATAAGATGCGCGGTTTTTTAGATGGCCTAGTAGCAGTACATGATTTCCGTCAGGGTTTCCGTGAAAGTCTGGCCGAGCCAGGTGGTGCCGAGCGCTTGGCAGACGCCATTGCCGCCAATCCGCCGGTTGAACATCCGTTAGTCCGCACGCACCCAGAAAGTGGTCGCAAGAGTATTTACGTGAATGCGCTCTTCACTAGCCACATTAAAGACCTGAAGCCGCGTGAGAGTGAGCAGTTGTTGAGTTTTTTGTATCGCCATATTGTCACTGAAGAATATACCGTGCGGCTGAATTGGCAGCCCGGCACCGTGGCTAGTTGGGATAATAGGTCTGCCCAACACAAGCCGATTAATGATTTTTTACCTCAGCACCGATTAATGCATCGAGTGACCATTACGGGTGATAGGCCGCGCTAGACGCGTATTGCACCGGTGTTAACACTGCCAATATCTAAACTGATTCAGACCAGAAGAGATCAAAAGAACGAGCTCAAAAATGAGATCTAAAACGAAATCCGAAAGAGATTTTACAAGAGACACAAAATGATGAATAAATTTTTCCGCACATTACCCGTCGCCCTATTAATGCTTTGCGCCAGCGCCGCTATTGCAGGCCATCATAAAGAAAATGAGGCTGCGCCGACCTTCACCCAAATTGTTGGGCAAACTGAAGCAGAGCAAGCGGCCCTTAAAGTGATGTATGAGTTTATGGCGTCCTTTAATGCCAGAGACGTTGCGCGCTGGGCTGATACGCTTTTGTTTCCGCACATTCGAGTAGCCAGTGGTGGCGTTACGGTAAATCCAACAAAAAGTGGGTTCATTGCCGAAACAGATTTGCAGGAATTTGCGCGCATAAATAATTGGCATCACAGCGAGTGGAACAGTATTGAAACCATTCAAGCCGACTCAGAAAAAGTGCACTTTAAAGTGCGCTTCACGCGCTTTAATCCAGCGGGTGAAGCTTATGTGTCATTTAACTCTTTGTACGTATTGCAAAAGACCGACCAAGGTTGGGGTATTCGCGGCCGCTCAAGCTTTGCGCCATAAAATAGCAAAGCGAGTATTTGTTAATGAATGACATTTCGGCACTGCAATACGCCAATGTAGACGAGCACATGAGTGCGGCGGGCTCGCTACATAAGGCAATGTTGCCCTTGGGGTTTGTTACCGCTTTTTGTTTTCATCACGGTTTGCTCAGCGCTCAGTTTGTACAACAACATGAGTCTGTTTTAGCGCGGGTGCGTTATCAAGAGGGCCAGGTTAGCGAACTGTTTGCGGCCAATGGTGCGGTCCTGAATAAGCAAGATTTAAACGAACGGGGACTGGTGTTTTTGCAAAGCTACTTGGCTAAGCTGACCGACGACTTTAAGGCGACCTTCGGCGCGGACTGTTACGGCATAGAAGACTCTTGGGAAAACTACCAACTGTTTGCCAAAGTATTAGTGCGCGCTCATCTGGGCGCACCAAAACCTCATGGTCTGTTCGGTAGCCGGTCGTCGGCGCAACCCATTGTTCAAAGTATAAAATCTAGTTGGAAAAAACTATGGCGCTAGGGTTTCGAGATATAGAAGTTTTCAGTGCGGACCCTAAAGATCTTCCTGCAGACCTCAGCACTATTTACGCGCAAACCGTTGCCGCGGGCACCGCGGAAATTCTTCGGGTAGCCAAGCTCAATGAAGTGATCATTGCCTGCTATGCCATGCATGGGCCGCTTTTAGAGGAGGGCGAGAGTAACACCGACTATGTGCTGCAAATGGTCGCAGTACAGGAACAGTACAGGCATCAAAATGTGGGGCGCTGGTTAATGGGCCATGCGATCGGGGTTGCGGAGTCTAAGGGCGGGCGAGGTTTGCAAGTGCCTCACACGGCTCACCAAGATTTTTTCCTAACCTTGGGGTTTAAGGCGGATGCGACTATTGGTGGGTTTCGCTTTCAGATGATTCAAGAATAAGCGCCTGCAAATTTCAGGCGCTGGCGTAAACAGTTGCAGGCTATTTTTAACCCTCTCTATCTTTCTCTATCTCTCTCTATCTTTCTCTAGCTTTTAGGTTCGTTGTCAGTACGGGCCGCTCTGCCTAAATATCCACCGTGATGGCGCAAGCCATAGTCTTCACGGGTGACACCCTTCTGCTCCATCAGCGCTAATGCGATTGCGTCGCTAATGGTCAGCATCACAGCCATTGAAGAACTTGGGGTAAGGCCCAGCGGGCAGGGCTCTTCAATGACACCCATGTCCAAGACTAAGTCTGAGTGAGTGCGTAATTCAGAGTCTGGGTGCGAGGTAACACCGATAATCTTAGACACGCCAAGGTGTCGGGCCATTTCTAAAATTTCTATCACTTCGCGACTTTTGCCGCTGGTAGAAAAAGCGATAAGCACGTCGTCGTTGCCGACAATGCCTAAGTCGCCGTGGGCAGCTTCTGCTGGGTGAACAAAATCGGCAGGGGTAGCGGTTGAGCAAAGGGTTGCTGCAAATTTCTTTGCAATGTGGCCTGCTTTGCCGATACCTGTGGTCAATATTTTGCCGCTACAGGTTTGCATAACTTCCACGGTTTTGACGAAATCTTCGGTGACATTAATGGCCTGAATTGCCGCTGCTTCAGCTGCAATTACTGCCTGCATACGTTGTTTGATATCCATAGAAAATTTCTTCTGTTGTTCAATTTTTTAGTTGATCTGCGGCCAATGTTTTTCATCGCAACTACGATAACAACTGCGACAACAGCTTCTAGGCATGTTGGTCGCAGCGCTGCAAATGCGCGGCCCAGATTATAAACAGATATCGGTCAGATGGGCGGCTAAATTACGGCGATAGTGATTGCGTCTAGGATGAAAATTACAAACAGCCAAACTACTGGCAACTGCTACCAACGTAAGGCCATGGCCCGGGTTAACGCTATTTGTCCGCAATTGGGTGCCGGTTTCTTTGCTGGGAAGTGGGAAAAATTCTTGGGCGATAAATAGACAAACCAGGGTGGCGCACATTTGTTTGAGCATATGGTTACCCTCGCCGAGACAAAATAACGCAACCAGCATTATGAAAGACAGCGTACATAGAAGTAACAACCCACTGGATAACGCCGCGTGTATTGGCAAATTTGGTGGACCTTCCTCTGCTGGGTGCTTTAGGTGGTCGGTTTCTGACATGGCTTTCTCCCCTATTTTTCCTCTATTGCCTTTATTCCCTGTATTTCCTTTCTAGTGCAGCCCTAACGCGTCGCTATTTTTCTGCTTTACAGCGTCGCGACAGCCCGAAAATTAACAGTTGCATAGCCTCCGCTTGCCGCCCATTTCCTCAACGGCGCATAACCCGGGCTAGGTGGTGTTTTTGCCTTAGTGCGCCTTTGTGCTGTTTTCTTGGTTAAAGTCATTATCATTAGGCGATGCTTAATCAAAATCCTATTTCCGTTTTACCAAAACCCAACCATCTGCAAATGGGCGCTAATGCGCGAGCAACCCCTTCAGGTTTTGCATTGCGCTGGCAAGGTTCGGCAGATGCCCGGGTAGAAAACTTCGCTCGAGAATTATTGCTCGAAAGTCACTGCGGCCCGCTGCATTTACATGTGCAACACGTGCAGTCATCAACGCCTCCTGTGCAAGCAGATGAGTCGCACCGTATTTCTATTCGCGATGACGGCATTCATTTGTCGGCAAGCAATACGTGGGGCGCCCTCCGTGGGCTAGCAACGCTGCATCAGCTGGTTGTGGCTAATGAATTGTTTTTAGGCCTAACCATTCACGACAGTCCACGGTTTCATTGGCGCGGATTGTTAGTAGACGTGGCGCGGCACTTATTACCCGTAGAGGATTTGTTTGCAGTTATAGATGGCTTGGCTGTGCTGAAGATGAACGTACTGCACATACATTTCAGTGACGACCAAGCCTACCGACTGCCGAGCGCAGCGCGGCCTAAGTTACCCAGCGCCGAGCACTATTCCAAACAGCAATTGTTAGATTTGGTGGCCTACGCAGCCAACCGTGGGGTGCGTATTATTCCTGAGGTAGATGTGCCGGGCCACGTGACTCATTGGCTGACCGCCTACCCTGAGTGGGGCATGTATGAGGTGCAGCCTAGCGAGCGCTTTGGCGTGCACAAAGCTTGTTTGAATCCAACGGACGAATTGGTCTATACGGCGCTTGAGGCGATATTCTCTGAAGTAGTGGAGATTTTTCCAGACGACTTTGTGCATGTCGGTGGCGATGAAGTGAACCCCTCGTGGTGGTCTGAAAACCCTCAGGCCCAGGCATTTATTGCGACGCATAGCTTAGGTGACGTTCGCGGCCTGCAGAACTATTTTTTGCAGCGGCTCTGCGCAATGTTAGAGGCTAAGGGTAAGCGGGTGATTGGCTGGGATGAGATTTTGCACCCCGATATACCTAATTGCGTGGTGCAAAATTGGCGTGGCATTACGACCCGTGATCGTGCGCTTGCGCTGAACAGAGACTGTGTCGTTTCCGGCCCCTTCTATTTAGATCTATTTTTCCCCGCGGACTTGCACTACGGCTTTGATGTTGAAGGCAGCCAAGAGGAAATGTTGGCGTTGGAAGATGATTTGGCTAAAGACCTGCGTCTACAACACATCGCGAAAGCTCTGGCTTGGACCCATCAGTGGCGGGAAGGGGCTGTGAATATTGATGCGGCGCAAACCTCTGCACAAGTGCTGGGGGGCGAAGCGTGTTTGTGGGCTGAGTTGGTAGATTCTCAAACATTGATGCCGCGCTTGTGGAGCCGGCTGCCTGCCGTAGCTGAGGTACTGTGGTCTAATATAAGCACGCCGGTTGCACCAGAGGCTATGCACGATTTATATCGGCGACTGAACAGCAGTTGGCGCGCGCTGCCCAATGACCCAGAGCTTTGCCAAAACCAAGCGTTAGAAAAAATGGGTTTCTCGCAGGCCCAGCAAACGGTGCTTTCTTATTTGGAGCCAGTTAAATGGTACGGCCGTTTGCTTGGCGAACAGGCCTTGCAAGCCAGATTGTCTGGAACAGAAATGCCCCAAGCGCGGCCTTATGGCGTGAACACACCGTTGGATAAGGTCATTGATTTCATAATGCCCGAGAGTATGGCAGCACGGCGATTGGCCACGTCATTAGACGCTGACGCATTGAGTCAGCTCAAAGTCGACTGCCAAGCCCAGGCGCTTAATTTCCCTTGGCCTGAAGAGGTGCAGGGTGCTTTAGATGTGTTGGTTGATGCCTGTGACCTAATGTTGAAGTGGCTCGGTGGTGAGTTGGCGGCGGAAGAATGTCAGGCGCAATTGCTGGCTTTATACCAGCCCCGCGGAGAGTTTATGGTGGCGGTTATTCCTCACTTTATAGACCACCTCGCGCGCACTACTTACAGCGCGAATTAAGTAGTGAGCCAAATTGAGGTTTTACAGCGCGCTTATGAAGTATCTGCTCAGTGGTTTGATCAAGTCACGTTAGCGCCGCTGGGCAATGGACACATTCACCATACTTTTTTGCTCACTACCGCCCAGCATCAAGAACAGTTTGTGCTGCAGCGCGTGAGTGAAAATGTATTTCGCGATCCCCATTTGGTTCAACGCCAGACCCAGCGGATAACCAAGCATTTGTTAAATAACGCTGGGTTTTCTAACCGCTACCGAGTGCCTAAATTACAGCCCAGTAAAACTGGCGAATTTCATCATGTTGGGGAAAGTGGGTTTTGGCGGCTGTGGCAGTATTTGGCCAACACCCAAGTTGTAGAGTCGTTTGAACACCCAGCACAAATCGCTTTAACCGCCCGAGCGTTTGCGGATTATCAGCGAGTGCTAGCGGACCTGCCCGGACAACCCTTAGCAGAGACCATTGAGGGGTTTTTACAATTAGACTTTTATTTACAACAGTTTTCGCAAGTTGCTAAAGATGCACCCAAAGATCTTATGAACGCTGTGGCGCATTTGCAAAACCAAGAGTCAGGATTCTCTGAATTTAATGCCCACGTACATGCCGACTGCAAAGTGAACAACCTACTCTTTAACGCACAAGGTACGCGGGTCGCCGCTGTAATAGATTTAGATACCACCATGTACGGCCATTGGGCTTGGGACTTTGGCGATTTGATGCGGTCAATTGCTTTTAGTCGCGGCGAAGTTGATTTGGGCGATTATCGAAATGCCGCAGAAGGGTTTTTACAAGGTTTGCAAAAGCCAGTGACTGAGCAAACTGTGCAAGAAATGGTTCAAGTGCCCGGACATATTGCGGGTATGTTGGGGCTACGGTTTTTAACTGATCATTTGATGGGTGATGTTTACTTTCGTGTCAGTGAGTCGGGGCAGAACTTGCAGCGAGCGCGGGCGCAATTTGCGTTGATGCAGCAATTTGACGCAAACCATGAGCACATGGAAGGTCTGGTTAAAAATATAGCTCAAGATCTTGGTAACCCGCTGGCGCAACGGTCCGAATAGACTGTTCGGCAAAACTTATAACCGCGCCAAGACACGGATTGAAATTTTAAGCTAGGTGACTTGGCTGAGAACAAAGCGCACCAGCAATGCCATAAGCAGCACAAAAATTGCGGTGAATCCCACCCCAATCATTATGAAATGACTGGCTTTGCCGCGAGCAAAGTCGCGCTCCCTATTTTTACTAGACTGCACGCCCACCGCTGCGGACAAAGCGCTGCCGATCATTTGCCACAGTGTCAGGGGCGGCAATTCCTCGTCGGGGTTGTCCGCGTGGGTCATCTGGTCTTCAGTGCTTGGCGCTGTAGAATTTTTCACTTCGTCATTCATCTTTTATGGCCGTCGTTTATGGTCGTGGCTTTTAACGCGTTTACCAAGCGGTGGTTTGTTGTTGCCCTAAGTGGCGCACTATCTAGCCAACATTTGAGCCTGCCATCTTAGGTGTTGTTTAGATATTCTCAAGCATTGTTCGACCAATGGCTTAATGCGATGCTTGTTCGATGAAATTACATCCGCTTAATCAGAATTTCAGCTGGCAACAACCAGTTGGGCCGTTCACCTGTATCACCCAAGCTCAGGCTGACGCCTACGCCCATCAGGGTGGTTTTGTTTTACCCGATGTTTTCAGCCCGGCTGAGCTGACGGCCTTATTAGCAGAACTTGATCCATTGGAAGCGGAAAAAAATGCACTGCTGCAACATGCAGATCCCAATGCGATAGCCATCGCCAAACACGATGAAATTGTTTTTCGGGCCCACACGGTATTGCAGTCTCCCCAGGCCAAGGCGTTGGCCAGTCACCCCACTATGCTGGCTCTGGTTAAAGACCTCATTGGCCCCGCGGTGCGCTTGTACTGGGATCAAATTGTTTACAAACGCCCTGGCACGCCAACGGAGTTTCCTTGGCATCAGGACAATGGCTACACCTTTGTGCAGCCGCAACAGTACCTAACTTGTTGGATAGCGTTGAATGATGCGGTGGAAGAAAATGGCTGTCCGTGGATTGCGCCCGGCTTGCACACCCTCGGCACGTTAAACCATTGGTGGGCGGATGTAGGTTTTCAGTGCCTTAAAGAAACCCCAGAAGATGCCGTTGCCATGCCGCTTAAGGCAGGTTCCATTGCGGTATTTTCTAGTCTTACCCCACACCGCACTGGACCGAATCTCACTGCGAACACGCGCAAGGCGTATATTTTGCAATACGCGCCAGACGGCGCAGTAATGCATCATCGCACTGGCGAGACTGAGTTGGCCGCAGATCCAGGTCGACAGTTTTTAGTGACCTAGTTATCTAGTTACCTCAAGCGCCAAATATAGTTGAAAAGAGGTTGGAAAGAGGTTGGAAAAAAGTTGGAAAAAATATGACAGCAGCGGCAGCAACAAACACGACGACAGAAGTGCAGGGCGTGCGTAAGCGCGCGGCAAAGTATGTGCAGCATTCTATTTGGCTATTAGCGGCGGCCTTGTTGTTTGCTGGATGCGCCAGTCAAGACCGACCGCTGCAACTGAGCAGTGGCGCTGCACCAATTTATCCCCCGCAAGCCCAGGCTCAGGGCGTGGAGGGTGAGGTAACCGTTCAATACGACGTCACCGATCAGGGTGTAGTGATTAATGCGGTTGTTGTAGCAAGCTCGTCGGGCCAAGTGTTTGATGCCGCCGCGCTACAGGCCGTAACCAGTTGGAAATTCACTCCAGCGCGTCGAGGCGGCGTGGCTATTGCACAGCAAGCGCTGGTGAGTACACTTACTTTCAAAGTGGGTACGAGGGCGTCTGATGAAGCTGAATTATCGAGAAGATAGCCATCTGTATGGTTGGTCTGGGGCTTTTGGCCGTAATATTATTTTCACGCTCACCCTGTTCGCACTGGGGCTCAGTCTATATCTCCAAGATCGAGCATTAGGCACAGCCTTTGCTGATGTATCTGCAGCCGATCACATTGGCTACATGCTGCGGGTTACCGCGCGCATTGCATTTATTCTATTACTTCTGGCAATGATCGCCCGGCCTATTCGGCAGTTGACCGGAATGGGTTTCGAGCTATTGCGCCATCGCCGCTATCTGGGTTTGGCCATGGCCTTTGTGCACACTGTGCATTTCGGTTACGTGGTTGCATACCTACAAACCAGTGGTGAACCGTTAGAAATGGTCACCCTAATTTTTGGTGGGCTTGCTTTTCTGCTTACATGGATTATGGCGGCCACCAGTAATAATGCTTCCCAGCGCGCCCTAAAAGCTTGGTGGCGACGCATACACACGCTCGGCATCTATTACGTGTGGCTGATCTTTATGAATACTTTTATTGGTGTGCTGTTGGCCACCAGCGATCCACTTTATGTGGGTATTGTGGCCGTAGGGTTAGTTGCAGTCAGTCTGCGCATGGCAGTGTTTTTGCGTCAGCGATTTAGCCGCACGGCGTAAAGCCCAGAAAATCCGCCGGCCTCGGTGCCGTCGGCGAGCAACACTTTGGTGCTTAGAGGAAAGCGGCCTTTGCCGGTGCTTTTAAGCTTTTCAAATTCTTCTAAGTGCTCGCCAAAACCACAGGTCACATGAATGTCTTCCGCCACCGGCCTGGCGTAGTCAATCTGACCGTTGGCGATGACAATGGACGCGTTCAAATCATTAAGCTTTAACTGCAAGTGCATCATGCCCCAGCCGGTGAGGGCTTGAATGGCGTAAAGACTGCCCGCAAAAGCGGTGCCATGAACGTTTACATTGGGGGCAAGGCCCGCGTGAGTGGTCAGCACATGATCACGAAAATGTGCAATTTTCATGGTCATGGCTTTAGACAGCGGAATTTGTTCATGCCAAATGGCTTCAAGGTTTTGGCAAAGGGTGTCCATGTCAGTCATAGTGATTCTTCTTAAGTGCAGACAAGTTGGGGAAACAAGTGATCAGTGTGAATATGGTAGCCGCCAATGTCTACGAGGTTGTTTTAGAAGGCAGTGAAGAAAGCATTCACCGCGTGACCCTGAGCCCAGAGTTGTATAAAGAAATATGCGGCGGCACCTTTACCCAAGAGTGGGTACTCATTCAAGCCTTCCGTCTTATGTTGGAGTTTGGCCAGCGCAGCGAAATAGCCAAAGAGTTCGACCTGTCTGAACTCACCCAGCGTTATGAGTATTTTGTAATTCAAATGCAGGACAGGTTGGGGAAGCACTGAGCAAGCCCTTAGGTTTGATCAAAGCTTCCCTAGGGTATAAAGGAGCCAGCCGGATCTAATTAACAGGCGCTAAAGCTTAAAGCGGTTACGCAGTACCAAACCCACTTGGAATAATAAGACCAAGGTCAGCAGGCTTTGGCTAAAGGTGACGAAGTAGAGCCAATTAGGCATGTGCTCACCGAACAAGGCCATCAAACCTTGAGTTCTTGCGTCCTTACTGCTGGGGATATAGACAAACATTTGGCCCCAAGAAAAGGGCATCGCTTTTATGATCTCGTGATAGGTAAAGGGCAGCGTCGAAGCCTTTGCATAAACTGCTGCCCCTAAAAGCCAAAGACCGATTAACCCGTACAAAGGCCGAGCCAAGCTGCGACCATAGTCACTGGCCAGCCAGAATAAACCTTCTACCAACGCTGTAGCGAAACCGTGATTGTTGTGCCATCTAGCCGCGCGCATCTCTTCTACTCTGAAATCCAGAGCTTTTTCAAAATCTCGGTTCTGTTCAGCTAACTCTTTAAGACGACGAAATCGTTCCGCATCGTCCTCCTCCACGGATCGCTTAAAGATCTTTTTGTGGGTTGCAGTATTGGATGCACATTTCAGTTCAGCGAGGGAAGTATGGTGAGAGGTTTTAGTGCCCACCAAATCGGGGACACAACTGAACATCTCTTTGCTGCCTAGTGTAAAAGCCCCTTCGAATGATGCGTGACGGAAGCTAAGTAAAGTTACCGCTTTCACATTTACCAAATTCGCAAAGTTGGCTCTCCCTAGGAAAGTGGCATCACTAAAGTCATAACCGCCAACACCAAGACTCGCGGCATCAAGAGTAAAAGCGCCTAGGCCGAATTTTGCACGATAAAACCATACGCCGCCCTCGCCGAAAGTCGCGTTATAAAACGAAACATCGCCGTCGCCAAAAGTCGCGCGGTCGAACGATACATAGCCGTCACCGAAAACTGCGTTCTCGAATGAAACTTCCCCTATACCAAAATTTACTTTACAAAAGTTTTTCTTGCCAGTTGGGAAGTTAAAGTTGGCGAAGGGCCAATGATATATATTGATAGTTTCTAGATTTCGATGCTGGTTAAAATCCACGTTCATAAAGCTGATGTCTGCAATCGGATTTTTTTCTACCCACGCATTCCAAACGTCCCGTTCTTGAATCCACAAAGCCACAGCCTCTTTGGGACCGAGTGATATTCGCTTTTCCTCTAACATGGTCTTTGTCGGTTGCTTTGCCAGCGTCCAGAATGGTCTTTTTTTACCTTCTCTCCCAAACGATTGCCCTTATTGGTGTTGTTTTCTTGACCAGTGGTTTGCCTTCGCCTTTGCCTTTGTATGAGTTTTCCTTGTGCGCGGCTTATGGGCTAAACTGCATTTTTTGTCGGAGGGGTGTTATGCGTTTTATTGCTGTGTTGTCTTTAGGTTTATCTATAGGTTTAAGTGCCATGAGTTCTGCTGCTTGGGCGGAATCTGATCCGCAGTTGCGCTCTCAACTGGCTGAGGAAGTGAACGCGGTTGCTGCTGATGTGATCAGTTGGCGTCGTGATATTCACGAGCATCCTGAGCTGTCTAATAGAGAATTTCGTACCAGTAAGTTGGTGGCGGATCATCTGAAGTCTCTGGGTATGGAGGTGCAAACTGGTGTTGCCCATACCGGTGTGGTTGGTATTTTGCGTGGCGGTAAGCCGGGTCCTGTGTTGGCGCTTCGTGCGGATATGGATGGTTTGCCTGTGGTTGAAAAAACCGGCCTTGCCTATGCGTCTAAGCAATTGGGCGAATACGAGGGTCGTGAAGTTGGGGTTATGCACGCCTGTGGTCACGACAATCATGTGGCCATTTTAATGGGCGCGGCTCAGGCGTTGGCTGCTGTGCGTGAAGATTTGCCGGGCACCGTTAAGTTTATTTTTCAACCTGCTGAGGAAGGTCCGCCTAGAGGTGAAGATGGCGGCGCGAAGATGATGATTGCTGAAGGGGCGTTGAAGAACCCTGATGTGGATGCGGTGATTGGTTTGCACATTTCTCAGGGCAGTGCGGTGGGCACGGCTACGTCTCGCAGCAAGGGCTTTATGGCCAGCGCCCAGCGTTTTGATATTGAGATTAAGGGTTCGCAGACTCATGGCGCTCGCCCTTGGGCAGGGGTAGATCCTATTGTGGTGGGCGCGCAAATTGTGAATGCCTTACAAACTATTGTCAGTCGTCAGATTGATATCACCCAGCACCCTGTTGTGGTGACGGTGGGTAACTTCCAAGCTGGGGTGCGTAATAATATTGTGCCTGAGACGGCTTCTATGAGCGGCACCATCCGTACCTTCGATCCGAACATTCGTTTAGCGGTACATGAAAAGATTAGACGCATTGTTTCTAACATCGCCGAGTCTCAGGGCGCTGAAGCCACCGTTGATATTGATCCCGGTGTGCCAGTGACTTACAACGACGCTGAATTGACCGCGCTGCTGGGACCGACGTTAGATAAGGTTTATGGCCCTACCAATGTATACGAACCTCCGTTGGTCACCGGTGCTGAGGACTTTTCATTCTTCCAAGAACAGGTGCCGGGCTTCTTCTTTTTTATTGGCGCGCGTCCTTTGAGTGTGCCGCCTGAGAAGGCAATTCCTAACCACTCGCCTTACTTTTATGTGGATGAAGGTGCGTTAAAGCCGGGGGTCAGTGCTATGACGCAATTGACGTTAGATTACCTGCAAGCCAATCAGGTAGTCAGCGAATAACGCCTAGAGCTATGAAAGTAGAGTCAACAAAGTAGAGACAAGCGTAGCAGCAAGCGCAACGCCGCGAATAAGGGCGAGATAAACGAAAGAAGAAGAAAGAAAGGAAAAAATAAAAGAAGAGAGAAAACAAGAAAGAAAAGTAAAGAAAAGAAAAGTGCGAGTCGCAGCAGGCGCGCTTTCTTGTAAAACTAAAAACCCAGCCGCTTAACTATTTTGTAGTTATGCCTCTGGGTCTTTTTTTGCCAGAAGTTTGCAGTCAGTGTTGGATTAAAGTCCCCAACACTCGTTGTCATTGGCAAACAATATGGGTCCATCGTAGCTGGCTTCCATTGCCTCTCTGCTGATGCTCTCGCGGCCACGGGTGCGCGTATTGCGGTGGCCCAGTATCAACATGCGCGCATTGGCTTGAGCGGCCACTTTGCCTAGCTCTGAGGGCAGGGCAAATTCTTCTCTCAGCTCACCTCGAGATATTTCAGGAATGGCGTGGCTGGCAACTAATGCGTCCACGTCTTTGGCAAAAGTGGCTACGCGGTTTTTGTCGTTGTTAAAATCACCGGCGAAGACAATGGTTTTGCCGCCAATTTCTACTCGCCAGGCAAGGGTGGGTACGTCGCCATGATTTACCGGTATGGCAGCTAGGCTCATGATGTCGCTTTTGTAACGTGACCAACGTCGGGTGCCAGTTGCGGGCACATTGGTGGCGCGCACTTTATAACCAAACTTTGAGGCGCTGGTGAGGGTATGGGCCAAGTAGCTGTAGGCACCATTGGGACCTATAAGGCGGTCAACAAATTCTGTTGTAGTTGGGTAAAGTGGATTGTTACTGTCAGGTCCGAGAATCAATAAGGGCAACTCTCGATCTTCGTCTTCCGAGCCGCTGATATATTCTGCAAGGTCTGCGCTGTGGTCGGCGTGCAGGTGGCTCAGTGCAATCACCTCTACTTCGGTGAAGTCTGCGCCAGATCTTTCAAAGGCGCTCTTTGAGCCGGAGCCGACGTCTACTAATAGCCGCGCCACATCGTCTTGCCACACTAGATAGCTGCTAGAACCTTGGCCGTCGGTGATCTCGCCGCTGCCCGCGCCGAGTATTTCTATCCATACACCTTTTTCGCCGCAAAAGTCGCTGCCCGCTCTGGCGCTTAAAGCGCTAAGGCTGAGCAGTACAGAAAGAGTTACTAATAAAAATTTGTTCATATTTTTAGTCCAGCTTGGAGTGCTATGAGTGTGTTGATCACTTTTTTATAACGCTATTGATATCTACATTGATAACTGCAATGAAAGCCATATTGATAACTATGTTGATAAGAGGGCCTCTACTTCTTGCAAAATATGTTCTACCGCCGCTTCGTCTGGCATGCGCCAGTCGCCCCGTGGCGACAAGCTGACACTGCCTACTTTTGGTCCCGGAGGCAGCGTAGTGCGCTTAAACTGTTGGGTCATAAAACGCTTGAAGAATTGTCCCAACCACTTTTGAATAGTTTGCGCATCGTATTTTCCCGCAAAGCTATTCACTGCTAAATAAAAGATCTTGGTGGCGTCAGCCCCGGTGCGCAAAAAGTGATAGAGGAAAAAGTCATGTAGCTCGTAAGGCCCTACTAATGCCTCAGTATGCTGGCTGATCTCACCGTCTTTGGGCGGAATCAGTTCTGGGCTAATTGGCGTGGCCAAAACATTTTCCAATACTTGTGCGAGGTCAGGCTGAGATCTGTGTTTGGCGTACCAGCGCACTAGATAGGCCATCATGGTTTTTGGCACACTTGCGTTCACATTGTAGTTGGCCATGTGGTCTGCATTAAACGTGCACCAGCCAAGGGCCAGTTCGCTGAGATCGCCAGTGCCCACAACAATGCCGCCAACTTTGTTCGCCATGTTAAAAAGTATTTGCGTGCGCTCACGGGCCTGGGCGTTTTCAAACACCACATCATGATCGCCTTGGTGGTTGAGGTCTTTTAGATGCTGCTCAACCGCAGGCGCAATGGAAATTTCTTCTAACGATACGTTAACGGCTTTTGCTAACCCGTGGGCATTGTCTAATGTGCCAGCCGTCGTGCCGGGTCCGGGTAAGGTCAGGGCGTAAAGGTTGGCTGGGGGTAAATTTAATTTGGCCAAGGCATCTTTAGCCACTAAGAACGCCAAGGTGGAATCTAATCCACCGGATAAGCCAATGACCAACTTTTGCGTGTGGGCTGCAAGCATGCGCCGGGCGAGGCCGGTAGATTGAATGCTTAAGATCTCTTGTGCCCGGGCATCGAACTCACCTTCATCTAATGGTACAAACGGATGGGCAGGGTACTGGCGGGTTAAACGGGTTAACGGTTCGCTGACACCGCCAGCAGATACAATGCGGTAAGCCCTTGGGCGTGCAGCTTGGCTAAACGTGGTGTTTTGCGCACGGTCGTGCATGAGTTTTTGGCAGTCTATTTCGGTGACTAGGGTTTGCCCTTCAAGACTAAAACGCTCTCCCTCGGCAATAATTTGACCCGCTTCCGCCACCATGCAATGTCCACCAAACACCACGTCTTTGGTTGATTCCGTGGCTCCGGCTGCTGCGTAGATATAGGCGCAGAGGTTTTTTGCACTGGTCATGCGCACTAGGTCTCGGCGATAGTCGGCTTTGCTGATGAGTTCATTGCTGGCAGACAAGTTGAGCAGTATGTGCGCGCCGGCTAACGCTGCGTTAGTGCCGGGTGTTAGCGGCGCCCAAAGGTCTTCGCAAATCTCTACGCCAATTAAGTGTTCATCGAATTCAAACAGCTGATCTACCCTAATTTGGAAGCTGCCTAGGTCTTGGGTGACTTCGGTTTCATTCACTTGCCCGCCGGGTGCAAACCAGCGCAAATCATAAAATTCGCCGTAATTTGGCTGCACGGATTTTGGCACCATGCCGAGTATGCGGCCTTGGCCAATGAGCACGGCGCAGTTAATTAAACGCCCGTCCCGCAGACGCCATGGCGCGCCCACTGCGATCAACGGCAACGTGGACTCCATGCAAAGCAGGGCTAGAGCGCGGCGGGTGTCGATTAAAAGTGTCTCGGTATAAAACAGATCTTCGGCAGAGTAGCCGCTCAGACACAGCTCAGGAAACACCCCCACAGCCACACCTTGGTCGCTGAGTTGCTGGCAGGTGGCGGCAATAACCTTGGCATTGGCCATTGGGTCACCAATGGCGATGACGGGCGATGCGGTAGCCACACGTAAATATTGAAGCTGAGAAAAATTAGGCGATTTCATGGCGTAATTCTAGCCCTTTATCAGGCTAAGGATGCAGTGAAAATATTGCTCCAGCCGGCGTGGTTTCATTTGAACATTGTTTGGACACATGGCCGGGTTGATGGTTGTTCGCTCAGAGCCTGATATATGCTGTTTCAGTCAAGTGGTTAATTTCATTTTGGGTCTGCTATATTTGTAAGTCCACCGCGTTTGGCACGTTGCCAGTTTTAGAGCGGTTTGAATGATAAGAGGGGATTGAGTTTATGAATTTTGAATTTTCAGACGAACAAGAATTACTACGCGAGCAAGCCAGAGGCTTTCTAGCAGACAACTGCCCGCCTGCCGCAGTGCGCGCTGTATTGGACGGCGACGCCGATCACGATGCAGAGCTTTGGCGCAAAGTGGCTGAAATGGGTTGGACCGCTACGGTGATCCCTGAAGAGTTTGGTGGTTTGGGTCTTTCTTACTTAGAACTGGTGGTGATTGCTGAAGAGCTTGGCCGCGCTGCCGCGCCGATTCCTTTTAGCTCTTCTGTTTATCTGGCGACGGAAGCTATTTTGGCTTTGGGTTCTACTCAGCAGAAAGAAAAGTGGCTGCCATTACTGGCCACTGGCGAAGCCATTGGTACTTTCGCACTGGCTGAAGGCAATGGCCGTCCTAGCGCCAAGAGCTTAAAAACTAAGATGTCTGGTGCGGGTTTAAATGGTCGTAAGTTACCGGTACCTGATGGTCGCGCTGCGGATTTCGCAATTATTGTCGGCGCCAGCGATTCAGGCGATGGCGCGAGCATGTATTTGGTTGAGCTAGACCAAGCCGGTGTTAGCCGTGAAGCGGTACGCACGTTAGATTTTTCTCGTGGCCATGCGGTTTTGGACATGAAAGACGCGCAGGCTGAGTTGCTTGGCGGAGAGGGTGTGGGTTGGTCTGCACTGGATAAATTGATGGACCGTGCTGCGGTTTTATTTGCTTGGGAGCAAGTGGGCTTGGCTGATGCTGCCCTTGAGCAGGCGAGAGATTACGCCATGGGTCGTTATGCCTTTGGTCGCGCCATTGCATCCTACCAGGCCATAAAGCATAAGCTGGCCGGCATGTACGTGAAGAACACCTTGGCCCGCAGTAATGGTTACTACGGCGCGTGGGCATTGGACTCTGACAGCTCTGAGCTGGCCTTGGCCGCAGCGACCGCTCGTGTAGGCGCTATTCAAGCGTCGGTTCACGCCGCTGAAGAGAATGTGCAAACCCACGGTGGCATGGGCTTTACCTGGGAATTTGATTGCCAGTTTTATTATCGTCGCGCCAAGTTATTGAGCGTCAATATTGGCAGCGAAGGCTATTGGCAGGATCGTCTGATTACTGCAATGGAACAAAATAACGCGGCTTAAGTACCGGTTTTACAAGAATTTAAGTTTAGGAAGAAAGATATGGATTTTAACGATAATCAAGAAGAAGCGGCATTCCGCACCGAAGCGGCAGCATGGTTGAAAGCGAATGTGCCCAGTGCAGATGAGCTGAGTGGTTTAGATGAAATTGCAGCCGCTAAATTATGGCAGAAGCGTAAGTACGATGCGGGCTGGGCGTGCATTCGTTGGGACAAAGAATTTGGTGGCCGTGGCGCTACAGCCATTGAGCAAGTGATTTGGAACCAAGAGGAAGCTAAATACGACCTGCCCGGCGGCGTGTTCAGCATTGGCCAAGGCATGGCTGCACCGACCATGATGACTTGGGCTGCTGAAGAGCACCACAAGCGTTACTTGCCAAAGCTAGCCAGTGGTGAAGAAATTTGGTGTCAGTTGTTTTCTGAGCCTGCGGGCGGATCTGACCTTGCGGCCCTGCGCACGAAAGCAGAGCGCGATGGTGATGACTGGGTGATTAATGGCCAGAAGATCTGGACCTCGGGCGCGCATTATTCTGACTACGGTATTATTGTTGTGCGCACAGACCCTAACGTTGCTAAGCACAAAGGCTTGAGCTATTTCTTCTTGGATATGAAATCTCCAGGGGTAGAAATTAAGCCGATTAGACAGCTTACTGGTGGCGCTAACTTCAACGAAGTTTACTTTACCGATGTACGTATTCCAGATAGTCAGCGTTTGGGCGAAGTAGGCCAAGGTTGGCAGGTGGCTTTGACGACATTGATGAACGAGCGCGCCTCTATTGGTGGCGGTAGTTCAGCTGTGAATGTAGACATGGCTTACCGCATTGCTAACGAAGTGATGATTGACGACAAGCCTGCCATTGAAGACGGCGCGGTGCGTGCGAAGTTGGCTAACTGGTATGTGCAAGAGTCTGGTCTGCGTTTTACCGGTTATCGGTCAATGACAGCGATTTCTCGTGGCGAGATTCCTGGACCAGAAAACTCCATTGGTAAGTTGGTGGGAGCACCGAAGAACCAAGAGATGGCTTCTTTCTGCATGGACCTGTTAGAAATGAGTGGTGCTATTTGGGACGACGAAATGTCCAAAGAAGCAGGTATTATTCAAATGAACTACATGGGTGCGCCCGGCTTACGTATTGCCGGTGGTACTGATGAGATTATGGCCAACATCATCGCGGAACGCGTGTTGGGTATGCCGCAAGAGCCTCGCATGGATAAGGGTATGCCATTTAGTGAAGTGCCTACTGGCAGCAACTAAAAGGGTAGAGCCTCTGTAGAGGTTTGAGGTAAGTAAAAAAGGCGTTCTTTAGGACGCCTTTTTTTTGGGCTTTTTTTGTGAGACTTTTCAGGCTTTTTGAGACTGCTTGGCCAGTCGTCTTTGTGCTGTTTGGTCCTTTTCAGCGCTGGCTCGTGCCAAGGCGCTGTTACAGATTGGCCTAGTCCAGCAACTCTATAACGTCGCCCTGGGCAAAGGTGCCGGGTGTTTCTATGCTCACATAGGCGCCCAAGTTGCCGCCATTTTCTTTGACCAAGTGACGCATTATTTTTGCGTCTTTGGGCAGGTCGTCAAAGCCGTGGGTGGTCATGACACAACGTGGGCATGGCATTTCAAATTTAATCACGGCGCTGCCAATTTTGGCACGTCGGCCCATCCACTGGTTTTCTGGAAAGCCGTTTGCGTCTATATCTGTGAGGTCCAGCAGAATGTTGGGGCGGAAACGTCTGACATCGAAGTTTGATTCACCGCCTGCGGCGGCGGCCACTTCGTTCAAGTGAATTAGGCTTGCCTTGCTCATAATCAGTATTGGAAAAGCGTCAAAATAACTGCCGGGGGGCGATTCATACTTCAGCACTTCCTCGGGAAATAGCGATACATCTGGCAACGGTTCGTCTGGGTTGCGTGCAAAAATTTCTCTGTAGTAGGCCTCTACATCAACATTCTCGTCCATGGGCGGACGCAGATAATGTTCCAACTGGTCCTCCGGCAGTATTGGCCACAGGCTGACAGGCGATCCCACGGCCTCGGAGAGTACGGTGTTTATATCCGCATCTGAAGAGGTGACAACCTGGCCGTTTGCTAAGGTGATGCTGACTTTAGGCGATATGTTCTGCTCATTGGGTTCGCTGGCAAAGGCCGGTGTCATGGACATCAGCTGGGGGAAGCGTTTGCCGCCCTTAATGCCGCCGCGCTCTTCATCTTTAAGCGCCCACGCACGGTCACCGGGTATGCCGCGCTTAGTCATTAACGCGCTAGTTAAAGAGTGGCCCTTCATGCTTTTTACGGGGTAGCGAAATATGTCGGTGATAGTGGCGGGCATTGAAGGTCCTTTTTATGTTTGTTCGGTTTTTGCTTCTTGAGCTTTTGAGCCGGCGCTGGTTCTAGAGTTAACTCTGCGATGGACGCCGGTCCGATTTAATGTTGAGTTAGTGATTCGCCAGTTAGCTCACCGACCAATACCTGGGTTTTATCCAATATGCGGGCGACTAAGGCATGGGCAGTGGAAGAAAACTTGAAGCCCATTGCGCTTGCCGATGAAAGATCAATGATGGGCGGGGTTAAGTCCCATTCATTGTGGGCTACTTCAATGCGCCGCTGAATGCGTCGAAAGTGCGCCCTTTGGGTTAATCTGCCTTCTGCCTCCAACTGTAGAATAAGCCGGTCCAGTAATGGGCTGATTTCGTTTCTCGCTAGCGTGACCTTGTGCATAAGCTTTCACCAGTTTGACGTTTTCTTCATTCTGGACTTTGCAGTGAGATATGCCAACCTTTGGCTGGGCTGTACTTTTATCGGCTGTTTATTTGGTCAGTTGCGGCGGCTGCTATTTGGCTAGTCGAATTTGCTTGGGTTAAATTTCTCGATAGTCCTGCAAAACTTCATTTGCGCCAGCGTTGAGTAGTGCCTGTGCGTCGTTACTGCCGCTGAGTACACCAATACAATACATGTTCAAATCTTTGCCGGCCTGCATATCTAGTGCGCCGTCGCCCACCATTGCGCTGTGCTGGGCTGAACAATTCAGTACATCTAAATTCGCCTGCAGGTGACGCACGTCGGGCTTTAAATGAACGGTGTCATCTCTAGCATGCAGAGCATCGACATAGTCATCTAGGTCGGGAAACATCTGTAGCACTGCGGCTCGGCAGTTGCGCGTGACTATACCCAGCTTTATGTTTTGCTGTCGCAAGGCGGTGAGTTTACTGCGCGCCTGAGGGAAAAGGTTTGTGGTTTGCGCCGCTGCAACTTCTATATCAATAATGCGCTGGTGGCTGGCGGCTTCAAACTCATCCGCCTGTTTGTGTTGGTTTTGCCCACGCATCCAAGCGCTGGTAGCAGTGATGATTTCAACAATATATAGGTCCGCGTAGACATCTGCGGGTGTTTGAGTGGCGGCTGCCATTGCTGCAATTTGGCGGCGCATGTCTGCTAAATCGAGGTTGGGTGCCAGGGTGCCATCAAAGTCAAAGAGAATGGCTTGGAATTGGGCGGGTCGGTTATTGGCCAAAATGGACGGCTCGCTTATGGTTTGTTGTTTAAATGATCGGACTGCTCTGAGTGGTCAGAATGATCTGGGTCGTTTGTTGAATGGTCTATTGAGTGGTCTATTGAATCGTCTATGGAATCGTCCTGGTTCCGCCTATTGGCCCAGCGTTCTTCATGGGTGTCTGCTATGCGCTGACGAAACCGCTGTAGTCCTATACGCCCTGCGATGAGTGCGCTCACACCCACCACTAATGGGTAGGCTTGAGATTCCACCCAAGAGGCTGAGTTCAGGTCTAGGTGAATTGCCGCCAAGGTGCCACAAGATGCGGCCACGGCCATGACCGAGAACGTCATTAAGTAAATGCCAATGGCCAAAATCATGGGCAGCCACAGTTTGTGTAGCGCCGAAGATTGGCTGAGGTCTAAGGTGAATACGGCTATAAGTGCCAGTACTGCGCCGGCTACGCGAAATTGAGTTTGCTGCATTAAACTAAGTGCTTCTCTTAATAAAAGTTAAAAGTTAAAGGTTAAAAGGTAAGGGTAAAGATTAAGGGCTAAAGGCAATAGTTAGGAAACCAGGCCCAGTTGGCCGCCCTCCATTTTAATATTTTGGCCGTGAATAGCATCGGCTTGGGGTCCACATAAAAAGGCCACTAGACCGGCTACCTCTTCGCGTCGAGAAATGCGTCTTATGGGAATGTCTTTTGCCACATGGGCTTCGATCTCGTCCCAGTTACTGCCCCAACCCTGCTCTAGGCCACGTTGCATATAGCCTGCTTGTACCTCGGGTGTGAGAATCATGCCTGGAGAAACCAGGTTTACGCGCACGCCTGTGCCAGCGACTTCTTTGGCGAGGCTCACGGTCATGGTGGCCAGTGCGCCTTTGGCTGAGTAGTAGCCGGGGTTGCGTGAATTGGGGCTGGTTGAACCCACTGTGCCAAGATTAATGATGCGTCCCCAGCCATTGGCGATAAGGCTAGGCAACATGCCTTCGATCAGGCGCTGGGCTGACAGTACATTCTTTTGGTAGGCAACAATCCACGGATCTTCCTCAGCGTCTTTGCCGTCACCCTTAGGTTGCCAGCGGCTAGGGTCTGCTGCGCCGTAATTATTGATCAAGATGTTTACCGGATAATCTGCGCAAGCTTGCAGCAACGCCTGGCAACCGCTTTGGCTGACAATGTCGCCACTGACCGCAATGCCACCGCCCAGCTCTTCTACTGACGCCTGGGCTTGACTCATAGTCATGCCGTGAACCAGCACCTGCGCGCCTTCATTCAGCAGGGTTTGAGCGATAATTTGCCCGGTGCCTCTGTGACTGCCGGTGACTAATGCGGTCTTGTTTTCTAGATCTAAATTCATGAAGTACCTTACCAATTTGCGCCAGCGTAACCCTACCAGATGCGGTGGCGTGTTGGGGACACTGATGAGCTTACGGCTAATTTTGCGGGTCTTTGCCAGAGATTGTCCACCTGTGCTCTGCACTCCTGTGGCACACTGACGCCGTGGAAATTCAATCAATCATCATTTTTCTCTTCGTCATTTTATTTGGCAGTTATGTCCAATCCGTGGCCGGTTTTGCCATGGGGATGACTATTGTGGCGGTGGTCGGTGGCCTGCGTTTGCTGGATATTCCAACCCTGGCGGCGGTCGTCAGTTTGATGACCATTGTAAATACTACGTTTTCTTTGCGCGGCCAGCTGCAACACGTGCACAGGCGTTTACTGTTTTGGATTGGCTTGGGGCAATTGCCGGGCATTTTCATTGGTCTTTGGTTATTGGGTTACTTGGATGCTGAGGACAGTCGCACCTTGGAGCTGTGTCTGGGTATTTTCATTACCGTAGGCGGGCTGGCCATGACCATTCGCCCGCGTGCTATGAAAAAGGTGTCCGGCGGATTTTTTGCCTGGGTCAGCGGTTTGCTGGGCGGTCTTTTGGGCGGCATGTTCTCGGCCAGTGGGCCGGTACTGGGGTGGTTTGGTTACAGCCAGCCGTTAGCCGTGAATGTTATTCGAGCCACCTTGCTGAGCAGCTTCTTTATGACCACGTCCACGCGCACTTTGGTGGTGGGCGTGCAGGGCGGCCTAACGGAGACCGTTTTAACTTATGCTGCGCTGGGCGTGCCGGCGGTGCTGCTGGGTGCTTGGCTGGGAAAGGCGTTTCCGCCTTTGGTCAGTGAAGATGTGTTGAAGCGTGGCGCGTTTTTCATTTTATTGCTCATGGGTGTTTGGATTTGCTTTAGTGCCCTGCAGCCGCTCCCTACCTCATAATTTTTTGGTTGAGCGCCAGTAGTTGAGCGTGTGGCGAGTTAGAACACTGGCCCTTGCTTAAGGTCCCTTGAATGCAGATGATAGGCGCACTTTCATGAAGCCTTTGGAGGCCTTTGCCGGCGCACTGATGTCTGAGTACGATTCTATAAGACCTTTTCTTGATCACGAAGTGCCAAGTGTTATTCAACGCTTAGTGAATTCCCCAGAGTTAGCCGTGGCTGCCAGTGAGCTGGCTATGCCCAAATTGTTGGCCAACAACGTGGCTGGCCAATCATTAACGCGCCTGCTGCTGCTGTATAAAACCCGTGGCCTGAAGACTATTCGAGATTGCCAAAAGCTGGTGACCCACTATTTTGATCAGGTTGTTGCGCGGTCCATTGATAACCTTTCTGTTAGCGGCCTAGAGCACCTAGATCCAAACAAGCCCTATTTATTTATCTCTAACCATCGCGATATTTTGATGGATTCCAGCCTGATTAATTATCTTATTCAGCAAGCGGGTCATGACACTTGTCGCATGGCGGTTGGGGATAATTTACTCTCCAATAGTTTAGCCGCAGACTTAATGCGTTTGAATAAGAGCTTTATTGTTGAGCGCGATGTAGAGGGTATGCGTGCTTATTACCGCGCGCTGACCAGAACCAGCGGCTATATCCGTCACTCGCTCAGCGAGGGGGTTTCGGTTTGGATTGCTCAGCGCGAAGGTCGCGCTAAAGATGGCTTTGATAGAACCGACCCAGCGTTGCTAAAAATGCTTTTGCTTGCCTATCGCAATGAAGAGTCGCCAATATCTGCATTGTTAGCGCAGGCGCAAATTGTGCCGGTGTCGGTTTCTTATGAGGTGGATCCCTGCGGGACTAAAAAGGCGGAAGAGTTGGTTGCTATTGCGCGTGACGGCGAATACCAAAAGGCTGAGCACGAAGATTTGCAAAGCATGATTCTTGGCTTAATGGGTTACAAAGGCCGGGTGCATCTAAGTTTTGCTCGCCCCATAGATAATGTGGGTGATGTTGAGCAATTGACTGAGCGTTTAGATAAAGACATTGTGTCTAATTACCGCACTTTCCCAACTCATAGATATGCTGCAAAAACGCTGGCCGGTAGCCAAGACAGAGAAGATGTCAGCACAGACAAAGCGCTGGTTGCACTGAAGGCTGATTTGGCCGCCTGCGGCGATGACGAAAAAATCAACTTGCTCCAACAATATGCCAATGTTTGGGAGAATCGCAAGGCCTTGGGTATAGATTAAAAGCCGGTTTTGGTTTGGTTAATTTGCCGTTTGAGTAGTCGATTTAGTTAATATCATTCACTTGTCAGGCGAAGGAAAAACTACAGATACATCAGTGGTGGTTCGTCTAACATTGACATTTGTTCGCGTAGCGCTAGTACGTGGTAGGACCAATAATTCACGGAATCAAAGGTGGGGAATGCCACTGGAAATGCTGGGTCTTCCCAACGTCGGGCAATCCATGCCGCGTGATACATAATGCGCAGGGTGCGCAAAGGCTCAATGAGTTTTAACGTGCGCACGTCAAAATCATAAAAATCGTTGTAGGCATCTAAGATAGTCGCCAGTTGTCCGGTTTGTTCAGCGCGGTCGCCGTTTAACAGCATCCATAAGTCTTGAATGGGCGGCCCCATAAGACAGTCGTCAAAATCTACAAAATGCGGTGTTTCGCCGCGCCACAAAATATTGCCCATATGGCAGTCGCCATGAATTCTGATGGAGGGCAAATTTTCCATCTCGCTCATCATCGGCTCAATGTGTTTGAGCAGATGTTCGGTCACCGATGCGTATGCCTCTTCCATTTCCAATGGCAAAAAATTGTTTTCCAGCAAAAAATTTCTGCTGTTGGTGCCCAAGTGTTCATGAGTAAGGGTGATGCGGTGCTCAAACTTTTGCTGGGCGCCCACAGCGTGCAGTCGGGCTATGGTTCTGGACAACACTTCTAGGTCGTCCTGATTTTCTAAGTTGGGCGCGTGGCCACCTTGGCGGCGGAAAATAGCGAATCGAAAATCTCCGTGGTTGAATACGGTGGTGCCGTCAATTTGCATAGGCGGTACGACCGATATTTCGTCATCGAATAGCCCTTGGGTGTACGCGTGTTCCTCAGCAATGGCTTCATCAGTCCAGCGATTGGGCCGATAAAATTTGGCAATAACAAATTCGCCGCTTTCTAAGCCCACCTGATACACGCGGTTTTCGTAGCTGTTTAGTGCAAGCAGGCTGCCGGTGGGTTCAATGCCGACACTTTCGATGGCGTCCAAAATCGTATCTGGGCTGAGGGCATCGTAGGGGGCCGTGTTGTTTGGATTTGCTTGCATGAGCGCACTGTAACAGCCAGCCTGATTATTCCGAACCATTAACTGGTTTTGTCGCCGGACTAATGCGGTAATCATCTGTTCAGGCAGCACGCAAACCAGCCCTTGAAGCAGTGCTTATAGTAGTTCTTATAGCAGCACTTAACGCCGCGCTGTCTCAGCGGCAACTAGATGGCTCGAGTGGCGCACCACAAATCTACCTGCCGTACTCCGGCCCTACGCAGCAGCTGCACAATGTGACGAGCCGTTGTGCCGGTGGTGAGTACGTCATCTACCACTGCGACATGCTGGCAGTTTATTGCCTTGGCTGGTTGGCGAAGTGTGTAGGTGTCTTTTGTCAGTTTTAGCCGCTGTGCTCTGGTTTTTTGCCGTTGTGGCGGGCCGTATTTTCTTCTTAGTAGGTTGGCTTTGACAGGGATATTGGTTTCACGGCTCAGCATTGTGGCCAATATCTGCGCATGATCGAAGCCTCTTAACAGCCGATGTTGCCACGCGATTGGTGTTGGAATTAGGTATTGGGGCAGCGGTTTGCGCAAACCATAGGTGGCGTTAATCATTTGCAGCATTGTTTGCGCGAGTGCTTGGCCTTCCCTGATGTTTTTTTGAAATTTGAATCTGTGTAATAAGTAGGCGGCCTCTTTGTCGTGCAGCAGGGGTACCACGGCTTGGTCCACCAGAGGGGCAGTTATACACGGGCCGCAGTGGCGGGCGTCTGATTGTTGCAGAGGTATGCCACAGGAGGTGCATGGATTGAGGTTGTAGGGCAAAGCCAGTCGACAATAGGGGCATAGGTGATCTGGTGGCGCGGGCGTCAGTATTTGCTCACAAAGCGCGCATGTGTCTGGCAGCAAGGTGTTGTAAATGGCGTGAACAATGGTTGCGGTGAGTTTTTTCGCTGTGGAGTTTCGCTGCATTTTGTATCTCGTCTTTTGCCTCTAATCTCTTTCATCTAGTCTTTTTGCCTCAAATCTTTTGCCTCAAGAGAAAGGCGTAGGGGTCTTGTGAGGATTTTTTTCGCTTGGGTCGAAGTGTCTGTTGAAGTGGTTTTGCGACCTCACTGTTCGCTACAGCCCTTACGCAAGTTATAGCGTTGAGTTGCAGGGATTGCTGTGCGCGATTGCCCCAATACTTGACCTACAGTCGCCTCTGGCGGGCAGGTGTAGTGATTTCAGTTGGTGGATAGGGGTTCAATTCCATTGATCGCAGCGGACAGCAGCGCAGGGTTTGGCAGGGGATTACTTAGCTGTTATGTGGGCGTGAATGGCCCGTTGGGCGAGCGTTGCTTACCTAAACCGTCGAAGTCAAAACCTTTCAGGTTAAATCAATCCATCCCAATGGCCGGGTTGGAAG
>ENA-OQVM01001695-OQVM01001695.1-marine-metagenome-genome-assembly--contig:-NODE-1695-length-28155-cov-19.398711_pt1 | contig 28155 bp, 25 predicted proteins | sample MGYA00237776_ERZ505498 | MGnify/ENA primary metagenome ERZ505498 (study PRJEB26159, sample SAMN06265151) | marine metagenome | isolation source: Helgoland LTER site | place: Germany:Helgoland, sampling...
AATTTAATCCAAGCTTTTTCAGTAGAAATGAGAAAACATGGATTTACAATGTTAGTTGCAACAAATGGTTATGATTTAAATGACGAATATACATTATTAAGAAGTTTACTTGAACATAGAGTTGAGGGTGTCGCGTTAATAGGCCACGATCATTCTGAGGAAACTTACAATCTTCTCGATATTAGAAATGTCCCAGTTGTATCAATGTGGAATTACAAAGAAAAATCAAAGATTTCTTGCATTGGTGGGGAAAATAAAGAAGCTGGCATCGAAATTGCTAAACATATCATTGGCTTGGGTCATAAAAAAATTGCCATAGCATTTCCTAACGTTAAAGAAAATGACAGGGCAAGAGACAGACAAATTGGTGTTATTGAGTATTTAAATTCAAAAAATATAAGCATTCCTGAATATTGGAACATAAAAACTGAATATTCCGTTAATGATGCTAGAAATTGTGCTGAAGAATTATTCAAAAATCATCCTCTTCCAACAGCTATAATTGCTGGCAATGATGTTATCGCAAAAGGTATAATTTACGCAGCACAAGCAAATGGGTTAAATGTGCCTGATGACATATCAATTACAGGTATAGGTGATTTTTCAAGCTCAGAATCCTCTTTTCCAAGCATTACAACTGTTAGAATGCGTCCAAATAAAGTTGGCGTGAAAGCTGCTAACGTTCTCTTAGAGCGAATAAACGGAGACAGGGAGGCCGAGCCAATCAGAATAAAAGTTAGCGTAGAAGTAAAAGCTCGGGAAAGCACAAAATTAATTATGAATTAAATATGAATTAAATATGTTTATTTAATCTTTTATCTATTGCATTGAAAATATAAATTATAATTAGGGTAAAAATAATAAAATACATAGCAATTATTGGATATGGAACGAATGGATTAAAAGTCTTGTCAGCAAAATAACTAGCATAATACAATGCGTCTCCTTTTTGCTGCCATGCAGGAAAGCTTGAAAAGAAAACGAGTGCCGTTGCGTGAAATAAGAAAATGGCTTCATTTGTATAAGAAGCCCATGCTAATCTTAACATCGTAGGCCATATAATCCGTTTATTAATTTGTTTTTCGGTTAATCCAAGTGCCCTAGCTGCCTCAATATCTCCAATTGGAACAGATTTTAATGCACCGTAGAATATATGAGCGCTATAGGCTGAAGTATTTAAGAATAAAACTAACAATGCTCCAAACCACGCTCTTGTAAGCCATCTTGTCTCTAGTGTTATTTCCACAATACCTAAATTTAAGTCCCAACCAACTTTTGGAAGTAAAACAAATGTTTCATAAACAATGAAAAATTGAATAAATAATGGTGATCCTCTCATTATAAAAATAAAAATCGATGCTGGAAAGCTTAAAATAGTAAATTTACTATTTCTTGCAAATGCCAAACTAGTAGCAGCAAAAAAGCCAAACAGTAGAGCAAAAAAGGCAAAGTAAACATTCCAAATCATTCCAGATCCAATCAAAATGAATTGATCACAGATATCTATATTTGTTTTTGGCAAACTACGTTCACCTATGCCTACAGATCGGAAAACATAACTAGATATTGTTTGCCAACAACTCATTGGGAACTACCCAATGTTGCTTGACCTTTGGAAAGCTTGAAGTTCAAGCGTTTGAAGAAAATTTCGCTAACCCACGACAATATCAAATAAAAAATTAATAGCACAATAAAATATCCCAAACGCCAATCAGAATGTGGATAAGAAGAAAATCTTTCACTTTTTGACCCCCCTAATTCTCGCGCCCAATAAACAATATCCTCTACACCTAATAAAAATAATAAGGGTGTTGCTTTGATTAAAATCATCCATAAGTTGGATAATCCAGGCAATGCATAAATCCACATTTGCGGTAACTGAATTCGAATAAAAATTTGATGCCTTGACATTCCATAAGCAGAAGCTGTTTCAAGCTGATTATGCGGTACAGCATTTAGTGCGCCATAAATTGTGTTAGCAGCGAAAGCACCAAATACAATTGAAAAAGCTAAAGCAGCTGTGAAAAATCCATATGCTTCATGAACCCATTGATCAGACGACCCAAGAGGCATTTTAGCTGCCTGACAAACAACAAAATCGTTTCCTTGGCGAATAGACTCAGTCCAATCACTACATTTTGCTTTATGCCTCAAATATTCAATACCTTGATCTAATGCTATGGGAACAAATAGAAAAAATATTACATCCGGGACACCTCTGACCATAGAGGTATATAAAATACCAAACCATCTTATGGGAAAGATTGATGATTTGCGAGCAATTGCACCTGCAAAAGCAAATATAAGTATAAGTGGCACCGTAAACAACAATAGTGCAAAAACTACAAAAAAACTTCCATAAAAATATAAATGTTTTCCAGTTGTAAGGTAGCAAGACCACCAACTAAATCCTTCAATGATTTTAGGGTCGATACAAAACTCAAACATTTCAATCCTCATTATATAAAAGGCGCTCAGCTAGAGCGCCTTTTATAATTGTTAAATTAATCAGTTCGTTTTCTAGTATTTTACCACACGACCATCAAACCATTCAAATATTAATTTTGCTAATGATCCGTCTGCTTTCATAGATGCAATAGCTGTGTTCATAGTAGCTTTTAAATCTGTGTCACTTTCACGAATACCCATACCTATGCCACCACCAATTGCAACTGGATCTCCAACATAAATAAGCTCACCATTTGATGACGAAACAAAATCTGCTAAGTATGCTGCATCTGCTAACACAGCGTCAGCCTCACCATTTCTAACAGCTGCAATTGTTTCTTCTGGAGTAGCAAATTCAACAACTGTAGCATTTGTACCAGCTGCATATGCAGCCTGAATTGTAGAAGTCTGTGCAGCAACAACGCCATTTATTGCGTCGTTAGAAGCACCCGCTAATGCTACGTATGTAGAAGGATCAGCTGGAAAATATTCTTGTGTAAAATCAATAATTTCATCTCGTTCTGCCGTTATAGACATTCCCGCTATAATTGTATCATAGTTTCCAGATACTAGATTTGGTATGATTGGATCCCAAGCTTCAGTTTGCCAAGTACATTTTAGATTTGCTCGCTTACACAGTTCATCGCCTAAATGCTTTTCAAAACCATCAATTTCTCCATTATCATTTATAAAGTTATATGGCTTATAAGCACCCTCAGTTGCCATTCTAATTGTTCTATCTTCAGCAATAGCAGAGGTTGCAAAAGCTGCTATTAATACAGCACCTGTCATTAAATTATTTAAATTCATTATTTTCTCCTTAGTTTTATTATAAAGAACTTGCCAAAAATTCACGGCAGCGTTCAGATTTTGCATTTTCAAACACCTCTTTCGGCGTTCCTTCTTCTTCTACCAGACCATTGTGTAAAAACATAATGCGATTACTTACTTCTCTTGCAAATCCCATTTCATGTGTCACTACGATCATCGTTCGACCCTCTTCAGCCAAATCTTTCATTACTCTTAATACTTCACCAACTAATTCGGGGTCTAATGCACTTGTTGGTTCATCAAACAGAAGTGCTTTTGGTTCCATGGCTAAAGCTCGAGCTATTGCTACTCTTTGTTGTTGCCCACCTGATAATTGGCTTGGGTAAGAATTAATTTTATCTAGTATCCCAACTTTTTTGAGATATTTAATTGCTCGGAGTTCAGCATCTTCTCGATTTAATTTTAATACTTGTATCGGCCCTTCAGTAACATTTTGCAGAACTGTCATATGAGACCAAAGATTAAAACTTTGGAATACCATACCAAGTTGGCTTCGAAGTCGCTGTATTTGTTTTGTATCAATTAAAAGTGGCTTCCCATTTTTATTTTTCTCAACAATTACTTCTTCACCATTTAATAATACTCGACCTAAATCAGGTGTCTCAAGAAAGTTAATACAACGCAAAAACGTGCTTTTCCCCGAACCAGAACTTCCAAGTATGGATATTACATCACCTTTTTTTGCGTTAAGAGATAACCCACGCAGCACATGTAAATTACCAAAGCTTTTATGGATATTTTCAGCAACTAAAGTATATTTATTATTTTCCACAGTTTTTTCCTAAACAATCAGACAATTAAGCCCTATATGTATCATCAAGGTCAATAGCTTCATTGCAATATGACAATTTAAATTAAATATTTAAATAAATTATATATTTTAAAAATTCACATAAATATGAAAGAATTAATTATGTAATAAATTTTAAAAGTTGATTTTATTAAAAAACAGTTTTAACTAATAGAAATCGAATCTGGGAGACACTGACTTTCAGGGCCGAAGGAGCAACCGCCTCGGAAACTCTCAGGCAAAAGGACCGAATTCGAAAAAAAACTCTGGAGAGTGACACATTAGTGTCCGCCGAAGGGATAGCGATCTCAGGCAACCACGACAGAGGAGGCACTATTGATGAATTATGTTCATCTAAACAGTGCTGATATTTCAGCTAATTATGGAGTTAATATGGCTGAAACTAAAAAAACAACTTTATATGATTTACACCATTCTCTAGGAGCAAAAATGGTACCCTTTGCAGGTTATGAGATGCCTGTCCAGTACCAGACAGGTGTAATGAAAGAGCATATTCATACACGTAATAAAGCGGGTTTATTTGATGTAAGCCATATGGGTCAAATAATTATAAGACCCAGAAACGGTAATATTTTAGACATATCTGCTTCTTTAGAAAAATTAATACCAATTGATATTATCGATTTGCCCAAAAACACCCAAAGGTATGGTTTTTTTACTCATGAAAATGGTGGTATTATTGATGATTTAATGGTGTCAAATCAAGGTGATCATTTATTTTTGGTAGTAAATGCAGGATGTAAAAATACTGATATTGAACATCTTAAAAATAATTTAGATAATAATTGTATAATAGAAGTAATAGAAAATCGTTCACTAATTGCTTTACAAGGACCAAAAGCTGAAAGTGCTCTTTCCATACTTTCTAACCAAATTTTAGATATGTGTTTTATGGATACATTAAAAATACAATTACTTGGTTTTGAAGCTTGGATATCAAGATCAGGCTATACTGGTGAGGATGGATTTGAGATATCAGTCCCAAATGATAATATTAATGAATTTGTTAAGTATTTACTTAAAAACGAAGATGTAAAACCTATCGGTTTAGGTGCTAGAGATAGTTTACGCTTAGAAGCAGGGTTATGCTTATATGGCAATGATATTGATCAGAACACTTCACCCACTGAAGCTGGTTTAAATTGGGCTATTTCAAAAAAACGTCGTGAAAATGGGCTGCGGAGTGGCAATTTTCTAGGTGCAAAAAGAATACTTGATGAAATATTAAATAATACTGAAATAAAGCGTGTTGGAATTATTCCAACTGGCCGAGCACCTATGCGTGAAGGTGTAGAATTATTCAAAGATTTAAATGATATAACGCCAATTGGAAGGATAACATCAGGAGGTTTTGGGCCTACTGTACAAAATGCTATATCAATGGGCTATGTTCAGACAGATTTTGCAACAGTTGGTACAAAAATATTTGCAGATATCAGGGGCAAACGAATGGAAGCAAGAATAACAACCCTACCTTTTATTAATTTAAATTTTAAACGTTCAAATTGAGGAAACAATTATGAAATTTACAGAAGAACATGAATGGCTAGTAAAAGAAGAAAACCATGTGATAGTTGGTATAACTGAACACGCGGCAGAGGCATTGGGGGACCTAGTTTTTGTTGAGTTACCTGATGTTGGAACAACAGTTTCAAAAGGTGATGAGATTGTAGTAATAGAAAGTGTTAAAGCTGCTTCCGATATAACTGCACCTCTTGATGGTGAAATTATTGAGGTTAACGAAGAGTTGACTGAAAAACCTGAATTGGTGAATGAAGATCCTCTTGGTGCAGCATGGTTTTTTAAAATGAAGCTAACTGATCCATCAGAAATTGATAATTTAATGGATGAAGATGCATATAAAGAATTAATCGGCTAAAATGGAAGATATATCATGAGCTATAATATCACTGACTATAAACCATATGACTTTGCAAATAGACGACACATAGGTCCTTCTCCGTTGGAGACTACTGAAATGCTAAATGTAGTTGGAGCGAATGATCTTGATGATTTAATAGAACAGACAATTCCTAAAGATATTCGTCAGAAAAAACCACTCGAATATACTCAAGGTTTATCTGAGGCAGAGCTTTTAAATTACATGCGCGATGTTAGTAAAATGAATCGCGTAGTTACGTCTCTGATTGGACAAGGCTATCATGATACATTTACCCCGCCTGCAATACAAAGAAATATTCTTGAAAACCCTGCTTGGTATACTGCATATACTCCATATCAACCAGAAATTTCTCAAGGTAGATTAGAAGCATTATTGAACTTTCAAACTATGATAATCGATTTAACTGGCTTAGAAGTTGCGAATGCATCACTACTTGATGAAGCGACGGCATGCGCGGAAGCTATGACAATGGCTCAACGTGTATCCAAATCTAAATCAATTAATTTTTTTGTTGATGAAGCATGCCACCCTCAAAATATTGACTTAATAAAAACACGTGCCGAACCATTAGGCATTGAATTAATAATTGGGTCACCAGATGATCTTAAAGAGAATGAAGTTTTTGGTGCAATCTTTCAATATCCAGGCACTTATGGTCACGTCAGAGACTTTACATCTATAATAGAAAAACTTCACTCATCAAAAGCTATTGCAATAATGGCTGCTGATCCTTTGTCACTTACATTACTTAAAGAGCCTGGTGCAATGGGAGCAGATATAGTGGTAGGAAATACACAAAGATTTGGTGTTCCATTAGGTAATGGAGGTCCACATGCAGCATATATGGCAACTAAAGACGCATTTAAAAGAAGTATGCCTGGAAGAATTGTTGGGGTTTCAATAGATAGCCATGGAAATAAAGCTTATCGTCTCGCACTTCAAACACGTGAGCAACACATTAGAAGGGAAAAAGCAACTTCAAATGTATGTACTGCTCAAGCTTTACTCGCTGTAATGGCTTCAATGTACGGAGTATTCCATGGACCACTTGGTTTAAAAGCCATTGCACAAAGGATACATTTACAAACTACTAAACTTGCATCTGGTCTGGAAAAACTTGGCTTTGAAATAGATCCGAGTACATATTTTGATACAATTACTGTTGATGTTGGCGGATTACAATCTGTCGTAATTAAATCAGCCTTAAATGAAGATATAAATTTGAGAGCAGTAGGGAAAACAAAAATTGGAATATCATTAAATGAGACGACAACTGACGCAACACTTGTTTCTGTATGGCGTGCTTTTGGACTTTCTCCAAACGATTATCCAATAGAATCTGATTATAATTTACCTGAAAATATGCAAAGAAAATCAGAGTATATGGAACATTCTATATTTCACATGAATCGTTCTGAAGCAGAAATGACACGTTATATGCGCCGCTTAGCAGATAGAGATCTAGCGCTTGATAGAACTATGATACCATTAGGGTCATGTACAATGAAGTTGAATTCCACAGCGGAAATGATGCCAATCACTTGGGAGGGATTTTCAAAAATTCATCCATTTGCACCAAAAAATCAAATGGCTGGATATGACTTAATGATTAGAGATCTTTCAAAAAAACTATGCGAAATAACAGGTTACGATGCAATATCAATGCAGCCTAATTCGGGTGCACAAGGTGAATATGCAGGATTAATGACAATAAGAGCTTATCATAAATCAAATGGAGAAGAAGAGCGTAACATATGTTTAATTCCCATGTCTGCTCACGGCACAAATCCAGCAAGTGCTCAAATGGTAGGCTATAAGGTTATAACTGTTTCGACAGCAGAAAACGGTGACATTGATATTGACGATTTTCGATCAAAAGCAGAAGAACATAGCAATAAACTAGCAGCTGTAATGATAACTTATCCATCAACTCATGGTGTATTTGAAGAAGGTGTTAGAGAGATATGCAAAATTACACATGATCATGGTGGTCAAGTTTATATGGATGGAGCAAATATGAACGCAATGGTTGGCTTATCTCAACCAGGTGAGATTGGATCTGATGTATCTCATTTAAATTTACACAAAACATTTTGCATACCACATGGTGGGGGTGGACCCGGAATGGGCCCAATTGGCGTGAAATCTCATTTAACACCCTACTTGCCGGGTCATTCCAGTAAAAATACTCCTGGTGCGGTTTCTGCTGCACAATATGGTTCTCCAAGCTTATTACCAATATCTTGGGCATATTGCCTAATGATGGGATCAGAAGGTCTTGCTAATGCTACAAAATATGCAATTTTAAATGCAAATTATATTGCAACAAGGTTAAAGGGCTCCTATGACGTGCTCTTTAAAGGTCCTTCTGGTCGTGTTGCACATGAATGCATAATTGACACTCGCCCTATGGCTGATGATGGTGTTAGTGTTGATGATATTGCAAAGCGACTTATAGATTGTGGCTTTCATGCTCCAACTATGTCTTTTCCAGTTTCAGGAACACTTATGATTGAGCCAACTGAGTCCGAACCAAAAGCTGAATTAGATAGGTTTTGTGATGCAATGTTAGGTATTAAAGAAGAAGCTGATGCAGTAAAAAATGGAAAATACCCTAAAGATAACAATCCATTATCAAACGCTCCTCATACCATGAGTGATCTAGTTAGTGAATGGGATAGGCCATATAGCCGTGAACAAGCGTGCTTCCCCCCCGGTTCATTTAAAATTGATAAGTATTGGGCACCAGTCAATAGAGTTGATAATGCCCATGGGGACAAAAATTTGATATGCGCCTGTCCTCCTATGGATGAGTATTTAGAAGCTGCTGAATAATATATTTTTAGTGCCCAATCAAATTTGGGCACTACTTATTATACAAATTTTTAATTCTTAAGGCCATTTTGCAACAGGAGGTAAACTCATTAAAACTGCACTTGGGTCATGACCTGATTGAAGTCCAAAGTGAGTACCACGGTCATAAACTAAATTAAATTCTGCATATCTGCCACGTTTTACCAGTTGCACTTCGCGTTCAGTATCTGTCCATGTATTAAATTGATTTTTTTTACATAGTGGGACGTAAGCCTCAAGAAATGCTTTTCCTACATCTTTTGTAAAACTAAAATCTTCGTTCCAGTTGCCAGTATTCAAGTCATCAAAGAATATCCCACCAACACCACGGGTCTCATTCCAATGCTTTATTAAAAAATAATCATCAGCCCATTTTTTATATTTTGGATAATATTTGGAGTTATATTTATCACACGTCTTCTTAAGTATATCGTGAAAAAAATTTGTTTCTTCTGGTACTTCAATCATGGGATTAAGGTCAGTTCCTCCACCAAACCAGCTAGCAACTGGCGTCCAAAACATTCGTGTGTTCATATGTACAGCTGGCACTTTTGGACTGTTCATGTGTGCGACTAGAGATATTCCAGAAGCCCAAAAAATTGGATTATCTTCTATTCCTGACATTTCTTTTCTTGATGCCATAGATTTTTGCATGAGAGGGTTTAAATTTCCATAAACTGTAGAAATATTAACACCAACCTTTTCAAAGACGCGCCCTCCTCTCATGACAGACATTAATCCCCCGCCACCATTTCCCTCATCTCGACTAGTATTAGTGAGTTCAAATCTTCCTGGTGGCAAATCACAAAATGGGCCCCTGGTTTGACTATTTTCAATATTTTCGAAAGATGTACAAATTTCATTTCTCAAATTTGAAAACCATTTTTCTACTTCTTGTTTTTGTTTTTTAGATGCTAATGCCATTTAAAACCTTCCATATATTATGGTTTAGTATGACATTTACTAAATGAAAAGGATGATTAGTGTAGACTCGCTATAAACATTATTGTTTTGTGTAAAAACATTCTTCATACGGCACTTTAAAATGACAATACTAATTCCAGCTTACGAAAACGATGAATTAAAGCCTCTTGAAAAGATGTTGGTACATAGACAAGGCTTAAAGCATTTAGCTATTTCAATTTTCATATTAGCAGATGGTAAAATATTATTACAAAGAAGAGCTTTATCAAAATATCATACTCCAGGATTATGGACAAATACTTGTTGCACTCATCCTTTCTGGAACGAAAATACTAGTGTTTCAGCTCTAAGACGACTTGATGAGGAACTCGGTATGAAAGATATAATTTTAACAAAACGCAAAACAATTGAATATCGATCTGAAGTACCGCCAGATTTAATTGAACATGAAATTGTTGATATATTTGTTGGCAAATGTAAATCAAACCACCCAATCAAAATAAACCCAAATGAAGTTTTAGAAACAAAATGGTTATCTTTAAATCAACTACGAAATGACATCAAGAAATGTCCTGAAATGTATACTGCTTGGATTAAAATTTATATGAAATTGTATGCTAACGAGATATTTCAAGAAACTGATTTTTTATAACTTTATTCATAGAATAAGAATTTATTTCAAATAAATTAACTTAATAATGCCATATACTTGTTCTTTATTACAATGCAGTTTAATAGGCGCTTTATAAAGATATAATTTTAAAAGGCAGTGCAATGATCCCTCGCTATTCTCGCCCAGAAATGGTCTCAATTTGGTCTCCGGAAACAAAATTCAGAATATGGTATGAAATTGAAGCACATGCTTGTGATGCCCAAGCTAAAATTGGCGTAATACCAAAAAAATCTGCACAAGCTGTTTGGAAAGCCAAAGATATTGAATTTGACGTTGCAAGAATTGATGAAATTGAAGCAGTAACAAAGCATGATGTAATTGCTTTCTTAACTCATCTATCTGAGATAATTGGTAGTGAAGAAGCTCGATTTGTTCATCAAGGAATGACATCATCAGATGTCTTAGATACTTGTTTTAATGTTCAATTGGTTCGTGCTGCTGACAAGCTAATTGATGGCACTCATAATCTACTAAAAGCACTTAAGAAACGTGCTTTTGAACACAAAAACACCATTCGGATTGGTCGCTCACATGGAATACACGCTGAGCCTACCACCATGGGATTAACTTTTGCTCGTTTTTATGCCGAAATGGACAGAAATCTAAATAGATTAAAAAAAGCAAGAATGGAAATAGCTACTGGAGCTATATCTGGTGCGGTTGGCACATTTGCAAATATTGATCCATATATTGAAGAACATGTTTGTAAAGAGCTGGGTTTAGAAATTGAACCCATATCAACTCAAGTTATTCCAAGAGATAGGCATGCTGCATTCTTTGCTGCATTAGGCGTTGTTGCATCTAGCATAGAAAATATTTCAATAGAGATTAGACATATGCAGCGCACAGAAGTTCTTGAGGCAGAAGAGTTTTTTTCAAAAGGCCAAAAAGGCTCCTCGGCAATGCCTCATAAAAGAAATCCAGTACTGACAGAAAACCTTACTGGATTATCTAGGCTGGTTAGAATGTGTGTAGTTCCCGCAATGGAAAATGTAGCATTATGGCATGAACGTGATATTTCTCATAGTTCCGTTGAGCGCAATATTGGTCCAGATGCTACTATTACTTTAGACTTTGCCCTAGCAAGGTTAACAATGGTTATTGATAAACTTGTAATATATCCAGAAAATATGATTGCAAATATGAATAAATTTAGAGGACTGGTACACTCACAAAGAGTATTGTTAGCATTAACTCAAAAAGGTTGTTCAAGGGAAGATAGCTATAAAATGGTTCAAAGAAATGCCATGAGAGTTTGGGAAGAAGGTGCAGATTTTATGACAGAATTAAAAAATGATAAAGATGTAATGGCTGTCATGACTGAAGCAGATATAGAAGATAAGTTTGATCTACATTATCACACTAAGCATGTTGATACCATTTTCTCTAGAGTATTTAATTCTGATATTTAATAATATTCATACATTCTAATTTTTAAGTTTTTATTTGAGAATTTTAAACAACAGTTCTTGTTCCGTTTAATTCGATTATTTATATAGAAACCAATAAAGTCATTAGATTCTCATAAGATCGGAGGCCATGAATGGCACGCGGTAAAAAAATCTACGAAGGCAAAGCTAAAACATTATATGAAGGACCAGAGCCTGGTACGATTATTCAATATTTTAAGGATGATGCAACAGCATTTAATGCAGTTAAAAAAGATACCTTAGATGGAAAAGGTGCGTTAAATAATCTCTTATGTGAGCATTTCATGCTTGGCCTAAATACTATTGGTCTTCCTACTCATTTTATAAGACGATTAAATGTACGTGAACAATTAGTACATAAAGTAGAAATTGTTCCTTTAGAGATAATTGTTAGAAATGTTGCAGCAGGTTCATTTTCGAAAATGTTTAACATTGAAGAAGGTACCCCTCTTCCCCGTCCGATAGTTGAGTTTTGCTTGAAAGATGATAGCTTAGGAGACCCATTAGTTTCTGAAGAACATATTTTGGCCATGAATTGGGCATCATCAAATGAAATTGATGATATGCGTGAAATAGCACTTCGTGTTAATGATTTTCTCGCAGGTCTAATGTATGGAATTGGAATTAAATTAGTTGATTTTAAAATTGAAGTTGGCAGACAGTTTGAAGATGATCTGCAACGCTTAATTTTAGCAGATGAAATTAGTCCAGATAGCTGTCGATTATGGGATGTGGAGACAAATCAGAAATTAGACAAAGATGTATTCCGCAGAGATCTAGGAAGTTTAACAGATGCATATTCCGAAGTAGCTAGAAGACTTGGAATTTTACCTAAAAATGGGGGCTCAACTGGTCCCAAATTAGTGGAGTGAATTAATGAAAGTACGCGTAAATGTTACACTTAAGCCTGGCGTATTAGACCCGCAAGGTGCAGCAGTTCGTCATTCACTAGGTGCGCTAGGTTTCGATGGTGTTAATAAAGTAAGACAAGGTAAAGTTATAGAACTTGATCTTAATGAAAATGATCCAATAAAAGCAAAATCCCAGGTTGAACAAATGTGTGATAAATTATTGGCCAATACTGTAATTGAAAATTATTCGGTGGAAGTTTTATAATGCGCGCTGCAGTCATCCAATTTCCAGGATCAAATTGTGACAGAGACATGGCAGTAGCTTTAGATAAGTTTTGCTCAGAAAAAGATCCAGTAAAAATGATATGGCATAAAGAAAGTGGCTTACCAAAAGGTTTAGATTTAATTGCAATACCAGGTGGTTTTTCTTTTGGTGACTACCTAAGATGTGGAGCAATTGCTGCAAGATCGCCTATAATGAATGCAGTAATTGATTTTGCAAAAAAAGGTGGCTACGTCCTTGGGGTATGCAATGGATTTCAAGTATTGACTGAAAGTGGATTGTTACCGGGAGCATTGATGCGTAACTCAAATTTAAAATTTATATGTAAAAATATTAAATTAAATGTAAAAACGACATCATGTGGATTTACATCTTGTTACTCAAAAGATGAGATTATTAGCACACCGATTGCACACCATGATGGGAATTATAATGCAAACCAAAATACTCTGGACGAATTAAATGGTGAAGACCGTATTGCTTTTACGTATGTAAACAACCCTAATGGTTCTATGAATAACATTGCAGGAATTTTATCAAATAATCGCAGGGTTTTAGGTATGATGCCTCATCCTGAAAGGTTAAATGATCCATTACTTGGTGGTATGGATGGAAATAGATTATTTCAAGGTATATCCGAGACATTAGTGACGAGCTAGATTTAATTAGAATAATTAAAATTTGAACATAATTACTAGACCAATAGCATCTATCACTTTAGGTTTAAATTTATGATATCTGAAAGATCAAATGAACCATCTCGCAGATGGCCTAATTTAATAGTTAGATTGGGTGTTATACTGCTGATTATTTCTACGGTAACTATAATACTGTTATCTAACCTATATTTAACACAGAATTACAGTCAGGCAAAAAGATCTGAAGCAGAAAGAGAGCTTTCATTATATTCAGGCAGATTAATTTCTGAACTTCAAAGGGTATCCGTAGTTCCACTCCTTTTATCAAGAGATACAGGTTTAATTTCAGATATAAATACACGAGATTATCAATTAACAAGCCAAAGATTAATAACTTTTTCAGATGAAATAAGAGTTAAGTCTATTACACTTTTGGAGAGATTTGGACGAATTGTTGCATCATCAGACCGTTCTGATCTTGGCCAAAATCTTCGCAGCCAAAACTTCTTCTTCAACGCAATGAGACAATCCGGAACTGTATTTACAATTTCAGATAATGAAAAAGGAAGAAGAAGTTTTTTTTATTCAAGGAAACTAGAGTCTCAAGGTAAAGTCTTAGGAGTAATAGTTGTTGAGGTAGGTTTGGATAATCTTTTTACAACATGGTCTGCAAATGACGCAACTATAATGGTTACAAATTCAGAAGGTATTGTTGTCTTGTCAACAGACCAAGATTTTTTAAATCAATCTCTAGAAACTGCTTTACTTGCTCAACCAACATTAACGGTTTTAGAAAGAGCAATAAGAGCTACAGGTGATTGGAATGGTACCGAAGTTGATGCATACATTGAAGATCAAGCCTTATATAGGCTTGATACGGCAATTCCATTTCAAGGATGGAGGCTTACTTATCTTACTCCATTTCAATCAGTAAGAGAAAAGGTAAATGGTGTTTTGGCACTTGGAATTACAGCTTTAGCATTATTATTGGCCTTAGGGTTTTACTTTCTATCAAGACGAGCTGCCCGACAATCATTTCTTTTTAAAGCTGAAAGCGAAGAATTAAGAGCACTTAATGATAGGCTTTCTACAGAAATAACACAGAGAGAGCGAGCAGAACGAAACCTCCAAGTAGCAGAAGCTTCACTTGAACAATCATCAAAATTAGCTGCTCTTGGTGAAATGTCAGCCGCTGTTAGCCATGAGTTAAATCAACCATTAGCTGCAATGAGAACTTATTTAGCAGCTGCAAAACTATTGTTAAGCAGAAAAAGATCCGAGGAAGCTCTATCAAGTTTTCAACGGATAGACGACTTAATTGGTCGTATGGGAACAATTACACAACAATTAAAATCATATTCCCGTAAAGGTAGTGAGGACTTAATTCCTGTAGATTTTGTTTCTTCAATCAATACTTCAATTTCGATGATGGCTCCACAATTGGGCCAGCAAGCTGTTGAAATAACAAAATCACTACCAGATACACCAGTGAGTGTGCTTGCAGATCCAGTTAGATTGGAACAAGTAATAGTAAACTTACTTAGAAATGCACTTGATGCTATGAAAGGACAAACTGAAAGGTATTTACAGATTTCTCTAACAGCTGGAGAAATGGCAACATTGACTATTCAGGATAATGGACCTGGCATTGAGAATCTTGATGAGATGTTTGAACCATTTTTTACAACAAAAAAGCCTGGTGAAGGTGTTGGTCTAGGGTTAGCAATTAGCTCATCTATTGCTCAAGATCTTGATGGGCGATTATTCGCCAGAAATGTGTCCCCTCGAGGGGCTGTCTTTGAATTTCAATTGCCACAAATAGAAGATAAATAAAGATTATATTATTGGAGTAGCCAATATGGCAGAACAAATAATTATTACTATTGTGGATGATGAACAAGATATGCGTGAAAGTATATCTCAATGGCTAAGCTTATCTGGATACAAGACTGAAACATATGCGAGTGCTGACTTAGCATTAAAAGATATTGGTCCTGATTACCCTGGTATAATTATTTCAGATATTAAAATGCCAGGAACTGATGGAATTTCATTTTTGAAAAAATTACAAAAAATAGATAATGCATTACCAGTGATTTTAATAACCGGTCACGGTGATGTATCTATGGCTGTTGATGCCATGCGAATTGGAGCTTATGACTTTCTTGAAAAACCTTTCAATCCTGAAAGAATGGCAGAATTAGCAAAACGTGCAGTCCAAACACGTTATCTTACATTAGAAAATAGATCATTACGAAGAGAATTATCTGATGGTTCTGTATTATTGAGAAAATTAATGGGCACATCTACAGTTATGGGTCGCTTAAGAGAAGATATACTCGATTTAGCACAAGCAGATGGGCATGTATTAATAGGAGGTGAGACTGGCACAGGTAAAAGCCTTATCGCACACGCCCTTCATGCATGTGGCCCTCGGCAAGGAAAAAAATTCATAACAGTTAATTGTGCTGCATATTCAGAAGATGAACTTTCAAGACGATTATTTGGGGAAAATTCAGATGAAGATTCATTCATTGATACATCTTTAGATGGTACACTTTGTTTAGAAGATATTGAAAGTATTCCAATTTCAATTCAAGCTAGACTCTTAGCTTTAATTACAAAGTTCGACCATGGGAATGAAGGATCAAGACTACGTATAATTGCTATATCCAATGATACTGAAGAAACCCCTCAGTCACTTGAAAATACATTGCGTCAGGATTTATATTACAGATTAGCAGCAATGCAAATAACACCTCCACCATTAAAATCTCGAGGTGAAGATATATTATTATTATTTAATCGCTACCTTGAAAATTTTGCAGATGAATATGGATGTGAAAAACCTGCTGTAGCGGCTGAAGATGCAGCCCAGCTGCTTCAAGCAAGTTGGGAAGGTAACATCAGACAGCTGATTAATCTTGCAGAAAGAACAGTATTACAAAGTCGACGTGGGAGCTATTCAATTACTGAAATGTTACCTTCAAATGAAAATGATGACGAAAATAATGAAAAAGCAATAGCCAAGCCCCTTAAAGAGCACGTAGAAGCTTTTGAAAGGATGTTGATAGATAATACTATGAGAAGGCACAAAGGGTCTATACAATCTGTAATGGCTGAACTTTCACTTCCAAGAAGAACATTAAATGAAAAAATGGCAAAATATGGACTTACACGATCAAATTATGTTGGTTCTTAATAAGATTAATTTAAAATAGTTTTTCACACATTTAAAAGTGCTATTTTTAAATCCCCATAACCTGTAAATCGTTTCTCTAATGGCAAGTTCATTTTTTTTGATATTTCATATGCTTTTTGATCAAGTTTATTATTTTCTGTTTGAGCTTGATAAACCAATTTTGTATAATTTCCAAAATACATATCTATTAAATCTGGATGCTTATCCAAGCCCATCGGCTTCCATACAAATGCATCAAATTGGTTAACTAAAAAATCTGTTAAATAAAATGCTGTAATCTCATTTTCAGCATTTTGAGTAAATTTATCATTGCCTTCAAAAAACGAATAGCAATGAGGGCCTTTAATCATTTTTACCCCCAATTCCTTGCATTTTTTCTCCAATAAACCACCAGTACCACAATCAGCATAAGCGATAAAAATGCTTTTGTAATTTGAACTATGTTTTTTAACTGCTAGTTCAACCGCCCCAGTAATTTTTTCAGGGTAAAGGTGATATTTAGCTGGCAAACATGTTAAATCCATATGTTGCCAATTATTAAGCTTTATTAAATCAATTATTTCTCTAGCCAAAGCACCACATGCTATGATCAAAACTTTGTCAATTTTTGGCATTGAATTAACTATGCCAACATCTGTTAAATAATCATCTGAATGCATATATTCATATTCCAAAGAAATTATTTCATTTTGTAATTACATACTTAATTGATTATGTTTTTTGGCCATAAATTCTTTTGCGGTTTCAACAGCAACTGCAGCATCACGACAATAAGCGTCTGCTCCAATAGCTTTACCAAATTCTTCATTTAATGGTGCGCCACCTACTAAAACAACATAATCATCCCTCATGCCCTTTTCAACCATAGTATCTATTACCACTTTCATATACGGCATTGTTGTTGTTAACAAAGCAGACATACCTAAGATGTCATATTCTCCATCTTCAAGCTCTTGTACATAATTTTCTACAGGATTATTTATTCCAAGATCTTTTACTTCGAAACCTGCTCCTTCCATCATCATTGTAACAAGATTTTTACCAATATCATGAATATCACCCTTAACTGTACCAATAAGCATATTTCCAAGACGTGGTGCACCAGTTTCTGCAAGCAAAGGCTTTAATATAGCCATTCCACCCTTCATAGCGTTTGCAGCTAGCAAAACTTCCGGAACAAATAGAATGCCATCGCGGAAATCGATACCTACAATTCTCATTCCTTCAACTAACGCTTTTGTTAATACGTCATATGGCATCCAACCACGCCCAAGAAGAATGTTAACGCCCTCTTCTATTTCTTCTTTCATTCCATCATATAAGTCATCATGCATCTGAAGTGTTAATTCTTCATCGCTTAAATCTGCTAAAATAATATCTTGTTCATCAGACATGGTGTTCGCTTCCATAATTGTAATGCTATTGTTGTAAGTAATGTCATAATTTTCAGTTATTTATTCTCTACAGTTTGCGACAAAAGCAGTTCTTACACCGACCAAATCATAAAAATTATCTACGTTGCCCACGACGTACCCGCACTGGTTTTGGCCCATCACCAGTACCGTCTGTTTCTGATGAAAACGGTCCTAATACTTTTGATATTTGATCCAAAGTTGGTAATTCTATTTTTGTACTATTGTCCAATGCTTTTCTCATGGCCTTAAGGTGTATTGGCATTGTCCCACAACATCCGCCTATTATTGATGCGCCACAAGCTTTTGCCAAAATAGCATATTCTGCCATAATTTCCGGTGTACCGTCGTAATGAATATGCCCATCAACATATTTTGGTATTCCAGCATTACCTTTTGCTATCACTGGTCGATCAGCATTTTCAGATAACCCTAAAACAGTTCGTAATAAATCTGATGCTCCAACACCACAATTTGCACCAAAACCTATTGGGCCGTATTTCATACTTTTCACTAAATTAGTCATATCATGACTAGTTACACCCATCATTGTTCTACCAGCTGTATCAAAGCTCATAGTTCCAACCCATTGTGCATTAATATTTTGAATTGCTTCAGAAGCTGCTATAAATTCTTCAGGACTAGAAATAGTCTCAACCCAAAGCAGATCTGCCCCACCGTCTATTAATCCCTGTGCAGTTACTTGAAACATTTGCACAGCTTCATCGTGAGACAGCCAACCAGCATCACCCATAATGTCACCAGTTGGTCCAATTGAACCAGCTACCAATATATCACGACCTGATTTATTGGCGACGTCTTTAGCAATCTTTGATGCCGCTAAAGACAATTCATATGCTCGATCCTCAGAATCATGCAATTTAAGTCTTGATGCATTCCCTCCAAATGAATTTGTAAGAAATATATCACAACCAGCATCTACAGACCCTTGATATAATGATCTAATTTTATCTGGTTCGTTAATGTTCCAAAACTCAGGAGGATCACCAGATTCAAGCCCTAAATTAAAAAGATTTGTTCCTGTAGCACCGTCCGCAAGTAAAAAACCTTTTTCAGCAATCATGTCATCAATAATATTTGTCATACTTTTTCCATAATAGATTATAAATAATCATTTATGGAACATATACTAAAGTGATAAAAACAATAGATTAACTATTTGGAAAAATACACATAATGATTATGAAGTAGACGCAAGATATGTTTGAATATTTTTTATCATTGAGCTTAAACCATTTGACCTTTGCGTTGATAAATTAGCGCCTAATCCTAGATTATCAAACTCATCCATTGCATTGATTTTTATCGCTTTATTAATTTCTTCACCATTATAAAGTGCAGAAAGTATTGATACTAATCCACTAACAATTATTGCATCAGATGCACCTTCAAAATAAAATTTTCCATCTTTCATTTTAGGTAATAACCAAACTTGAGAAGCGCAGCCATCAATTTTGAGCGTATCAGTTCTGAGTGTTTCATCTAATGCGTCATAATTTCTTCCAAGTTCTATTATGTATCGGTATTTTTCTTCCCAATCATCCAATAACTCAAACGTTTCTGAAATTTCCTCAAAAGTAATAGTCATGACATTCCGATGTAAATATTAATTTCATTTATAAGATTGATATATCTTTTTACTAGATTTCGACAACAAGAACATTTTTTCCATTTGCTGACAATGCGACTTTTCCTTCTCTGAGTCTCAGTGCATCATGTCCAAATACTTCATTTCTCCACCCCGTGAAGACGTTAAGATCTTTTTCTCCACCAGCTATTAGATCCAAATCTGATGATGTCGCAATAAGTTTAGCAGCTACACCAAATTCTTCAGCTTTCGCTTTTAAAAGAACCCGTAACAACTCAGAAAGCCCTTCTTTACCTTGAGGTCTTTCTTTTTTGGGAACTTGGCGTTCAATGTCATTGGAAGTATATTTATCAGATTGCTTAATTGAATATAAAATCCCTTCAGCTATCTGTCCTTTTCTGGCATCGCGCAATAATAACCTAGATTTATTAAGGTCATCATTATTTCTAGGTCTTGTAGCAGCTAGCTCCATCATACAATCATCTTTAAAAACTCTATTTCTTGGAATATTTTTTTCTTGAGCGTATTTTTCTCTAAACCTTGCTAATTCAGCAATGGCAGCTAACATTTTCCATGAACTAGTGCGAGTTTTTACCCTTCGATAAGCAAATTTTGGGTCTACGATATAAGTTTCAGGGTCCAATAGAATTTTTAATTCTTCTTCGACCCAAGCCTGTCTACCATTTTTTTTAATCTTATTTGATAGAAATTCATAAATTTCTCTCAGATATGTTACATCTCCAATTGCATAATGCATTTGTTTATTACTTAACGGACGAGCTGACCAATCAGTAAATCGAGAGGATTTATCTAAACCTTCATTACAAATGGAACGAACTAATTTTTCATACCCTACTTGCTCACCAAAACCACATACCATAGCTGCAACCTGTGTATCAAAGAACGGAAATGGGATTATTTTTTTATCGGTGAAAAAAATTTCTAAATCTTGCCTAGCAGCATGAAATACTTTTACAACACTAGGATTTTTGAAAAGTTCGTACAAAGGTTCTAGAGATAATTCAGTTGAAAGTGGATCAATTAAAACAGCTGAGTCTTCAGTATTTCCCGGGTGTGCCATTTGAACTAGGCATAGTTTTGAATAATACGTTCTTTCTCTCAAAAATTCTGTATCTAAAGTTACATATTCATATGATGCACATTTTTTGCAAAATTCAATTAAATCTTGTGTTTTTTTAATTATAATCATCTCCATACTAATATGGATAATAAGAAAATTTAACAAGCCAATAGATTATAAATATTAATAATATCTATATTATTGATCATCCAATAACCTGTTGATATTATTATGGATATGAAACATAGCTTACCTCTTGCTCCACAATTCTACGTAACGGCTCCACAGCCTTGCCCGTACTTAAATAATCGAATTGAACGTAAGCTCTTTACTGGTCTTAATGAAATAAATGGTGAGGCTTTAAATAATACATTATCATCTCAAGGCTTTCGACGATCTCAAAATGTTTTATATAGACCTGCATGTGTTGGATGTTCAGCATGTATATCTGCCAGAATACGCGTTAACAACTTTAGATTGTCAAAATCCCAAAAAAGAATTTTAAATAAAAACTCAAATTTAATTAGAGGTTATCATTCAGCTTTAGCAACAGATGAGCAATATGATCTTTTTAATAAGTATCTAAATAAAAGGCATTCAGACGGTGGAATGTCAGAAATGACCATATTTGAGTATTCTTCAATGTTAGAAGAAACGCCTATTAATACAAAAATTGTTGAATACCACTCCAAGACGAAAAATGGCAGGCATAAACTTAACTGTGTGAGTTTAACAGATGTTTTAGATGATGGATTATCAATGGTTTATTCTTTTTTTAATCCAGAATTAACTAAATTAAGTTTAGGAAAATTTATGATATTGGATCATATAAATATCGCACAGGAGATGAATCTAAAATATTTATATCTAGGATATTGGGTCCCCGGAAGTAAGAAAATGGATTATAAATCAAAATTCTCAGCATTAGAATTATATATTGAAGGTGAGTGGAAATTTGCTAGCGATATTTCTAAAATTGATGCAAATGAGTTTAAAGGTTCTGAATATTCAATTTTAGAGCAAGTTTCACAACTTCCACTACCCCCAAAATATTAGAATTGATGTAATATAAGTACTTTTAAATATCTAATAACGAATTATTATTACGTTTTTGTGATATAATTGTAATTTTATTACAATAAATGCCTTTTATTATGTTTTTTCTCTTGACCATATTTTACATACTAATAATGTGCAAATTTGATTATGTATAATTATATGAAAAAAAATAAATAATATGTTCAGATTAAATCTCATTATGGGAAATTTTCGTCTAATACGGAGTACTTTAAAAAATGACTAAAACTATGACTGGTGCACAAATGGTTATACAAGCACTCAAAGATCAAGGTGTGGACACAATTTTTGGATATCCAGGCGGAGCTGTATTACCAATTTACGACGAAATTTTTCAACAAAGTGATATCAAACACATTTTAGTAAGGCATGAACAAGGAGCTACTCACGCAGCTGAAGGTTATGCTCGCTCTACTGGCAAACCAGGTGTTGTTTTAGTAACTTCAGGTCCTGGCGCAACAAATGCTGTAACAGGCATGACAGACGCGCTGATGGACTCAATTCCATTAGTAGTATTAACAGGCCAAGTTCCAACGTTCATGATTGGATCAGATGCTTTTCAGGAAGCCGATACAGTAGGAATTACTAGACCTTGCACAAAGCATAATTGGTTAGTTAAGGATACGAACAAGCTATCAGAGACTATCCATCAAGCATTTCACATAGCTACTGCAGGTCGACCAGGTCCTGTTTTAATCGATATCCCAAAAGATGTACAATTCGCTACAGGTATTTATACAGAAAAATCTAAATCAAAAATAGATCATTATAACCCTCAAAAAAAGGGAGATTTAGATTCTATTACTGAATTAGTAGAATTAATTGAAAAGGCAGAAAAACCAATATTTTATACTGGTGGTGGTGTTATTAATTCTGGCAATAAGGCAAGTCAGTTACTTAGAGAACTTGTAAAGGAAACTAATTTTCCAATCACATCTACCCTTATGGGGCTTGGATCTTATCCTGCTTCAGGAAAAAATTGGTTAGGTATGCTTGGAATGCACGGTACATACGAAGCAAACCTTTCTATGCATGGGTGTGACTTACTCATTAATATAGGTGCACGATTTGATGATCGTATTACTGGAGTTTTAGATAAATTTAGCCCCAACTCTAAAAAAGCACATATTGATATAGATGCTTCATCAATCAATAAAGTGATATCTGTTGATATACCAATATTAGGAGATGTTGCATGTGTTTTAGAAGATTTATTAAAGATATGGAAATCTCGAGGTAACAAAACAAACGCTTCGAAAATTTCAGAGTGGTGGTCACAAATAAATGAGTGGCAAACACGAAAATGTCTATCTTACAAAAACTCTGATACTATAATAAAACCCCAATATGCATTGGAGCGGTTAGAGTTCCTTACTAAGGATCATCCCAACCGTTTTATAACAACAGAAGTTGGTCAGCATCAAATGTGGGCAGCCCAATATTTAGGCTTCGAGGATCCTCATCGTTGGATGACTTCTGGGGGATTGGGGACAATGGGATATGGCGTGCCAGCATCTGTAGGTGTTCAAGTTGCTCACAATGACGGTTTAGTAATTAACATTGCTGGCGAAGCTTCATGGTTAATGAACATGCAAGAAATGGGCACATGTACTCAATACAATTTACCAGCAAAGCAGTTCATATTAAATAATGAACGTTTAGGTATGGTTAGACAATGGCAAGAATTACTACATGGTGAAAGATATTCCAACTCTTGGTCAGAAAGTTTGCCAGATTTTGTAAAATTAGCCGAAGCATTTGGAGCAAAAGGTATTCAATGCTCTGATCCAAAAAAACTTGATGATGCAATAATTGAGATGCTCGATCATGATGGTCCCGTAATTTTTGATTGTTTAGTTGAGAAACACGAAAATTGTTTCCCCATGATCCCATCAGGAAAAGCACATAATGAAATGTTAATGGGTGATGATAAAACTGAAGACGCAATAGACTCAACTGGTGCTGTTATGGTCTAAATTAAATTTAATATACAATATGAACTACAGAGATTTGTGTAAAAGGAAATAATATGAATGCTTTAACATTAAAAAAGGGCTCTTCAAAAAAAAGTGCATATAACCTTAAAAATACAACTAGTGATGTATTGGAGTCACATACACTTGCAGTTCTAGTTGACAACGAAGCTGGAGTATTAGCTAGAGTTATTGGGCTTTTTTCTGGACGTGGATATAATATAGAAAGTTTAACAGTAGCAGAAACAAATCATGTTGATAATTTATCAAGAATTACAATTGTTACTACTGGAACACCATCAGTTATTATCCAAATTAAGGCTCAATTAGCTAGGATGGTAGCAGTACATGATGTTCACGATTTAACTGTCGAAGGTCCTTCAGTTGAACGTGAATTAGCAATGGTCAAAGTAGTTTCAAGCGGTGAAAGTAGAGTTGAAGCCCTGCGTACTTCTGAAATATTCCGCGCATTAGTTGTAGACACGACATTAGAAAGTTTTGTTTTTGAACTAACTGGAACTCCAGAAAAAATTGATGCATTTGTTGAATTAATGACACCATTAGGATTGGTTGATGTAGCAAGAACTGGTGTTGCTGCTATTTCTAGGGGCCTTTGATATTTTAAAAAATATTATAATTTAATTTGCATTTGACCAAATAGATGCAAGTGAGACAGATGATAATCTTGCTGCAGAACTATCTGCCCTACTGGTGAGTAATATTGGAACTTTTCCACCAACAACTATGCCACCTGCACAAGCACCTGTCATATAGACCATTGATTTGAACAATGTGTTACCAGATACTATTTCAGGTACTATTATTCCATCAGCAAACCCCGCCACAGGATCGTCACTTAGCCCTTTGATAACTTTAGATTTTTTAGATAATATTAAATCTAGCGCTAATGGGCCTGAAAAGTAAGCATCAGAAATATTTTGTTTAGCCCATTTAGATAGTTCTGCACCTTCAACTGAACTTAATACGGACGGTATTACTGACTCAGTAGCACTTAAAAATGCGATTTTTGGATGCTTTATTCCAAGCGCATTAAGTAGCTTGACTGCAGAAATGGTTGCATCTTTTCTAGTTTCTATATCTGGGTTAACATTTACTGCTGCATCAGAAATCACAATAGGTGAACCACCATCAGGATGACTCATTGCAAATAGATGAACAAATTTAGATCCAATTCTTAATCCAGCATCACGATTAAGTGCAGCCTTCATGAAAACATCAGTATGAAGTTGACCTTTCATAAGAACGTCAGCCTCACCTACCCCACAAAGATTAGCAGAAATTGATGCAGCTTCTGCCTCGCCATTAGCATTAATGATTTTGTATTTAGAAATATCCCAAGATAACTTTGATGCTTCTAAATAAATATCCTCAGTTTCTCCTATAAAAATAGGTGTCATAATGCCTTCATTTGTAGCTTCATAAGCTGCCAGCATAGGTAATGATGCACCAGCTCTTGCTATTGCAACTTTAGGAACTTTACCAAATCTAGCACGTGCTAAAAAATCAGCGGGACAGATTGGATCTGCCCCGCTGATAAATTTATTTTCATTATTCAAAATTATGCACCTTTTTGAGGAATCATATCACTTTTTGAGATACCAGCAACAGCTACAGGAGCTTTCATTGCATCTCTACGGAATGGTTCACCCAGCTCTTTATTCAATATAATTTCTATAAATGTAGTTTTACCTTCATTCATTTGAGCTTTAATTGCCGCATCTAATTTATCAGTTAAATCATCCATTGATGCTGCCTGAACACCAACAAGTCCACATGCATTTGCAATTGCTGCATATGAAACATCTTCGTCAAGTTCAGTGCCAACGAAATTATCATCAAACCATAGAGTAGTATTACGCTTTTCTGCACCCCATTGGTAATTTCTAAATATTACCATAGTAATTGCAGGCCACTCACCTCTTCCAACAGCTGTCATTTCATTCATAGAAATTCCGAATGCTCCATCACCAGCAAAGCCTATTACTGGCACATTTGGTTGAGCAATTTTTGCACCAGCTATTGCAGGAAAGCCATATCCACATGGGCCAAACAAACCAGGCGCTAAATACTTTCTTCCTTCTTCGAAAGATGGGTAAGCATTACCAATAGCGCAGTTATTACCAATGTCTGAAGATATTATAGCATTGTTTGGCATAGCAGCCTGTATTGCTCTCCAAGCCATTCTTGGAGACATGTGATCAGGCTTATCAGAACGAGCGCGCTCATTCCATGTTGTACCTGGATCATCGTCTTCATGATCCATTGATGTTAGTTCTTGCGCCCAAGCTGATTTTGTTTTCGCAATTGTTGCTTTGCGATCAGCTCTATTAGCCTCACCTGCATGATCAGATAAGCTTGATAATAATTCTTCAGCTACTTTTTTAGCATCACCAACTATGCCAACTGTTACATCTTTGGTTAATCCAATACGGTCTGCATTAATATCGACCTGAATAATTTTTGCATCTTTAGGCCAATAATCAATACCATAGCCTGGTAATGTTGAAAAAGGATTTAATCTTGTACCTAAGGCTAAAACCACATCTGCCTTTGAAATTAACTCCATACCTGCCTTAGATCCATTATAACCTAATGGACCAGCAAACAATGGATGGTTACCAGGGAATGCATCATTATGTTGATATCCGCAACATACAGGAGCATCTAATCTTTCAGCAAGTGCTGCAGAAGCTGGTATGCCACTTGAAAGCACAACACCCGCACCATTTAATATAACTGGGAATTTTGCATTTGATAGTAATTCTGCTGCTTGATTTAAAGCATCTGATCCACCAGAAGGACGCTCAAACTCGACTACTCTTGGCAATTCAATATCAATTACTTGAGTCCAGAAATCACGTGGTATATTAATTTGTGCTGGGCCTGAAGCTCTTTTAGCCTGTAAAATAACTCTATTAAGTGTCTCTGCAATACGAGAAGGATCTCGCACTTCTTCTTGGTAAGCAACACAATCAGCAAATAAGTTCATCTGCTCCATCTCTTGGAAGCCGCCCTGTCCTATAGTTTTATTTGCTGCTTGTGGAGTAACTAATAATAGAGGTGTATGGTTCCAATAAGCAGTTTTAACTGGTGTTACAAAGTTAGTGATGCCTGGACCATTCTGTGCAACCATCATAGACATTTTACCAGATGCTCTTGTGTATCCATCAGCCATCATTCCGGCATTACACTCATGAGCTGCGTCCCAGAAGTTAATTCCCGCTGCTGGAAATAAATCTGAGATTGGCATCATAGCGGATCCAATAATCCCAAATGCATGTTCAATTCCATGCATTTGTAATACTTTTACAAATGCTTCTTCAGTTGTCATTTTCATATTAAATTTCCTTTTAGAGCAGCACTGAGGCTATTTTGATAATTCTGGTGCGCTTATATTATTTTTAACATTAAATTTGCAAACACTTTCACCCAAAATTAAGTACTTTTACGACAATGTCGCAAAACAACCCATAAAAGTAATGTATCTTTGGATAAATAGTATAGAAATCATGTAAAAGTGATTATGAATTACAAATATAATTTGAAATATATTTCATTTTCTTAATTCATAAATTTTCTTGAGCAATGGCTGCGTAGCAACATGCAAATTAGAAATTGATTCATTACCTTCTATAACATTACCAATTTCAACAGCTGCAACCTTGCCCAATTCAACTCCCCATTGATCAAATGAGTTAACTCCCCAGATAATTCCCTGTACAAATATTTTATGCTCATACATTGCAATAAGCCTACCTAATGAAAATGGTGACAACTCTTTATGTATAATGGATGTACTTGGTTTATTACCTTTAAAATATCTATGCGGGGTGAGGTTTTTTGCTTTTTCAGCATCAACATTATTCTTTAGCATTTCTCTAAGAACTTTATCTTTTGATTTCCCAAAGGCTAATGCTTCAGATTGCGCTAAAAAATTAGATATTAGTTTTTCATGATGTCCAGATAAATTATGTGAAGCCCTTGCAGCAATTATGAAATCTACAGGGACTATATTAGTTCCCTGATGTAATAATTGAAAAAATGAATGCTGAGCATTTGTACCAGCTTCACCCCAAACAATTGGAGCAGTTTCAATTGAAACATCTGATCCATCTTTTGCAACAGATTTGCCGTT
>ENA-OQVM01001700-OQVM01001700.1-marine-metagenome-genome-assembly--contig:-NODE-1700-length-28133-cov-7.212753_pt1 | contig 28133 bp, 11 predicted proteins | sample MGYA00237776_ERZ505498 | MGnify/ENA primary metagenome ERZ505498 (study PRJEB26159, sample SAMN06265151) | marine metagenome | isolation source: Helgoland LTER site | place: Germany:Helgoland, sampling...
GATTATGGCAATGGATCTGATGGTATCCTAAATGCAACATCTGGCACTGTGTATACAGATAATGTTCGAACAGCCGTTACCGGAACGAATTCGGCTGGATCTAGTACTTTGGTTACTTCCTCATCCACTGGCTTTTCGGTTGGTGACGAAGTATTGATTATAACAATGGTTGATAAAGCAACCTCTAATAATACGGTTGGGCAGCACGAATTCAACACTATTAGTAGTATTTCAGGAAATACAATAACTCTTGCATCAAATAAAACACATGCTTACACAGCATCAAGCTCTCAAAAACATCAGGTACTTAAAGTGCCTAATTATACAAGTGTGACTGTTGCTTCTGGTGTAACATTAACTTGTCATTCTTGGGACGGAATTTCTGGGGGTATTTTAGCATTTAGAGCTAACGGGTCTGTAACTAATTCGGGGACAATTACTGTTTCTGAAAAAGGATATAGGGGTATTGGTCACGCATCTTCCCTATCTGGAAATGCTCATTGGCGGAATAAGAATGGAGCGCAGGGTGAGGGCATTTATGGAACAGGATATGCAGGAGGAAGTTCGAGTGGAGCTAATAATGCTACATGGAATGGTGCAAACGGAAATGGTGGCGGCGGCGGCACTGGACGTGCAGATGCTGGCGGCGGCGGCGGCGGTGGATATGCTGCTAATGGAACAAAGGGAACAAATAGTGGCGGTCATTTTGGCGGAACAGGAGGAATAGCTGTTGGTATTACAAACCTATCTAAGTTAATCATGGGTGGAGCCGGTGGTGAAGGCGGTGGAGATGAAGATGGACACTTGCCCGGTGCTGGAGGAAACGGTGGCGGTATCATTATGATTTCGTGCGCAAACCTTACTAATAATGGAAGCATTACTGCTAATGGAGCAAACGGAGGAAATGGAACAAACACTAATCCAAAAGGCGGCAATGGCCGTGGCTGTGGCATGGCTGGCGGTGGCGGTGGCGCTGGAGGATCAGTAAAGATAGTCTCTAGTTTTAATAGTGCATCGGGTACAATTTCAAGTTTAGCTGGAAATGGAGGTGCAACTAATGGTTGTGGTGGAGCAGGTGCCAAAGGAAGTGTAGGTAGAATCGCTCTAGCTTCAACAGTATCCTCTTATCCAACAACAACTCCAACATCCTCAAATGAAAGCTTGTCTGCTAATAGTTGGATTAAATTAGGGACTTTTGCTTCTACGGGTAACAACTCTGCTCCGATCAGTTTAACTAATAAGGGACTCAATTTAATTATTCCTGCTAATAAGACTTATGGATTTGCAATCTTCTCAAAAACTGGCAATAGCATGAATTATATGACTTACAACAGTTCTCTTCCAAAATCATGGCACAACAATAATGAGTGTAAAATTACCGTAGGTCCCAATGTTGGTTTTGGTATTGAAAATAGCGGCAAAGCAAATTATTACCCAAGAAGTTTTGTTGGGTTTGTAGATTACGAATTGTCAAATAAGGCTCCTAAAATTTCTTTTATTAAAAATGACACGATATGCTCTGGCTCAATTGGAGATTCACTACTATTCTCCATTAAGGATGTTGATGTTGGTGATCTGGAGCTTATGAAATTAACGGCGATTGCATCAGACACGAATATACTTCCAAGCGCTGCATTCACCTTCTACAATAATAGTTCTAAGGACACAATTAGAGCTCTTAGAGTGTCACTTCCAGATACTTCATTAACTGCCCGCATACCTGTGTTTATTATTGCCACAGATAAGGGACAATTATCCGATACGACAGTTATCTTCATCCAAATAGATTCTTTGCCTTCTGTTAATTTAGGTCCTGATACTGCATTCTGCAAGAACGCAGCTTACACGATTCGTGCTGGGGCTAATAAAGGAAATTACATTTGGAATAACTCTTCTTCTTCTTCTTCTGATACCTTAGAAGTAAATTCTAAGGGAATTTATTACGTAAGCATTACTGATGCAAACGCTTGTAGCAATATTGATACAATTGACATTGATACGTTTGAAGTTCCTCAGTTTAGGGACACTACTTTGAATGTTCTTTGCAAAGGAGACAGAACAGGATCACTGTACTTAGATGGAATCGGTGGAAAATCAGGATACTCTTTTGATTGGCTAGTTTCTTCTTCTAATCTATCTGGCATGGGAAATAGAGTTGCTCAAACTCTCGCTGCGGGTTCATACAAAGTAACAATTACTGATGCCAATAACTGTAAAAATAGAACAGTATTTACTATTACAGAACCGTCTACGTCTGTTGACGTTCATATCAGAACTAAACGAGACGTATTCTGTAAATCGGATAGCACAGGGTTAGTTTCTGTCGTTGCCTTAGGTGGTGTTTCTCCTTACGTTTATTCTTGGAATGATAATAAAATTCAAATTGATTCTCATGCAGTTAATTTGGGAGCGGGAACCTACCAGGTAGTGGTAACTGATTCTAATAATTGTTCTGATTCTATTTCTCAACTAATCACTGAACCTGCAGTTCAATTATCATTGAGTATTCTCAATAAGGTACAACCACTTTGTACTTTGGATACTATTGGGTCAGTAAAAGTTACTTCCAATGGTGGTACTGGAACACATACTTATTTATGGAATGATAATCTTTCCCAAACAGATACGCTTATAACTAAACTTATTCCAGGTAATTATGGGGTTACTGTTACAGATGCCCTTGGATGCGTTGATTCTATTTCAGTGAGCTTGCCTGCGCTCGATACGTTAAGGTCGATTTTCACATTTCCGGATTCGGTTATTTGTAATAAAGACACTTCTCGATTGCTTTTAGGTTTACCAGCAAATGACGGTGTATTTTCAGGAAATGGCGTTTCAAATAATGCTCTCAATCCAAAAAGCTTATCAGTTGGTACACACGTAATAACGTATACCAGAACTGAGCGATCATGTATAGCAGATACAACTGATACGATAAGAATTAATCCAAATCCAATTGCGTCTATTGGAAACCTTGGTTCTATTTGTACGAATACTCCAGATCTATTATTGAATGTAGGTTCTCCCTCAAATGGATACTTCTTTGGAAATAATGTATCTGTAACAGATAGTGCTACCTATAACCCTTCCAATACAGCATTGAATGATACCATTAACTATGTATTTACAAATGGTTTTGGTTGTTCAGATTCGGCATTTAAAGTAATCGCGGTTGATACAATTCCTTTAGTTACAGCAGCTGCTGTTCCTAACGTATGTCTTGATGCATCAGAGTTTGTTTTAACCAATGGAAGTCCTAAGCTAAATGGAGTTGGAGTTTATATTGATACCGCTAACAATTCAGTTGTAGCTAATAAATATTTCCCCTCGGTTACAGGAAATGACACTGCTAATATTCAGTACAAATTCACCGAAACTTTAACGGGTTGTTCTGATTCTGTAATGTTTACAATTATCGTGGATTCATTGCCGATATTAAGGCCGAATCTATTAGGTGATATTTGCGTTAATGATACCTCATTCTCACTAGATAGTGTTTGGATTCCTAATCAACCGAAATATATTGGTAGTGGAGTTTCTACGGTAGATAGTTTAACCTTTAATCCTGCAGTTGCGGGTGTTGGAACGCATCAAATAGCCTATTCATTTACAGATTTAAATAGTTGTAAAGCCGATACTCAATTCTCTATTGTAGTTCGACCGACTCCAGCAATCGTGTTTAATGCCTTGCAAGATGTTTGTGCCGATGCCGATACGTTTACGCTTACAGCTGCGACTCCTTTTGGAGGTAAATACTATGGTCCAGGTGTTATAAATGATACCAGTTTTGTTGCTGATACTTCATTAGACAAACAATCAAATACATTGAATTATGTGGTTGATAACCAATACGGATGTATTGATACTGCTGCTGGTTCTATTTATGTAGACACCCTTCCAGTGGTTTCATTCAACCCAAGCTTAGGTAATATTTGCTTCAACGAAGAGTTTAAGAAAATAAACTTTGGAATACCTAAAGCAACTGTAGCAGGTGAAGTTGGAGTTTACTCTGGAAATGGTGTACGGAATGACTCGATAATTACGGCAATTTCTGGAACGGGACTATTTAATATTACTTATGAGTTTACCGATACTAATGGATGTTCTTCTTCTATTGCAGATACAATAAGAGTTGATACCGTGCCAACAGTTACTCTTGCTGCGTTTAACCCAGTATGTGAAGATGTTGATACAGTTCATTTAAATGGAGGCTTTCCTCTTGGAGGAGTATTCACCGCTACCAGTCCTAATAGAATTGATACTACATTATCAGGTATCTATTATCTAAATACACTGGATTCTGGTGGAACTGTGGATACTATAATTTACACTTACACCAATCTTAATGGTTGTATTGGAAGTGCTGCTCAAGCATTTAGTATAGACTCCTTGCCAGATGTAATATTTACTTTGCCAAGTAGCGATGATACATTATGTCATGGTAGTTCTTCGATTGCATTAAGCGGTGTAAATCTATTGGGTGGAATATTCAGTAATGTTGATGGTAGAGTAAGTAATAATAACTACTTATCTGATACAAATACAACGAGAAACGATACCATTGCTTATACCTATACCGATGCAAACGGTTGTACCAATTCAGATACGGACTTCATTCACATAGATTCTATACCAGTAATAACTTTAGGTTCAAGTCCGGTATTCTGTGCTGCTGATGACTCTATTCAGTTAACGGTAGGTAATGGAAATGGATTCTATACAGGACAACGAGGAATAGGAGCAGACAGTTTAAGTTTCTTGCCTGACTCGGCAAAAGCAGGAACTCACTTAGTGACCTATAACTTAGAAAATGTGGGATGCTTCAGCATAAAGTCATTTAGTATAGTAGTGCATCCTCAACCCATTGTTACATTGCCTCAGTTCACTGATATTTGTGAAAACTTGGATACATTCTACCTTACCGGTGGCGCACCTGTTGGAAACTCAATCAACAGTTCTTACAAAGGAAATGGCGTGCAGAATGGTTATTTCGATCCTACTGCAGTTGGTTCGGGAATTGCCACTGTTTGGTACTTGTACGAAAATACATTTGGCTGTATTGATAGTGCTTCAAATACAATGAACATCAAAGCAGCTCCAAATGCTCTATTTAGTGGATTAGATACTACTGGATATTGTGAAAATGCGGATACCATACACTTGGAAAATAGAGTTTCTCCAAGAGCAGTTAGTCCATATGAAACGGTGTTTAAAGGAAAAGGCATTGTGTCAAATACAATTTTTGATCCTTCCATTGCAGGTACTGGTGTGCTTGAATTATGGTATGTTGTTAACGATACAGCAAATGGTTGTAGTGACTCCACTTCACAATTTGCCTTAGTGAATTCGCTTCCGTTGGTAAGCTTAAATGCGATTGGTGATATTTGCGAAAATGGCTCTTCCTTTAAACTGTCTGGTGGTTCTCAAATTAGCTTTAACGGAAGAGATACCTCAAAGTATACAGTTGACTCTTTAGCCATAGCGGGTGACGTATTTATTCCGGCTAACTATATAGCTGGTAACAGCTACAAAGTAACCTATACCTTTACTGATACTGCTCAATGTTCAGATTCAGCAAGCAGAGTTTTCAATGTGCTAGCTAAGCCAATTGTTCAATTATTTGATTCAACGCTTAAGTTCTGTACCAATGAAAATCCATACCAGTTAACTGAGGGATTCCCTAAAACTGGTGGTACAGGAGTTTATCGAGGAAGTGGAGTGTTTAGCGGCACCTTCTTCCCACAATTCGCAAGTGCAGGCATAGATACAATGAGTTATATTTTCACTGCAAGCAACAGTTGTATTGATACAGCGATAGCCTCATACAGAGTTAAAACAGCACCAAGCATTCAAGTAAGCAGTGCACTTAAATATTGCGATAAAGATGGCATAGATACCTTGGATTTTGCAACAAATACGGTTGGAAATGGATATGGTATTTATAGTGGCGCGGGAGTAACAAACGACTCAATATTTAATGTTGATTCTGCTGGAGTAGGTGTGCATAATATTCAAGTAGCTTATTTCGATACTAGTTTTGGATATACTTGTGCCGATAGTTCTACTCATGTTCTTACAGTTAATACTTCGCCAACAGTTGCGCTTCAAAACGCAGCGGACTTGTGTTTGAATTCTGCTCGAATTTTAGGGTTTGGTCTTCCACAAGGCGGGTTGTACTATGAAGATACCTTATTGAGTTCGAATCAGCTTGCTGGAAATAGGTTTATTGCCAATGATACTGCTGGATCTCAAAAAATAATATACCAATATTTTGATGCTAATGGATGTTGGGATTCTGCCAGCACGGTTATAAATATTCTTCCGCAACCTAATGTTTCCTTTGCTTTAGGAGATTCTGTTGCTTGTTACAGTGAAAATTTGGTGAGGTTAACAGGAGGCTCTCCTGTTGGAGGAAGTTATCTTGGTAAAGGAATATTCCAAAATCAGCTGTACACGCAGTCTTCAGGAACGGGATACTTAGATGTTGTTTATCAATTTACAGATTCAAACAATTGCAATAATTCAGACACCGCTAAATTATTGGTAGCAATAGATCCTGTATTGAATATAAGTAACGATACTGTGCTCTGTGCGGGCTCATTGGTCAACCTTTTTGCAGCTGGAGCAGGAAAGGGTGCTTTGTACACTTGGAGTACAGGAGTGCAAAATCCAAATATTAGTGTTTCTCCTCGTAACACAACCAATTATTCGGTAATTGGATTAGACACCAACGGTTGTTCGGATCAGAAATCGGTTCGAGTTGAGGTGCTTCCAGAAATTATACTGACAACGTCGAGTCAAAATGCGGGTTGTGGCAAATCGGATGGTATTGCAAATGTTTCCGTTGCTGGTGGGTTACCTCCATTTAAATATTTATGGACAAGTGGTAGTAAAAATGCAATTGCAACTGGTTTAAAAGCTGGATTCTACGAAGTAACAGTAACTGATGCCAATGTTTGTAACAACAGTGCTTCTGCTGTTATCAAAAACACAAATGGTCCAAACGTAGTTGTAAACGGAATTACCAATGCAAGTTGTGCTGGAGTTGCTGATGGTTCTATTGCCTTGGATATTCAAGGTGCAGTGCTTTCAATTCAATGGTCAAATGGAGCTATTACAGAAGACATTAATGGATTATCTCCAGGTAAGTACATTCTTACAGTAATTGCTGCCGATAGCTGCATAACTACTCAAGAGTTTACGATTACAGCTCCTGATGCTATGCAAATAGATGCACTTGTGCAGGCACCGAAGTGTGGAAGCAACGATGGTTTTGTTACACTTAACGTAACAGGAGGTGTATTCCCTTACAGATATGATTGGTCAAACAGTACTTCAAACGATACGCTTATAGCCGCTGGTGCTGGTGTGTATCAAGTTACCGTTACAGACGATAATAGTTGTACAGATAGCATTGAGGTGGTGGTAAGTGATTCGGGTGCTCCGGTTATTTCACTTATTAAAGTTATTCAACCAGATTGTGGTTCAAACAATGGTGAAATACACATTGATATCAATAAAGATACCTTGGCTCAGTTTAGATGGAATACTGGAGACTCCACGTACATTATTAAAAACTTGGTGCACGGAGTGTACAGAGCAACTGCAACTGACACTGCAGGTTGTCGAGGACTTACGAATATTACACTTAACAGCATTACACCTAGAGCAAAAGAACTTTGCGTTGCAACAATTGATACAGCTACAGGTCTTGCTCAAGTTGTCTGGTCGAATACAGGAGCTAAAGAAATTGAAGTATTTACCAAAGCATTGGGTCGAAAAGACTTTAGTGTATTGGGTTCCGCTCCAGTAAACGTTAATGTATTTACCGATAGTTTACCAACGCTCATTGATAAGTCATACAGCTACGCAATTAAGTCAACCGATAGTTGTGGAAGTGTAAGTGAATTGAGTGGTTTACATCAAACCATTTACTTAACCAGTCAGTTGGATAAAGATAACAATATAATCCTGCGTTGGACAGCTTATGCTGGCTTCAAATACTCGGAATATGAAATCATGAGAGTTGCAAATGGAGTGATGTCGGAATACGGTAGAGCTGGAATTGGAACCAATGAAATTATTATCTCTGGAGAAGAATTTGGTGCAGCCAACATTTATTACATTATCAGAGTTGCAGCACCAGAAAGTTGTGGACCAACAGATTACTACGATTATTCTTGGTCTAATAAATCAATTAATTACGGATCCTTCAATATCAATGTGGATCACCCAGGAAATCTTGCAATATGTAAATTATATCCTAATCCTAACGGTGGACAATTTACATTGCAACTAGGATTTAATGCCGAGACTAACGTAGGATTGCGTATCACGGATATGAGCGGGAGAGTAGTGTGGAATGCGAATTTGGACAATGTCTTTGGGGTGGTAACCCTTCCAATTGACTTAATGAACAACGCAGCCGGAATGTATCAATTGAGAATTGATGCAGCAGATGAAGTATTTATGGAGAGAATTCAAGTGATTAGGTAAGAGTATGAAGTTGAAAAAAGTACTTGAGAAAATTTTTATAGTTCTAGGGCTATTGTTTAGTTCACAGATTGTGAATGCACAAACGATTGTAGATACTACCGCCCAAAATAAAAAGGTCGTTCTAGAAGTATATCGAGGTGCTTTGACCCCTTTTGGTGGTTTTGCAGATCATGTTGCAGACACACTGCGTGATAAGGATTCTACATTATTTACTATAATAAATACCTATGAAGGATTTTACGCTGGGCCTAGAACCTCAGGCCCATATTATTATCCTGACTATCGGTCATCTTTTGGCCCTGCAATTCAAACTCAGGCTGGAATTCAAGGTTGGCCTTCTGGGTCAGTGAACCGATCTTTGTTTCCTTCATTAAATGTCACTGCTAGAACTGCCATGAGCCGAGGCTTGTGGGAAGATGCTCGAGATACTATTCTAAACCAACCTTCACCGGTAAATGTTGGGGTCACTGCGAGTTATAATGGTCAAACAAAAACCATCACTGCAATGGTAGAGGTTTACTTTACGGATACTTTAGTGGATAGCACTTTCGTCAATGTTGGTTTTAAACAGGATAACATTATTGGGCCACAAAATGGAAATATATCCAATTATCCTGCAAGGTATGGGGCTAACATTGGTATTTACACTCATAATGATGTACTTCGACATTTGGTAACGGGGCAATGGGGAGAACATCTTGATTCAATTGTCTATAAAAAAGGAACACTTTGGACAAGAACTTATACTTGGACTGTACCTGATTCTGTAGGTGAAGTTCCAATTGTCCCTGCCGATTTGGAAGTCTTTGCTTTCGTTTCTGGATCAAGAGATTCCATTTATACAGGGGAGGATAATCCGGTTAATATCACCAGAACACCTTTGTCCGGTCCCTATACAATTGGAGGAACCACCCCAGATTATTCTACTATTTCTGAAGCTGTTAATCATTTGAATGAGATAGGTATTTGCGATGATGTAACGTTTAATATTCGACAAGGAACTTATAAGGGATCACTACAATTCAATGAAATATACAATGCTGGAGATAGTGGAAGAGTAATATTCCAGGCTGATCCTAGCAATGCAGCTACAGATACAGTATTGATTACCGATACTGTTGATGCTTCTCTTAATGGTTTAGTAAGTTTAAGAGGTAAAGGGAATTTAACTTTTAAAAAGCTACGATTTACTGGAGTAACTGGAGGCGGAGTCACAAAAGCCTTGATAATATTTGATGGAACAGATACCGTTAGAAACGTACTTATCGACAGCTGTAGTTTTGATGGAACTGGCTTGGGGAACTATTCCCTTTCTACGTTTAGTGGTCATCTCGATAGTTTAGAAGTATCTAATTGTAAATTGGAGCGAGGAAGGATGGATATTTTTCCTCCTGCAACGATGAACAGTTCTGTTTGGGTTCACCACAACGATTTTGTGAATACAAGTCTGGCGATTCAATTATCAGTTGGGTTTGCAAGAGTGAATAACAACACGACATCTGCAGATGCAGCCAATAGCTGGACGCGTCAAATCGGAATATGGGCAAATCGAGCCGAGGTATATAATAATAACCTTTACCATAGAACTGAATCAACTTTTCATGGCATCACAGTGCAACGGAGAACACAAAACAATGGCTATCCAGTTGGAAGTTTTTATGTGTACAACAATGTGCTGAATCTTACACAGAAACGAAATAATATAAACGGTACATTCAATGCATTAACTGTAAGTGTTAAACCCGGTGATAATTCATTCATTCATCACAATACCATCCATATGAAGCGCTTTAATAAGTCCTTTGGTGGAAAAGCTATTGGTATTGGAAGTGGAAACTATAATGTCAGCAACAATAATGTTTTTGTTGAACATGCTGGCTTGGCACTTGAAGCACACTCCACTGCAGTTATTTCGTCTTCTAATAACAATTATTATACAGAGAATGATTCAATTGTAAAATTAGGAAGTACGAGTTATGCTGCGTTAGCTGACTTACAATCGGCTGGCAAAGATTCCAATTCAGTTTCTGCTAACCCTTATTTTTTATCGGATACTTCTTTAAAACCGTATCGATCTGCTTTGAATGGCTCGGGAATGACAATTGTAGACATTCCTAAAAATATTCTCGATTCCACGCGAACGAACCCACCGGATATGGGTGCTTATGAATTTGATCCTATTGTATTCGATGTAACCATTGATTCTATTTCGGTCGATACGCTATGCAGCGGCACGCAGCAAGTAAAAGCTTATTTCCGTAATACAAGTGATTCGGTTATAAAAAAGATTGCAATTAATATTGGTGCTGTAAATCTTACCAATGCTTCTGAGCAAGATTCAGTATTCTACTATAATGGTAGTTTGGCTAAAAATGCAATTGATTCTGCCATTGTTGGATATATCGATTTTACTGCCAATACTGATTTTAGAATCAGCGTATCTGCCGATACCATTACTGGAAGCGGATCGAGAGGATACTTGGACGACGATCCAAGTAACAACTTTATTATAGATACCGTTTCTGTTCGCCCAAATCCCGCTGCTAATTTCACTATTCAAAAAGCATGTGCAGCAGATTCTATTGTTCTAATTGCTTCTGGAGGCGTAGATTACAGTTGGGACGGACCTAATGCATTTACTGATACTTCAAATGTTGTAGTAAGAGTAAATCCAGATACAGCAAATATGCAAGGGCTTTATACGGTTACAGTAATTGATTCTGCAGGTTGTTCTGCTACCTATTCTAATTCAGTGAATTTAGATAGTGCAATTATTATTGGATTACCGGCTGATTTTTCAATTTGTTCTAGTACAGATACTTCAATTACCGCAAATGAAAATTCGCAATACGCATACTTATGGAACAATGGAGAAACAACACCAACAATTTCAGTTGATTCTTCATTTGAATTTGTTGTAAAAGTTACAGACCAAAATAATTGTGTGGTTTACGATACGTTTGAGCTCACAGTTTACAATGATCCAATAGTACAGTTCGATTCAACAATTCAAGCTGCATGTGCTTTTGGAAGTCCAATTTTGTTAAGCCACGCTTCTCCAAGAGGAGCTGGTGGAACGTATTCAGGGTTCAATGTTTCTGGAGATACACTTACACCAAAAGCCTTTGGAAATTATCCAGTAAAATACTCTTATGTCGATTCCAATGGTTGTTCAGGTTTTGCCGATACTTCTGTTGTAATTCATAAGCGACCAAGTGTTACTGTGTCTACAATTGGTGATTTGTGTATAAACGAAGCGCCTTATACGATTTCTGAAAACAGCCCTATAGATACAGTGTATGGTAGGTTTACCGGAACTGGAATTGTAAACGATAGTATTGGAATTTTTGATCCTTTTGTTGCTGATACAGGCACACATACAATTACATACACCTACACAGATTCAATAACGGGTTGTTCGGCTTTTGCTACCAATATGATTACTGTTAATGACACCTTCAACATCCAGTTTTCTGCTGCGGCTAGCTATTGTATTAATGACGGTAGGATAACCCTATCAAAACCAGATAATTTTACAGCGGGTCTTAACGGTTATTATTTAGATACGAACATAAATAATTCGGTTACTGGAAGTTATGGATTCAATCCTGCTATTGCAGATACAGGTTCACAAACACTTACCTATAAGGTTACTAACGCTAATAACTGTACGAGTACTGCATATAGAGCTATTGATGTTAAGGCAATTCCGGTTGTTGAACTGCGCACAGATACCTTTTGTATAAACAGCCCTGAGGTGGTTATGGATGGTGGAACACCAGTAGGAGGAACTTATTATTTTGGTAAAGGTGTTCTTCAAACAGGAAACTACAATCCAGATTCTGCCGGCGCAGGACAAGATGAGGTACATTATCGATATACTGCTGGAGGTTGTTCTGACACTGCCGAAGCTGTATTCTTGGTGCGTCAAATTCCTGCAGTTAGTTTCACATTACCATTGGTCAATACCGAAAGATGTATTGATGCAAACAGCTTTGTACTTACAGGACAAAGCCCTATAACAGCAGCTTCGGCTGGTGTTGGTTCTTTTGGTGGAAAAGGCGTATCGGGAAATCGATTTTTCGCGGGTGTAGCCGATACGGGAACTCATGTCATTCAGTATAAATATGTAAATCAGTTTGGTTGCGCAGATTCGACAACAGATGAAATACAAGTTTATGGTTTACCTGAACCAGCTTTTACAACTCCATTTGCAAGAATTTGTAAGAACCAAATTCCTGATTCTGTATTTGCTACTCCGGTTGGAGCAGGTGGTGTATTTTCAGGAGTTGGAATTAGTACTTCAGGATACTTTAATCCTAGCGTGCTAAGCGTAGGTGCGAATAAAACACTTCAGTATACTTACACCGATTCAAATGGATGTTCTGATTTTGTAATTGATACGTTTATAGTGGATTCGGTTCCGCAAATTACCCTGGCACTTCTTCCTGATCAATGTTTAAATGGTGTTGAGTATACGTTTACAGAAGGTAAGTTTAATACTGGTAATTATCAGTACAAATCGGATACGCTAGGATTGTTAACTGCAGGTAAATACATGCCAAGTTTAGCGGGTTCAGGTATAGATACAATTACATATGTATACACGGATGCTTTGGGTTGTATGGATAGTTTATCTCAAACGATTGAAGTGTTAGACACTACAATTGTAACTTTCACTATAGACACTGCTAGATCTAGAGTTTGTAATAATGAACCTACTTTTAACTTGTCTTCTGCAACTCCAATTGGAGGGGTGTATACAGGTCGTGGTTTGGTTGGAAATAAATTTACTCCTGCTAACGCAGCACTTGGTAATAATCTAATTACATATTCTTATACAAATAGTGATAATTGTACCAGTAAAATAATTGATACGATTGTTGTTAATTCAACTACACCAGTTTCATTTACAAATCAAACGTTCTGTTTAAATGATACTGTTGCAACGCTTACGAGTGGCACTCCTTCGATAGGAACGTTCAAGTATTCCGGTGGTGGTATGTTGAATAATACAGTCTTTTCTCCGGCAGTAGCGGGAGTTGGGCCTAGAACAATGACTTATTCATTGACGAATGCCGACGGTTGTGTTTCTCAAGCAACTGCTACGTTTACAGTAAACTCTGTACCAAGTACTCAATTTGGGGCGCAGTCTGCAATTTGCTTTAATGCAGACACATTTAGTCTTACGGGGACTTCAACTTCTGGAGATTCTAGTTACTTCTATGGGTCAACGGGTATTGTAAATGCGATATCGGGTAGATATTTAGCAAGCTTAAGTTCAGTAGGATTAGATACATTAAGCTATGTCGGTAAACTAACAAGTACAGGTTGTTCTGACACAATATCAAAAACAATTTTGGTGCGTGCTATTCCTAATACAGTTTTGGATACCTTCCCAGATTATTGCGTTAATAATGCTCCAATAGCGCTTACAAAAGGAAGCCCTACTGTTGGTGGAACTGGTGTGTATTCGGGTAGTGGAGTTGTTGGAACTCAGTTTTACCCTTCAATTGCAAAAGTAGGAAGCCATCCTGTCGTTTATAGATTTACAGATAACAACAATTGCTCTGTTTCAGACACTGAGATTGTAGTTGTTAATGGTTTGCCAGTATTGACTGCCGCGGTATTCTTAGACTTATGTCAATACGATACCATAAAAACATTAACCGGTGCCTTACCTGTTGGTGGGTTTTACAGTGGAGTTAATGTTGATAGTGCAACATCCGCATTTAGACCTGATAGCGTTGGTATTTGGAGCATTACCTACAATTTTGTTGATACAAATGGTTGTGAAAATAAAGTTGCTCAAACGCAAAGAGTTCGCGCATTGCCATTAACCCAATTAAATTTTGGAAATAAGTTTTGTGATAATGCTGCACCAATGGCATTGACAGGTGGTTCGCCTATTGGTAGTGGAGGCGTTTATTCTGGGCAAGGAGTTTCAGGTTCTTTTTATGATCCAGCAAAGGTTTCTTCAAGTGGTGATACCTTAGTTTATAACTTTATTGATGGATTTGGTTGTGAGAATTCTGATACCGTATTTATTACGTTTGATTCTTCGGCTGTGGTTACTGCAACTCCAGTTCCTGATATTTGTAAAGGGACAGCTTCTCTAGACCTTTCCACCTACTTTAGCCCTTCTGGTGGTAAATTTAATGGAGCCAATGTTTTTGGTTCTAATTTTAACGCAAGCTTGTTAGACACAGGTCGTTTTGCGATGAGCTATGTGTTTACTGACAGTAATAATTGTGCCACCACAGCAAAAGATACCATTGTGATTAGACCACTTCCTGATTTTCAGGTTTCTTCGGATACGGGTATTTGTCTTGGCGATAAAATTCAGTTAATTGCTTCCGGTAACTATAGTTACGATTGGAATACTGGTGACTACCTTTCAACAATTCAGGTAAGTCCTTTACGAACGTCAAACTATAGCGTAACTGCCACCAATAGTTTTAACTGTTCTTCAATTCGGAATATTGGAGTAACTGTATTTGATCAAATTACGGTTTATACTTCTTCAATTGATGCAGCTTGTAACACGGCAAATGGAACCGCTTTTACCTCGGTAACAGGAGGCATAAAACCATACAATTACTTGTGGTCTACCGGCGAGAGAACTTCAACAGCAAGGCAGCTTTACGCAGGCAATTATCAAGTAACGGTGAATGATAAAAATGGTTGTATTCAGTACGGTGTTATTGGAGTTAGTAATGAAGATGGACCAATAATTAATGTTTCTTCTCTTGTAAACAATACTTGTGCAGGAGATGAAAGTGGCGAAATTGAAGTTAGTATATCCAGTAATTCAGCTTACCAGCTGTTTTGGAATAATGGGGCTTTAGGCACAAAGTTGACGAATTTGAAAAGCGGTATTTATGAGCTTTCTGTTATTGGCGAAGATGGTTGTAGTTCATTTAAGTCTTTTGAAATAACAAGTCCAAAAGCTTATGAATATCAAGCTGTAATAGAACAGCCCGATTGTGATTCAACAAATGGGTCTATTTTTATGAAGTTGTCTAATAGTCTGGACTCAGTTAGTTATCAATGGCTAAGTCAAGCTTCAGGAGACACGCTTAAAAGTTTAGGTTCAGGAACTTATAATGTAGTTGTTACAAATAACAAAGGTTGTATGGATACGGTTGTCGTTGCATTAAATACGGCTGCTGCTCCAAAAATTAAATTAGATTCAATTCAGTTTGCAGATTGTAGTCAAAATAATGGGGCATTAACGATATCTGGTATTGACCCGATTAGCTCCTTTAATTGGTCCAATGGGGATACAACATCATCAATTCAGAATTTATCTATTGGTTCTTATACGGTTACGGCAAGTGACGTAAATGGTTGTTCGGCAATTGAGCAATACGATATTGAGGCAGTGCTGCCAACAATGCCAGTGATTTGTAAAGTGACAAATGATTCCTTGTTATCTGCCAATGTGCTTGTCTGGGATACAACTGGTTCTCCCGCCGACTCCTTCTATGTGTATAGAGAGTCTGCGGTAAAAAATCAGTATTTTAAATTGGCAACAATTGGAAGAAATGCTGCGCCGAGTTTCGTAGATTCAGCGCTCACTAATTCTACTTCGATAGGAACCTATTCTTTGGTTGCAATTGATGCTTGTGAAAACGAAAGTGTATTGAGTCCAGGGCACAAAAGCATTTTGTTAAACACTAAGCAAACGGATAGCACACTTATTGAATTGAATTGGAGTAATTATCAAGGCCATTCATTTGGAGACTATTACATCTATCGCTATTCTTCACAGTTAGGATTGCAATTGTTGGATAGCATGGGTGGTATTAATACTTACATCGATTATAATGTACCTTACACAAGCAGCGTTCTTTATTATTACATAGGAATAAAAGGTGCGACAAATTGCGGCGATACTGGAATTACTACTATTTCTAATTTGAGTCGCGATTATGGAGTGAAGTTAGTTGGCGTTTCCGAGCTGCCTCAAAAAGAGATTGCATTCCTAGTTTGGCCTAATCCAAACAACGGTTCATTTCAAATAAAACTGAATGGAATTGATGCTGGAGAAGGTCAATTAGTTGTTTACGATGCACAGGGGAAAATCAGGTATCAAAAAGGTATTGATTCTAGCTTGCAAGGGTCAATGCATTCCATAATTCTGTCAAATATTAGCAGCGGTTTATATTACGTTCAGTTTATTCAAAACGAAACTGTAATTACTCGTGAAATCGTAATTAACCGATAGGTAATAGACTAGATGATTCGAATAGTAATTTCCTTATTTTTTATTCTATTTTCTGGTTCATTAATGAGCCAAAAATTCGAGTGGGCAAAACAAGTAGGGACTTCAGGTGGGTCAGATGAAGTTTCTGCACTTGCAATTACAACTAACGACACTGTGGTAATTGGTTGCGGTTTTTTTGGTGGCACGCTGCCTGGTGGAACTGGATCTGCAAGTGGAGGTAAGGACGTTTTTGTAAGAGGAACTAATAAAGGAGGAGGTGTGAATTTCAACCCACTTCATTTTATATCTACCGGTGCAAATGATGCCATAAATGATGCCGTAGGTAGTTCAAATGTTTCCTATGTAACTGGAAAATTGCATGGTACTCTTACAGGTGCTGTAACTGTAGCTCAAACATATGGCGCTGGGAGTTTTTTTATAGCTAAAATTAATGCTTCTGGAACTGCGGATTGGGTAGTTCCAACTACCAACAATATACTCAGTGAGGGGCAAGCTGTTACCGTTGATGCTACTGGTAATATATACGTTGCGGGTATTTTTAAAGGAACAATGATTTCTGGTACTGATACGATTACTTCTCAAGGTATAAACAACGACATTTTTATTTACAAGTACGATGCTAATGGCAACGCGTTATGGTTAAAATCAATTAATGGTGCTGGTAATGAAGAGGTGGTTAGCTTAGAGTACGACAATTCAAATGCTAGATTACTGGTTTTAGGGAATTTTAGTCAAACTATTCAGCTTTCGGGTAGCGCATTTTTAAGCCCTAGCTCAGCAGGTGCTACTAATGTGTTTGTGGCAGCTTACAACACCAATGGTGTTCTAGGTGTTAATACCAGACCTTTTTATGGCAACGGGAATATAAAAGCTGCGGATTTAGTAATACTCTCAAATAGTGAAATAGCGATTGGAGGAGGATATACTATAGCAATAACAGACGGTACACGAAGTTTTAATTCTGCAGGCGGTGAAGATATCTTCATTGGAAAATTGAATACAACGAGCCTTGTTGGAACTGCTTTAAAAAGTTATGGAGGTATTAGTTCAGAAAGAATTACTCAACTTGAAGCAAATGCTAATCTTTTTGCTTTTGGTGAATTTGGAGCTAACCTCACGTTCGGGAGTTATTTGGCAACTTCAAACTCAACAATCGACATATTTTTACTTTCGTGGAACAATGCGCTTACCGAGTTCTCAGCTCACGGTTCAATTGCGGGACCGGGATCAAATGTTGTAACAGCAAAAAGCATGAAATTGGGTGGCAGTAGAATGTATTTTTCAGGCCAATTTAGAAGGATTGCAAACTTTAAAAATGCAGGAACATTTATTTCAAGAGCGGTTTCTTTCTTTGACGGCTACCTAGCAAGCGCTAGTGCAAAAGAGATTTATTGTCCAATAGACGATAGTGTTTCCTTAGCAACTAATTTGAGAGTTCAAGGAGATAGTGCCTTGCTCTGTTTTGCGGATTCAGGTCAATTGAGTGCTTTGGGTTCTTCTGCTTCTTTTAGCTACCAATGGTATGAAGGTGGAGTTGCGATTACAGGAGCAACTTCTCAAAATTTCCAAGCGAAAACTACAGCGTCTTATTACTTAGTTATTTCAGACAACATTAAAAGTTGTGCAGATACGTCGCGCTCAATAAAAATTCATGTTGAAGCAGAGCCTTTCAATTCAATTACTGACACAATAGTTTGTGACAGTACAGGGCAATTTTTAATTGCTCTTTCTCCTGCATACTCACCTACAAATGGGGGTTCCTTAACTGGCAGCCCAGGAATTAATCAAAGTACGGGAGAATTTTTTAGTGTATTTGCGGGTGCTGGAGTAGATACGCTAATTTATGTATATGAAAATGCAGCAGGTTGCAAGGGAAGCGATACAGCTATTTACGAAGTTCGAGCAAATCCACTAATTACTTTTACTACGCTGCCCATTTACTGTGAAAAAGACCCAAGGGATACGCTGAAATTTGGTTCCGCAAATGTGCCTTTAAGTAGCGAATATTATGAGATTACAGGAGCGAATGCATATGGTATTGAAGATAGCGTAGTCTTTAGAAGCGATACTTTACCCCCAAACCAAACTCCTGGTCATTCGGTAATTTATCATGCAATTGATTCTTTGGCCGGCTGCGAAAGCGAGAAGGTTGCATTTATTGTAATAAACCCAATACCGAATGTGGTATTTAATTTTTCTCCACCAATTCCGCTTTGTAATAACACATTGCCTTTTATACTGACTGGAGGAAATCAAACGGGAGGAGTTTATTCGGGAAAAGCGGTTAATTCTTCTAATGCAAGATATACTCCTTCTTCAGCTACGAGTCAATTAGATACCGTTCACTTTTCTTTTGTGGATAACAACGGATGCGCCGATACTGCTTCTGTGGCTTTAAATATTGATTCAGTGCCTGACGTTACTTTTTCCTTCACTACTAAAATATGCTCAAGTGATTCTTTGATTACATTAACAGGAGGGTCGCCGTCATCTTTAGGTAATGGACAATACAAAAGTCCTTGGGTGAGTTCAGGTAATTTCTTTCCAAGATTATCGGGAGTGGGCACTCATCCGGTAACTTATGTTTTTGAAAACCTTCAAGGTTGTAAAGATTCAGTAACTCAAAATTTAGCAGTCAATTCTTTGCCCGGTGTGAGTATGGCTGCTGTACCTCCGATTTGTGAAAACGAAAAATCTCGATTAATTACTGGAGGTTCACCTATAGGTGGAGTTTACTCTTTAAGAGGTCAAGTTCTGACAAACGGATTACTCGATCCTTCTAATTTTCCTGCACTCCCAGGAGGTGCGCAAGATTCAGTAGTTTATACCTATACGGATACTAATAATTGTACTTCTATTGGCATTTCAAGCCTTTTAATTCGAAGGTTAGATGGTATTGTTTTTAACCCTGCTTTGACATTAAATAGACTGTGCAATAATGACTCAATAGACTTATTTGCAATGGGGGATACTTTGTTTTCTCCACCGCCTGCAAATGGAGGGAAATTCGTTGATGAATATGGTGATGTAATTTCTATTTTTAGAGGGGAAAAATACTTACCTCCCGCCTCCGATACTTCTACATTAACTAGGCTCCAATATATATATGATTACAGCGCTACAGGTTGTTCTGATACGGCTACTAAATTCCTCCGCATTTCTTACAGTCCAGTTGCTTCTATTAAGCCTGTTGCGTTTGCTTGTGCTGGAATTGATTTCGAAATAGAAGCGCAAGGTGGGATTACTTATCTCTGGGATAACGAGAGTACTGTTAATCCCTTGCCTATAGTTCAGGATACCGCTACAAAGTATAACGTTACTGTAACCAATATTAATAGTTGTAAAGATTCTGCAAGTGTTTTAGTATCGCTTTCTAATGGATCAATTATTACAGGAAAGGGAAAGACCACTGATTTGAAAAAAGGGGAGGATGTTACGATTGATGTGTTGGACAATTATCCCGCAGACACGGTAGAATTAATTGGTGAAATAACAATGTTAAATACCCCTACTAATGCAGCAGAGTTTTATCAAGAACAAGGTAAAAAACAAGATATTCTATCCAGTGTATATTATCAACCGGATCCAGAATATCGAAGGCAAGACACGGTAGATTACAGAGTTTGTGATATTGTATGCACTAATATTTGCGATACGGCTCGACTTATTTTTAATGTTTTGGGAGACCCCTATGATTTCATTCCCAATGGCTTTAGTCCAAATGGAGATGGCATGAATGATACTTGGGTAATTCCAGGAATAGAAGCCTATCCTGAAAATGAATTGTACATCTATAACCGATGGGGAGATTTAATTTTTGAGGCAGCTCCGTATTTAAATGAGTGGGCTGGACAGGCCAACAAAGGAATAGGTGGTAGCGACAAAATTGGTGACGGAGTTTTCTATTATGTATTAATTACGAATGATGGAGAACCAATCAAAGGTTCTATCGAAATGAAATCAAATTGATGCGAGTAACTGTATTTTTCATATCTATTTTGGCTTTCATTTCTTTTCGAAGTAAAGCGCAGCAGTCTCCTGAGGTGTCTCAGTATGTGATTCACCAACCTTTTGTGAATACTGCTTCAATTACGAAATCTGGCGCACAAAATGGGGCGTTAATATTTAAACAGCAGTGGCTTGGATATGAGGGTGCACCAACGAGTTTTTTTATGAACTATAATATGCCGCTAAAATCTGCAAGTCGTTTTGGAGGAATATTGCTTTCAAACGATAGGATAGGAATTCATAATAATGGGCGACTTTCTGCTATTTATGCGCATAAATTTAGAATAGATAGTAAAAGTTTTTTCTCGCTTTCGGCGGCTCCGGGTTTACAATTTATTCAAAGCGATTATACTCAAATTCAAACAGACTTTCCCGATGATCCAATATTTCAAGGATCGGCTACTTCAATGTTTTCTGTAAATATGGGTGCTGGAGCTTATTATATTAATAAAAAGTTCTTTGCAGGGTTAGCGCTTCCAACTTTGCTCTACAATCATTTTGAGCCAACTGGAACAGAGAATAAAGGAACAATTGGGTTTGACATAAAACAAATCCCATTGAATTTGACAGGGGGATGGAAAAAAGATTTAGGCAAGTTTTTTAGTATTCAGCCGTCTTTCTTATTAAAGTATGAAGTTGCATCTGCAATGCAAATAGACATAAATGCAATGGCAGAATATCGCGAGGTTATTGGGTTTGGTTTGTCTTATCGTACGACACAAGCAGTGAACATAATGGCTAACTATAGAATTAGTAAATTGTTTAAGATAGGCTATGCATTTAATACTCAAATAGGTTCAAAGCTAGGTTCTTATCACTCAGGAACACATGAAGTTGCCTTGCTTTATGGAATTGAAAATGGTCGACAGACAAGCATGAACATACCAAAGAAAATTAAGCGTTACCGCAAGAAAAAAGCCAAAGAACGTAAAAAAGCGCTTAAAAAACTTCAAAAAGAACAACCAGAACTAGCTCCAGGCGGAAAGCGAAATAATAAGCAGCCTTATAGCTAAAAAAATTGCCGGGAAGTCAGTTGCGTAACAAACGTTCCAATCCATTTATTTTAATCTCATAGACCGTATGCAATTGCATGCCTAATCTTCCTTTTGGAAAAGCCTGTTCTCGCGCCATCCATTCTAAATAAGAAACGGGAATTTTAGCCAATACATTTAGAATTGCATCATACATGTCGTCCTCATCATTTATATCAACTGCAGAAGGATCAAAAGCTACTAATCCACTTGTTAAAGAAGAAAGAATACCCATAGGATGAGCAGATTTTGGAAAACTATTTAATATGATCCTTAAGTCTTCATCAATTATTGATCTTTCTTTTATATCATCAGAAAATTTTGTTAATTGTTTCTTAGTAGGCAATTCACCAAATATTAACAAGTATGCAACCTCTAAAAAATCTGCTTTATTTGCTAATTCTTCAATTGAATAACCTCTATATCTTAAAATACCCTTTTCACCATCTAAAAAAGTAATAGCACTTTGGCAAGAACCTGTATTTTTAAACCCTGCATCAAGTGTAATTAAATTAGCATTCGATCTTAGTTTACTAATATCTAAAGCAACTTCATTCTCAGATCCAGTTATTAAATCAAGATCATGAGTTTTATTATTAATACTAACAGTTGCTTTGTTTTTCATTACTTACACTAATTTATATTTAATATAACTATTAAAAATTAACATTAAAAGCTTCTTTTTTAGGATAGTATGCTTTCTCTCCTAACTCTTCTTCAATTCTTAATAATTGATTATATTTTGCAATTCTATCACTCCTTGATGCTGAACCGGTTTTAATTTGCCCTGTAGATAATCCTACTGCTAAGTCAGCGATAGTATTATCTTCTGTTTCACCAGACCTATGAGACATTACACTTGTGAAGCCCGCGTTATGAGCCATTTTTACAGCTTTAATTGTCTCAGTAAGGGTTCCAATCTGATTAACTTTTATTAGAATAGAATTGGCGATATTGTTTTCTATACCATTACTTAATCTTTCGACGTTAGTAACAAAAAGATCATCTCCAACTATTTGAACTCTTTCTCCACAAATTTTAGTTAAATGTGCCCAACCATCCCAATCATTTTCATCCATTCCATCTTCAATAGAAATAATTGGATATTTGGATGAAAGTTCAGCTAAATATTCAGCTTGTTGTTTTGAATTTAAAACTTTCCCATCGTTTCCTTCAAAAATTGAATAATCATACACACCATTTTCATAAAACTCAGATGAAGCACAATCCAAAGCTATCATAACTTGTGTTCCAGCTTTATACCCAGCCATACCAATAGCATTAATAATTGTATTTAATGCGTCTTCAGTACCTTCCAGTTTTGGAGCAAATCCACCTTCGTCACCTACAGAAGTTGTCAATCCTCTATCGGAAAGAATCTTTTTTAGATTATGAAAAATTTCTGAACCAATTTGCATCGCATGTGTAAAGCTTTCAGCTTCAACAGGCATAATCATGAATTCTTGAAAAGCTATGGGTGCATCCGAATGTGAACCTCCATTTATAATATTCATCATTGGAACAGGAAGAGTAGTGCTTTTATTACTTGAAATATAACTATGTAAGGAAATACCTTTAGTATTACTAGCCGCTTTTGCTAAAGCTAAAGAAACACCAAGTATGGCGTTAGCTCCTAAGTTAGCTTTATTATGAGTGCCATCAATTTTAATCATTAAACTATCAATGGATTCTTGATCGAAAACAGATAATCCTATAATTTCCTTAGAAATAATATTGTTAACATTAGAAACAGCCTTTAAAACACCTTTACCCATGTAGTTATTCCCTCCGTCTCTTAATTCTACTGCTTCATGTTCTCCAGTGGATGCACCAGAGGGAACAGCTGCTCTGCCTAAGACGCCATCTTCAGTAATAATATCTACCTCAACAGTTGGGTTTCCTCTAGAATCAAAAATTTGTCTAGCTTTAACTTTAATTATTTTACTCATTAATATTAGATTTTATTAAATCAATAAACTGATCAAAAAGATAATTTGAATCGTGAGGACCGGGACTAGCCTCAGGATGATATTGAACAGAAAAACAGTTCTTATTTTTTATACTTATACCTGCAATAGTATTATCATTTAAATGTAAATGTGTTATTTCTACATTTTTATTTTGTTCTGCTTCAATTTTATTTATTGCAAAACCATGATTTTGAGAAGTTATTTCACCTTTACCTGTGTTTAAATTAATTACGGGGTGATTAATTCCTCTATGTCCATTGTGCATTTTATACGTAGAAATTCCATTTGCAAGAGCAATTACTTGATGTCCTAGACAAATTCCAAATAATGGCTTGTTTAGGCTTAAAACTTCTTTAGCTAGATTTATGGCTGATGATAATGGTTCTGGATCTCCAGGGCCATTTGAAATAAAATATCCATCAGGGTTCCAACTTGATAAATCCTTTATGGAGGAATCATAAGGAAACACTTTGATATATGCACCTCTTTTCGATAAATTTCTTAAAATATTTAATTTTATTCCAAGATCTAAAGCTGCTATTTTAATATTTGAATCGGGATCTCCAAAAAAATAAGGTTCCTTAGTTGAAACTTTGGAAGCTAATTCAAGTCCCTTCATTGAAGGAGTTTTTGATAAATCTAATTTTAAAGAATCAATAGAATTAATATCAGTAGAAATCACTGCATTCATGGCTCCATAATCACGAATATGTGAAACTAAGGCTCTTGTATCTACATCCGAAATAGCTACGATATTATGTTCAACAAATAAATTCTGTAAAGAATTATTAGCAGCCGGTCTTGAAAAATTATTATTAAAATTTTTACAAATTAAACCAGCAATTTTGGGTGAATTAGATTCTATATCTAAATCACTAACTCCATAATTTCCAATATGTGCATTAGTAGTTACCATTAGCTGACCATAATATGAGGGGTCAGTAAAAATTTCTTGATAACCAGTCATCCCTGTGTTAAAACACAATTCTCCAAAAGCTGAACCTTTAACTCCAAGTGCTTTACCAAAAAAAACAGTGCCATCATCAAGAAGAATAAATGCTTTTTCTAATTTTTTATTGTTTTTCATGGTTTTCAAAAATAATACAAAAAAAGAGATAAACAGAATGTTTATCCCTTATAATTGATAAAAATTATAAATAATATAATTTTTTTATGAATCAGTTTCTTTTTTATCAGATTCTAATTGATTTGTTTCATTATTTTTAATTTCATGAGTTGATTCTTCAACACCCGGAGCCGCTGATTCTTCAACAACTGGAGCCGCTGATTCTTCAACAACTGAAGCAGCTGATTCTTCAACAACCGGAGCCGCTGATTCTTCAACAACTGGAGCTGGTGACTCTTCAACAATAACATTAGATTTTTTAGAAGACTTTTTTCTCCTTCTAGTTTTCTTAGCAGAATCCGTTCCAGAATTATAAATAGTATTATAATCAACTAATTCAATCATTGCCATACTAGCATTGTCACCAAGTCTATTTCCTAGTTTAATAATTCTAGTATAACCACCTGGTCTATCACCAATTTTTACAGAAATATCTCTAAATAATTCAGTAACAGCATACTTGTTTTTTAAATAACTAAAAACGATTCTTCTATTGTGAGTTGAATCAGATTTTGATTTAGTAATCAAAGGTTCTATATATTTTTTTAAAGCTTTAGCTTTAGCAACTGTAGTATTAATAGATTTATGTTCAATCAAGGAACAAGCCATGTTAGCTAACATGTATTTTCTATGAGGAGTTTTTCTTCCTAAATGTGCTATCTTTTTTCCGTGTCTCATAATATTTAATTATTCTTTGTCTAATTTATATTTAGACAAATCCATTCCGAAATTAAGGCCTTTAACAATAACCAATTCTTCTAATTCTGTAAGTGATTTTTTTCCAAAGTTTCTAAATTTCATTAAGTCACTTTTGTTGAATGATACTAAGTCTCCTAAAGTATCAACTTCAGCAGCTTTTAAACAGTTTAAAGCTCTAACGGAAAGATCCATATCAATTAATCTAGTCTTTAAAAGCTGTCTCATATGTAAAGATTCCTCATCATAAGTTTCAGTTTGAGCAATCTCATCAGCCTCAAGGGTAATTCTTTCATCAGAAAATAACATAAAGTGGTGAATTAAAGTTTTCGCTCCTTCTGTCAAAGCATCTTTTGGATGAATTGAGCCATCTGTTATAATTTCAAAGATTAATTTTTCGTAATCAGTTTTTTGCTCTACCCTGAAATTTTCAATTGTGTACTTCACATTTTTAATTGGAGTGAAAATAGAATCCATAAAAATAGTTCCTATTGGAGCTCCAACCTTTTTATTTTCTTCAGCAGGCACATATCCTCTACCTTTTTCAATAGTAAGTTCTAAATTAAAACTTACATTTTTTTCTAGGTTACAAATAACTAAATCCGGATTTAAGACCTGAAAGCCTGAAATATATTTTTGTAAATCACCAGCTAAGATTTGTTCTTGACCTAATATAGAAACAGTTACGTTTTCATTCTCAACAGTATCAATTTGTCTTTTTAAACAAACTTGTTTTAAGTTTAGAATTATTTCTGTAACATCTTCAACAATTCCTGGAAGAGATGAAAATTCATGATCAATATTTTCTATTTTTACAGATGTAAAAGCAAAGCCTTCAAGAGAAGATAACAAAACTCTTCTCAAAGCGTTACCTACAGTCAAACCATATCCTGGTTCTAGAGGTCTAAATTCGAATTTACCTTCGAATTCAGATGAATCAATCATTATAACTTTGTCTGGTTTTTGAAAATTAAATACTGGCATAATTAAAATGTTTTTTTATTTCGAATATAATTCGACGATTAATTGTTCTTTAATGTTTTCTGGAATTTGTGTTCTTTCTGGAATGGAAACAAAAGCACCTTCCATTCTATCACTATTCCATGACATCCATTCGTACACAGATGAATTATTAGATAATGCATTTTCTATTGAAGAAATAGTTTTTGATTTTTCACGAACGCCTATAACTTCTCCGGCTTTTATTGTTCTGGATGGAATATTACAAAGTACTCCATCTACAGTTATGTGTCTATGGCTAACTAATTGTCTAGCTGCACTTCTTGAAGATGCAATTCCTAGTCTATACACAATATTGTCTAATCTAGACTCACACAATTGAAGTAAAACTTCACCTGTTACTCCTTTACTTTGATTTGCCTTTTTAAATAAGTTTCTAAACTGACGTTCAAGGATACCATAAGTATATTTAGCTTTTTGTTTTTCCATCAACTGAATAGCGTATTCAGACTTTTTTCCACGTCTTCTATTGTTTCCGTGTTGTCCTGGAGGATAATTTTTCTTTTCAAAAGACTTGTCTTCTCCGAAAATTGGTTCTCCAAATTTTCTTGCAATTTTGGTTTTAGGACCGGTATATCTTGCCATATTATTGTTTTTTTAATTTTTGTGAATTAAGGTCTGTCCTTCGACAAAAATGTATTATTAATATTATTTTTAAACTCTTCTTCTTTTAGGTGGTCTACACCCGTTATGCGGCATTGGAGTTACATCATATATTTCTGTAACTTCAATTCCATTGTTATGTATAGTTCTAATTGCAGATTCTCTACCATTTCCAGGACCTTTTACATAAACCTTAGCTTTTCTCATTCCTGCATCGTGAGCAACCTTAACAGCTTCTTCAGCAGCTAATTGAGCTGCATAAGGAGTGTTTTTCTTAGAACCTCTAAAGCCCATTTTACCTGCAGAGGACCAAGAGATAACTTCACCTTTCTTATTAGTTAATGAAATAATAATATTATTAAATGAAGCATTAATATGAGCTTCACCAAACGAGTCAACTATTACTTTTCTTTTTTTGGATACTGATTTAGCCATAATAAATATTATTTAGTTACTTTCTTTTTATTTGCAACTGTTTTTCTTTTACCTTTTCTTGTTCTTGAATTATTTTTAGTTCTTTGTCCTCTAAGGGGTAAACCAGATCTATGTCTAATTCCTCTGTAACAACCAATATCCATTAATCTTTTGATATTGATTTGATTTTCAGATCTGAGCTCTCCCTCAATTTTAAAGCTACCTACAGCTTCTCTAACTTTAGCAGTATCGTCATCGTTCCAATCAGAAACTTTTTTGTCTTCACTAACTTTAGCTGATTCTAAAATTTTCTTAGCTCTAGATTTTCCTATACCAAATATATAGGTTAAAGCTATTACTCCACGTTTTTGTTTGGGTATATCTACCCCTGAAATTCTTGCCATAATTTATCCTTGTCTTTGTTTGAATCTAGGATTCTTTTTATTAATCACATAAAGTCTCCCCTTTCTTCTTACAATTTTGCATTCGGGACTTCTTTTTTTTACTGATGCTCTAACTTTCATAATTTATTGTCTATA
>ENA-OQVM01001705-OQVM01001705.1-marine-metagenome-genome-assembly--contig:-NODE-1705-length-28074-cov-10.296925_pt1 | contig 28074 bp, 30 predicted proteins | sample MGYA00237776_ERZ505498 | MGnify/ENA primary metagenome ERZ505498 (study PRJEB26159, sample SAMN06265151) | marine metagenome | isolation source: Helgoland LTER site | place: Germany:Helgoland, sampling...
TCGAGGTGTCGGTAATCTTCGTTGTGTTGAGCGGTGCTGGCCAACCACGCGACAAGCTCGACGTTCGGAAACGTCCACCATTCTTGGTGTTTTGGGTTTGGGTGGTGTGGAGCAGGCTTTTGCTGATGCCTCAAGCCTTGTGTCTGAACACACCGGCAATCTGATCACCGAGGCAAATAATTCCGCCGCCATGCTCAATCAGGCAATTGGCGGTGGCGGTGGAAATAATACGGTCGAGGTTGCCGTACCTGAAAACGTAGATGTTCAGATTGATATCGTCTTGGGCGCCATTGACACCCATGACTCCAATGGCGGCAGCATTGACTCTACTCGAGATGGTGCAGTGTCCAGCCAGGGCGATTTGAGTTCAGGTGGTGAGACCCAATCCATCGGCGGCGGAGGCGGTCGTCTCGTCCTGCTTACCGATGATGTGGCTGGCGACGCAGAGATCAACCTGATCGTAGGTGCTGATCCGAGCTTCAACAATCATGGAGGCGACATCACCCGCAACCTGCTCAACGATGTCAGCACTTCCGGGGATTACGCCATTGGCGAACTGATCCAGAGCATCGGTGCCGGAGGGGGCGCTAATTATGTGATCGGTGGTGGCAATCCAACGCTCAACATCACTCTGGGGGCGACCGATGGGTCGACCGGTAACGGCGGCAGTATCCAGCTGATCAACCAAGGCGACATGCGGACCGCTGGTGACATGTCTCATGGTTTCGTCCTGCAATCAATAGGTGGTGGGGGTGGTCTGACACTGACAGACCTCGACGCAGTGACTGTAAACCCGTCGGACAATAACGGCGGTAATGGCGGCCCAATTTCCTTCACCAATGTTGGCGATATTTATGTTAGCGGCGAAGGAGGTTTTGGCGTGCTCCTGCAGAGCCTGGGCGGGGGCGGCGGTTTTGTCGATGATGCGTATTTTGGAAGCACGGGGGGCGCAGGAATGGGGGGGGGCCATCTCCCTTGACCAATCTGGCAATATCTCTGCGGCCTCACCTGGAGGGATCGCGGTGATGGCCCAGTCCGAGGGTATCGATGGGCAGGATACGATCACGATTTCAATCGACGGTGTTGTGATCGGTGGCACAGGGCCACAAGCCGGTGCCATTGACATCCGTGGTGGCACCATCAACGAGGTTTCGATTTCCAGCGATAGCTTTGTCCTGTCGCGGAACATGGAACTGCTGCGCGGTGGTGAGGGTGACGACCGGCTGCTTCTTGACGGTGTTGGTATTGGGAATGTGGATCTCGGGGGCGGAACAAACTCTTTGATCGTTGGCCAATCGGGTGAACTGATTGCGCTGGAACTCATCGATCTGGGTGAAGATGGTGTGCTGGATATTGCCGGAAAATTCACGCTTGGCGGTGAAGTTCTGCTAGCCGGTGAGCCCCTGTTCGAAGGCAGCGGTCTCATCCAAAAGCAAGATCCGGTGTTTAATTCCGTTGATCTTGAAAACCTGAGCCCAGATGATTTGAATGTGGTCGGTCTGGCCGATGGGCCTGACCTGACGATTGTCGGCAGCGTCAACTTTCAATCTACGTCAACATTTTCCAGAGACATCTATTTTGACCGGGAGAACGCCTGGACGGAACCTCCGATGATAATGAATGTGTCCGGCGACTTTTCATTGAGTGGCGAGGTTGATCCGAATTTAGTCCATTTGGGACAAGCCCGTCCATTTTCCCTACTCTCGGCCGGCGGCGATCTGAACGCGACCGGTGCCTATGTCGATGATACGTATTAGCGGCTTTGTTAAGCAGTGGAGTGGTATTGACCACCACGGGACGCTGACTGACGGAAACTTCGAACCTGTTGTTACCTACGCGATCCTCAAGGTGAATAAGACGCGGCATATCCCACTGTTCCTCAAGTTCATCTCCAATGCGTTTGGCGCGGCATATGAGAAGCTGAAAGTGGACTTCGTACTCGCTAATCCACCATTCAATAATAACGATTGGAGCGGCGATCGGCTTCGGTCTGGACCAATGGAAGTATGGTGTAAAATAAAATTGTCACTAAATCCCATTAAGTATCCAATAAAAGACAAATATTGAATAGGAAAATATAATGATGTTAATTGAGAATACTATAACGTTTTTTCTCACGGAAAGGTGAGAATACTATAACGTTTTTTCTCACGGAAAGGATTGTAAATTACTATATTCGGCATTGGCTATAGCGAATCCAAAAGAGTAAATGTCATGGATTTTACACTACGTCAGCTTAAAATATTTCGCGCAGTAGTCGTTTCGGGATCGATTACAAAGGCGTGCCGTAGAATTAATTTGTCTCAACCCTCAATCAGTCAACAACTTGCTAAACTTGAGGAAACGCTTGGGGTTCGGTTAATCAACCGCGAGCGCGTGGGAATGATATCGCTAACCCCTGCAGGTGAGTACTGGTATCGCTCGACCCTTGAGCTGATTGATCGCTTAGACGTCATTACCAATGAACATAATCACGCATTCCGATCCTCAAATTTGGTGTTGAGGTTTGGTGTTACGCCAGTCATTCGTGGACCCTTCTTGTCCGCCGTTGCCGGCATCTCACGATCGAACTCGACGTTCTCGCGCTTCGAGGTGGTCTATGACTTGAACTCGCCACGATTGGTGGAGCAGCTGCGCTCGCATCAGATTGATATGGCAGTGATTGCGGAGGAGTGTCTGATAACAGAGAAATCGTCTTATAGTATCAGCCAGTTGTGGACCGAAGACTTCCTTTGGGCCGTTCCAGCGCACCTGACCGACGATGAACTGCGGATCGCCTTGAGCAATGCTGATCCGAAGGGGATCAACCCGTTGCTGTCCCATTTCATAGAACCAGATGCGGGCATGGCATCGAGTGAGGCCACGTCAGCATGGTATAGAGCGAACTTGCCGACTGCAGTGCCAACCGTGCGTGCGCCGACCTTCGCGGCGGCGGCCGAGTTTGTAGCCGCCGGTCTGGGAACGGCCAATATCGTCCGCTCTTTGCTGCCAAACCTGAGTGAATATGTCTTAAAGAATATCCGGCTGTTCAAGATTGAAGGGCGCGAACGGGTTGGGGTCCTCGCCATGCGGAAACATTTGCAGTCGCACCCTTACTATCGGAGTGTTTTTGAGCAAACCGCCGCATTTTGCCGCGATATTTACGTTCCAAATATGGATCAAATTGAAGTTTTCTCGATTTCTGAATTACTCAGACCTGCGAAAATATACGCTGTGCCATAAGAGTTGATACAGTTCATTCTCAATAAAACATAATTTGCTGACAAATTAAGAATTGCCATGGGGCTTTTCTCTGTATTCCTAATTTATCTAATGAACTTCGCCCTCATTACCACGCATAGGAATTACCTATGTTCCAGATTATCTAATAGCTATGGCCCCGAAAAATATAACTTTCTAGCATTACCACTGAAAAGGAAGTCATCACTTCCCTTTGGGTTTACTTGCGGGGGAGTCATCGTGGCAGAATCCAAAATTGGACAGATAAAATTTGGTGAAGTGCTTGCATGGCTCTTCCGTATCCTGGTCGTCGCTGCAGCGGCTTTCATGGCCTATACTTGGTTTCAGCCATGGTGGATTGCAGACGTTGTTGTGATCAAGGGTACAAACGACATTATTCTGCACCCTTGGGGGGCGGAGGTCGTGCGCCAGGTTAGAGTTCAGGCTGATCCGGCTCTGTATTCGATGCCAGCGTTTTTCACTCCCTTCACTTGGGCCTACTTCGGCGCGTCTATGTTGGCCCTTGCAGCCAGCTTATTTGTGAACTGGAAGATTCCTTTGGGCCCGATCAAAGTGCCCGTAGCAACCGTTCTGATCCTGTTGGTCGGCTTGTCATACTTAATGACTGTTGGCCTAGCTTACGGGATTGGCACGCTGAGAGCGGCTGGAATGGACGTCAGTTTCACCGGTAAGTCTGAATTCATGGACCCCATGTCTCATCGCAAGATGAAAATGGAAGCCTATCTCCAACCCGGCTATTGGCGAGCTCTTTATTCTGGGATTGTGTTCGTCGTTCTCGCAGGTCTGCGCATCCTGTTTTACCGCAGAGCCAAAGGGCAATAGTAGACTGACTTCTTCATGATCTGATACTCCCCAGATCTCACGTGCAGAGACGTGAATTTACGCCGCTCGAGTGCTGAAACCTAGGTCGATGATACTCGAGTGGCGATTTTTTTGAGTAATGATCATGACCCCCCATTAAATAAAATTTTTCCCAGCCGTGAATTGTTACTGTTATTACTAAAGTCTGATATTCGTAATATAGGCATTTCAACGAATATCAACTCCTGTAAGCGCTAATAAAAGTCCAATACGACCTATTGGAACATCCTTAATTTTTCAATGGCAACGTAATCCATACCATATCCATAAATTTTTAACTGGAGGGGTAAGGAAAATGAAGTTGAAGTATTGGATGGTTGGACTGGCAGTTGTTTCAGCTGCAGGTTCGGCAAGTTTAGCTAATGGAGAAGCCGTCACAGCAGAGCGCTTGTTGGCAGCGGGAACAGAAGCTGAAATGGGTAACTGGCTTACAGTTCACAAAACACACGATTCCAACCGTTACTCCACATTGAATGAGATTAATGGTTCCAACGTGGGTAATCTTCGCCTCATCACGGCGGCCACACTCGGCGGAACGGAGCCAGGCGGCTTTGGCGTCGGATCGATGGAGGCAACGCCGCTCGCTGATAATGGCTTTGTCTATATCTCAGATCCTTGGGGCACGCCGTACAAGTTCGATGTCTCGGATGGCGTTTCAGCAAAGCCCGTCTGGGTATGTGATACGGGTATCGATAAAGACCCCAGCCGTCCGGTCTTGATTGCGCACCGGGGACTCTCCTTGGCGGGCGACAATGTCATTTCTGTTCTGAACGATGGCCGCGTCATTGCATGTGACAACGATACCGGTGACATCGTGTGGGACAGGCAGGTCGCTACGGATGTCGGTGAAGGCTTCACCAACTCCGCGCAGTTTATCGGCGACAAACTCATCGTGGGTCAGTCCTTTGGTGACTGGGCAACTCGGGGCTGGATCGCCGCGCTTAACCCAGACAATGGCAAGGAGCTTTGGCGCTTCTATGTTGTTCCTGAGCCGGGTCAGCCTGGGTCGGAAACTTGGCTTTGCGAAGAAACCGGCAACCCCGATTGCTGGAAGACAGGTGGCGGTGCAGCCTGGGTGGCTGGCTCCTTCGATCCGGCCTCGAACACACTCTATTGGGGCACGGGTAACCCGGTTCCAATGTATGACCCGGAATATCGTCCGGGTGATAACCTCTACACCAACTCAACAGTTGCGCTGGACGCCGATACCGGCGAGCTGAAGTGGCACTTCCAGTACACGCCAGGTGACTACATGGATTACGATGAAGTCGGAATTCAGCTGTTGCTCGATACAGAAATCGACGGGGAAGATCGCAAAGTACTCGCTCACTTTGGGCGGAACGGTATCTTCTACACGCTTGACCGTACCACTGGCGCTTACATCAACTCAGCGACCTATGTCAGCAACTTGAACTGGACTGAGGGCATTGATCCTAAGACCGGTATGCCCGTGGAATATGATCCAAACGTCGCTTTGCAAACATATGCAATCGGGGCAATTGATCGCGCCGGTGCAACCGCCACAACCTGTCCGAACATTCAGGGGGGCACGAACTTCTTCCCAACCGCCTACAACCCAGAAAATGGGACAGCGTATGCCGTGGGGATTGAGGGTTGTTCGGACCTTGCCGTTCGGGCGATTGATCCGGGTGACGTGATGCCGGGCGAGATCTTCATTGGCGGCTCTGGTGTGAACAGCGGTGTTCAGACTGGTGCTATCAATGCAGTCAACGTCTCCTCTGGTGAGGTGACGGCAAATCGGGCGACGACCTATCCGATGTACAGCGGAGTGCTGTCCACACCTGACCTCCTTTGGGCAGGCCACACAGACGGCACCATTGCCGCCTATGACGCCACGACACTGGAGGAAAAGTGGGCTTTGAACGTGGGTACCTCGTTCCAAGCTCCACCGATTACCTTCACCGCTGGTGGCAAGCAATACATCGCAATTGGCGGTGGTGGCATCGGTATCGCAGCCATGGGGCACCCTGAGTTGAGTGCCATCCAGCCGGCCAACATGCTTTGGATCTTCGGGCTCTAATCAAAGCATCACCATTGGTGCCGGGCAGCTTCGGCTGCCCGGCTTCTTCGTCTCTTAAGACCTTGCCTGCCTGCCGCCGCACCGAGGGCACCCAGATGCCAATGACCAGCGCCAGGGCCGTAGGGGCGGGACTGCGATTGTCGCCGCCGGTCTGAGGCCAAACGCCATTGGCTTCAAAACTCCGAATTTTGAAGGCTTGGGCGATTTCTTTGACAACCCGAATGCCAGCGCGGGCGAAATTCTCAAATGGGGCCGTAATGTTCAGAAACACCTTCCTTCTCATTCTATGGTTTGTTTTTCCGGCCACCAACGCCTTTGCTCAGATTCGGGTCGATCCCGTCTATTCCATATGGGAAGTCCGTCTCGGCGTGCCTGTCACTCAAGTATCAGATGCTAAAGTGAGCGATATTGCATGCGGCACGTCCGGTGGGCCGATGGGTCGGGTTCTGACGTCATTTCAGGATTTTCTAGACTGCAACCCTGAAGAAACTGGCTTACGCGAAGTCGCGTTCAGTTACGATGACGAGCAGGATTACATCGCCCGGGCACTTGAGTCCGAATACAGGGTTCTGCAGGGTGGCACTTCTGTGTTTGCCCACCCCGTGATCGTATCCATGCTGATCGACCAACATGGTGTCGCCCAAGGTCGTCGCATTTTCACGGATGATCGCATCAGCGACTATGAGCGTCGAACGGCCTTCACCTTGATCAGGAACTTCAAAGCACGGTTCAGCAATTGGTCGCTGGCCTGCGATGAAATACCGATGCAAGAAGGCGAGCAGCCGGTCGGTAATCAGTTCTTTCATGAACGGTGTTCTGGGCAGTCGCCAGATGGAACCAGCTCAATCGTGATTGAAGCCAGCTTTCTACGCAAGAAAGGACAGCGCGGGCTGAATCTCGAAACTCAGCAGGTCAACACAGGCTACTTCGAAAGCCAGACCCGATTTGAGGAATTACTGACCCCCTATGCTCAGGAGGTCAGCCGATGACCTTAGTTTTGCAACCGCCCATCGGCCATGAAATTCCCTTTCATCGTGGCATTTTCAAAATCCACCTGCCGGGTTGCCGCTGTTGTGAACCGGTTGCCGATCAAAGTGGCACCTGAAACTTGAGCGCGTCGCATGTCGGATCCGTAAAAGTCTGTCCGCGAAATCGTCGCGTCGAGAAAACGTGCCCGGCTCAATTCGGCTTGAACAAATCCGGCATAGCTGATCGATGCTCCGTCAAAGACGCTGCGTCCCATGTGCGCGCCGTTCAGGTTGGTCTCCAGCATCGAAGCATTTCGAAAATCAGCGTTATTCGCCACCGTATCGCGGAGCAGCGCTCGGTCCAGTATCGTGTCAGCCATTTTGGCGGAGGTCAGCCGAGCCGTTTGCAGCCTCGCTTCGCTCAGGTTGGCCCCTCTGAGATTAACCCCAGACATCTCAGCGGCGTAAAACATAGCGCGCGAGAAGTCGCCTTCCTCCATCTGAGCCAAGGTCAAGTCAGCCAGATTGAAATTTGCGCCCAGCGCCACGACGCCCGACAAGTTCGCCTTGCGCAGATTTGCGCGATGGAAGGTCGCATTGGTCAAATTTGCACCCGTCAGGTCAACGCCCGACAAATCAGCTTTTTTGAAGTTTGCGTCCTTCAAATCGCAGGCTCGGCATTCCGTGATTGCTCCAGAAATCAGTTCCGCGACCTGATCCGCGGACACAGGAACGGCGACCATCAGAGTCAGGAATGCAGCGAATACGGTGCGCATCCTTGGTTACTCCCAACTTTAAGAGGTTTTAACTATGTTCGTTGATATACGGCCTGCCCTCGGCTTGCGCGAATTAAGGACATTGGCCTTTTCAATAGGGCTCCTCGTCCTTTCTTTGGTGTCCAGTCCAGCCCAAGCCCAATCGGCGGAAACTGAAATTCGCGGTTTCCCTGACGTGATCGATGCCGACATCCTGAAATTTGGGCAACAGCGCGTGATCTTGTGGGGCATTGACGCGCCGGAGCGGCCCCAGAGGTGTCAATTGAACGGAACCTTTTGGGGCTGTTACGACACAGCAAAACGCCAGCTGCAATTTCTGGCGGGTCGAGGCGAGGTGCGCTGCACTTATGTCGGAGAACCTGACCCCTTTGGCCGCCGTTTCGGCGTTTGCAGCAGTGGCGGCGAGGATCTGAATGCGAAAATGGTGACCTCAGGGCTGGCACTGGCATTCGATGAACAGACAGACGACTACATGCTGCAAATGGTCGACGCGATTACCGAGGGGGTGGGCCTGTGGCAGGCCGGCGTCTTGTTCGAAGAGCCTTGGAACTTTCGACGGCGTGAGAATCCAAGCGGGCACAGATAGGGAAGAAAGATATGACAAAACTGGCTGACGCGGTCTTCGCCTCGGGTCGCAATATTGCTTTCGATTCCGTGCTCAAATGGGTCCTGTTGATGGCGCTCATCACGTTGGGCGCGGCAGTGTCTTATGAATATGGACTGCTGACCTATCTGTTCGCCGCTGACGAATCCCGCATCACCGTACTGATTGCAGTTTTGTACGTGGGTTTCTCGATGCACTGCTTGTGGATATTGGTGGAACTTGGCCGAGAATACCGGCGTGCGCTTGAGGTTCAGGCACTACTGGCGACGACAACTACAGTCCCAGATATTCCCAAGGGCAAAGGATTGATCGACAGGTATCTTGCCGATTTGATTCGCTCGCGGGAGCAAAAGAGCGATGTCGAAGGCAATGCCCACCTCCTCATGATGAGTTTGGGCGCATCGCTCAGGCGTAGAGCAAAGGTCGGCACCTATGGGGCGGACTTGCTGTACAAGCTCGGCATGCTTGGAACGATGGTCGGCTTCGTAATGATGCTGAACTCCATGGGTGACTTATCAAACTTTGATGTCGATACCCTCCGCGGCGCGCTGCAGAAAATGATCGCCGGTATGGCGGTCTCGCTTCTGACCACGATTGCGGGGCTTATCGGCGGTATTCTGCTCAGGCTGGAATACAACATTGCGGATGCTCTGGTGACAGACATTAGCCAAACCGCCGTTTCGTTCACCGAAGTATCGCTCTTGCCGTTACTCGCTCAAAAAGAGCCTGGAGGCGAGAATGCTCTTTGAAGAGGAACAAGAGCCAGAGTTCGAGATCTTCTCGGCCCTGCTCTTCAATTCCCTAAAAGCCATTACCTTCATGTTTTTCATTAGCTTTGCCATGATCAACAAGCCAGCTGACGAAGGGAAAGTGGATCCAAAGGCTGAAATGTTAATCACGGTCAGCTGGGAAGATAACAACCCGGATGACGTGGATACTTACGTGATGGACCCCGCCGGGAACGTGGTTTGGTACACCCAGCGCGAAGGCGGACTTATGCATTTGGACAGGGATGACCGCGGAATGTTCAAGGACGTGGTTCTGTTTAACGGCAACGAAGTGACCAACCCTCTGAACCAGGAAATCGTTAGCTTTCGCGGACTGGAAGACGGTGAATACGTCGTCAATATCGTTCACTACATCGCCAATGGCGGCGCCCCTTTGCCGGTCTCGGTCAAGGTGGAGAAACTCAATCCCACTGTGAAGGTAGTTTTCTACCAGACGCTCAGCCTGTCTGGCTCTGGTGATGAACGAACGGCGGTTCGGTTTACGCTGAAAGGCGACGAGGTAATCAACGTGAACAATGTGCCGATAAGTCTCGTCCAATTGACGCGGAGCGGCAGTAAAGGGCGTGGAACAACAGGTGGCAGCAGTGAAAGCCCCGGCTTCATTGATGCGACCACTGGCAGCACGGTGTCGAGGCCATGAGCATGACAAATGTGATTATCGCTTTGACGGCGTCTTACTCCCTAGTGGTGGCTCTCATCGTGTACCTTTTGCTCTACACACGCATCCACTGGGTGATGAAGTTTTTAGCCACCGCGGCCACGGTTGCGGCAATTCCGTTGACCTATTGGGGTGTAGGTGAGTTGCGGGGGCTGCCTTCAGATGGAGCTATTCCCCCTAGCTTTCGCATGCTTTGGGCCCAGATGATCGAGCCCAACACGCTTCAGGGAGAAAAGGGCCACGTGTACCTGTGGCTACAAACCTTGGATACGGAGCACTATCCCGTGGGTCCGCCGCGCGCATTCCAACTTCCTTATTCCGAAGACCTTGTGATGAAGGTCAACGAAGCTCTGGCCATGATTTCCCAAGGTGAGCAAATTCAAGGGACAGTCGATGCGACCGAGGCTCTGCCCGATGTCACGGCAGAAGAGTTAGCTTTAGAAATCGAAGCTGAAACAGGCGAAATGCGTCCCGGTGGTGCCACGAGTGTCGGTGAACGAATTTCTAACTTCGATCCATCCATGCTGAACTTTGGCACGGCCGCCGCTCCCATAACGCCCGCAAAGCCAGATTAAGAGCCCACTGGGCAAAGGCTGGTCGCAACCACCTTGTAAAGCCTAGTGTTTTACCGGGCGGATTCCGTGCTTCAGATAGCCCGCCGCAACCAGCTTTTCCCGCCCCAGATCTAGGCTCGCCTGATCGATGATTGCCGATTTTGACCAGACCCAGCCAAACTCTCCGCTCGGTGAACCCAGCACGGCCAAGCTGTCGTCCTCTGCTTGCCACAGCACAACTGCGGTTTGGTGACCAAAGGCTCGAAAGCGCACAAAGCGCATCTCAAAGATGGCGGGGGCAACCTCAACCAAAATGCTGTCGATATCCAGAACGGGTCCGGAAACCCTCCCCTTGTGACAGTCAATCTTCAGGGTCAGACGACTGTCATCACGCAACTCAACGTCTGCGGTCACCCCATGACAATCGTACTCAAACCGACTTTTGCTTCGGGCAACCTCAAACCAATGACCCAGAAGCCTGGATTTCTCATAATTGGGCTGACCTCGCACGGGTACAGAAATGTCCCGCATGTGTTGCGCCGCAACCGGCCCTGCGAAGCCCAAAACGATTACCCAGGAAACCAACAGCATAAGCAGATATCGATAAGCTGGCATAACAAACCTCCCAATTCTCGGTCAGATCAGCGGTCTTCCAGCGTGCCGTCCACACCGGACTCTTAATTCCAGCCATCGGTTATTCCAATATCGGCTCTCGCTAGACTGTCTCAGTCCATGAGGGGGAGACCGTGGGATTGTGGAAGTTATTGATTTCGTTGAGCCTTGTTCTGGCATCCAGCCTTGGCCTGCTCGTCCTGTCAGGCAGTGCGAGAAATTTAGCAGCACCTTCGCTGGAGGCGAGGCTGGTGGTTCAGGAATATCCCATTCCAGAAGGCTTTGGTGTTGATCCAAACATGGTCGCTAGCTTCATGGCGGAGCGGTTGACCCAGCGTCTGGACGACGACATTGCTCTGCGCTTGACGCTCAAGCCGGATGCTCGCAAATCCGTTAAGGAGATTGTCATCCCAAGGCTGATGAATGTCGTCGTTGTTGAGGCAATGATGAAAGAAATCCCCGAACTTTCTGCGATGCTTGAGCTTGGCGCAATTCGGCGCACGGTTACGGGGCAGGTTTCCTCATCCACGGCTGTAAAAGATGTTGCCCTGACCGTCCCCGGTGCGCTGTTTGCTGAAGTTGATGGTGAGAAGTTAAAGCTTACCAATACGTCAACAGGACTAACCGCCCTAACCCTGGGCGATCTCTCAGCCGGTCAAGTGCGTCAGGTTAAAGTCTGGCTGGGGGAAGAGGCCTTGGGACAGGATTTGGGCCGGGTCATGCGTGTTGGGGCCAAGGCGGGCGCGCGAGGTCGGGTGATGCTATGGGGGTCACAGGGATGGTTTGGCTCAGATCTTGAGGCGCTACGCTGGTCCCGGTGGTTGGTAGCAGCGCTCCTCTCTGGAATATTGATGTTTGGTCTGTCCAGCCTGGCCCTTTCCGCGTTCACCCAACTCCAAGCCGGCTACCGACGAATCCGATAAGTGATTGGTCAGGCTATGGCTCGACCAGTGTCGTTAAGCCTGCGGCTGTTTCGGCACGCCTGACTTAACCAGCGTGGCATAAGCCGCCGTCAAATCATCCGTATTGGCCATGGCGCACATTCCCTCTGGTGTCGTGTCCGCCACGATGCCCCCAGACTGCAAGAGGATAACACGGTCTGCCTGTGCAACTTCATCGACCAGGTGAGTTGCCCAAAGGATCGAAACGCCATCCACCTTTGCCAGGTTGTGAATGTCCTGCACCAAGGCGGCCCGCGAAAGCGAGTCCAGTCCTGCTGTGGCTTCATCCATTATCAAAAGACTAGGATGATTCATGAGCGCTCTGGCAATTTCGACTTTGCGTTGCTGACCGCCAGACAGCTGTCGAACCCTGCGATTGATCATCTCACCCATATCGAACCGCTGCGTTTGCTCCAAAATCCGCTCCTGCAGCCGCTGACCCGACAAACCAAATAGCCGTCCATGAAAGGCAAGGTTGGCTTTGATGGTCAAATCCAAATCAGCCGAGCGATCCTGAAAGACCACGCCAAGGCGGCTTAAGATCGCCGAAGAATCATCGCTATAATGCCGCCCAAAGATCGTGACGGTCCCTTCATTGGGGGCGAACAAGCCAGAAATGATCTGGAACATGGTGGACTTTCCGGCACCGTTTGGACCAAGAAGTCCGACGAATTCACCTGCTTTGATTTCAAAGTTGATGTCCTTTAAGGCGTCGATCTTGCCGTAGGATTTCGAGACACTCGACAACGTCATTATGGGGTCAGATTGGCTCATTCGCGCATCCCCCTATCCAGCTCGCTTACGATCGCTGCAACATGATCGGCATTCCGCGCGGCGCGCGGCGTGTCCAGCGCCATGTCATCGACCACACGCACGGGCCTTCCCCGTAGGGTGATCACGCGGTCCGCCAGAACAGCGGCGTCGTAAGGATCATGCGTCACCAATAGAACGGTCAGCCCCAGCCGATCGACCACGCTCGCCACCAAAGCTTGTAGCTCCCGAGCCAGTTTACGATCAATCGAGACAAAGGGCTCATCCAACAACAGGAGCCGGGAAGAAACGGCCAACGCGCGCGCAAGGGCTACGCGCCGCTGCATGCCGCCAGACAACTCACCCGGTCTTAGATTTTCAGCCGCATCAAGACCAACATTAACCAAGAGTTGTCGACCCTCGTCATCCGCGAGGTCTGGCTTCACGGCTAGCAAGTTTCCCAGCGCTGTTTCCCAAGGTAGGAGCCGCGGATCTTGGAAAACAAAGCCCGGAACTTCGGCATCTGCAGGGACCAAATCATCAATCAGAATATCGCCCTCGTAGTCGGGATCAATGCCGCCAATCATCCGCAGCAGCGTGGACTTTCCGACCCCTGACGGACCGATTAGGGCAACGACTTGTCCCGCTGGCACCTCAAAACGCAGGCCGTCAAACAAGGCCTCTTCACCGAAACTTTTCTCTTTGATGTCCGCTATTAGCTTTGCGCCGGTCGCCATCCCAGTACCCTATGTTCTAAGCGGCGCAGGACGCCATATTCGAAAAGGATCACCACGGCCATGAAGGCCACCGTGTACGCTAAGATGCCTTTCATATCGAAGTGCTGGAAGAACAGCCCAATGCGGAAACCAACACCGCCATCACTGCCTAGCACCTCAAACACCAAAACAATTTTCCAAATCAACGAAAGTCCGGTTCGGGCGGCTGTCAGGACATAGGGCATCAGTTGGGGTACAATGAATTTTTGCACCCGCTGCCAAAACGATACCCGATACACGTGCGCCAACTCAGACAGGCCATAATCCAGGTCGCGGACCCCCTCGCGCATGGCAACAGATACCAACGGAGCTTTGTTGACGACCACAGCGATAATAAGCGCAAACTCAGTCAGTCCGAACCAGATATAGAAGGTGATCGCGACGACGATTGCAGGAATGTTCAGGCCGATTAGAACCCAGTTCCCGAATAGTCCATCGAGTGAGCGAAAGCGTCCAAGGACGCTGCCGATCACAATGCCTGCGACCATTGCAACGACAAAGGCAGCAGCGGCGCGGCTAAGGGTCTTGGCAAGGTCTGGGAACAGTAATCCTTCCCGTGCGAGATCGTAAACTTCGATGAAAACCACGATCGGCGAGGGAAACAGACGGTGCTGCACCAACATGCTGATAACTTGCCAAAGCGCGAGCAATAATAGGATCGAAAACCATTCGAGTCCTATTTTGCCCTGACGTTTTGGTGTTCTAGACCCTGCCATCTGCAGGCCTCGTTTAGGTTCGGTAGCCTGACCAGAATGTACCCGGATCCATCACAGTGCTGTCCCCAACCAACTTGGAGCCTCCAACCGCAGACATGATCTCAAAGCTCGCTGCAGCAGCTTCAATTGTACCGTCGTTGAACTCGCGCAGGATACCGGCTCGATAGTCGTTGCGGAGCGTTGTAAACAGCGTGTCATTGTCGGTCGCACGCATCTTTGCACGCAGCGTTTCCCAGACTGCATCATCGTTGAGCAAGATGTCCTTAGCCGCAAATGATGCATCCAAGAATGCTGAAACTTCCTCGCCTTTTTCTTCCGCTGTTTGATCGCGGAATACCCAAGCCAGCAGAGGTGGCGCGCTTGTGATGCCCATGCCAGACATCATGTCTTTGACAGAGATAAGCTCTTTACCGCCTGCAGCTTTGGCTCGCGCATTGAAGTGCCAGAAGTTTAGAGACGCATCGATGTGCCCCTCGCTGAGCAGTTCGTTGATCAGCGGCGGAGGACCAAAGCGGGCTTCCACTTTGTCCGCCAGCGTCTCACCCGTCAGCCCCTTGTAGTAGGCTTGAAGAATGACCCAACTTTTGTCTACTGGGCCGCCTGCGACGCCGATTGTTTTGCCCGGCAGGTCAGTGATTTCCGTGATCGGCCCAGCCGGATCAACGATCATTCCCCCAACAGCATAGGAATGAGGAACGGAGGTGAATGTATCGCCAGCCGACCGCAGCGCCGCCACCCAAACAAAGTCAGACAGAACGATATCTACGTCATTCGACATCAGGGCAACGTGGCTGGCGCTTTTGCCGGAAACGTCCTTCAGTTCGAGTTCGAACCCGTTTTTCTCGTCCAGCTTCAGGTCTTTTATGACCTTCATTTCCCAACTTGCAGTACCGTTGATCATAACCCCCACCCTGACGGTCTTACTTGTCGGTGAGAATGACAATGCAGGCGTCGATAATGCAGAGGCCGATACGACCCCCCCTAAACATACCTTCAGCAGTTCGCGCCGTTTCATGATCCTGTGCCCATTCATTTTTTCCAGATTGAGCAAGATTAACATCGGCCTCTGGGCCTTAAGATAATAGGGATCATTTAAAAAACTAATGAGTCCTACTGATATTCTACGTCCCTAGATAAATCATGTTCTTCATGGGGAAGTTTAGTGTTGAATATCAATGTAATTAAATACTTATCTGTATTCTTCGTATTTTCTTTGGCAACTGCGAGCTATGCTGAAGGCAATCTCGCTTCTCGAGCCACAAGATTGCCAGACATGGCGATCGACAGCGCCGAATTGAGCCTCTCAATCTCGAATTTCCAATTAGAAACCGGCAAATACTATCGCTGGCGCATTGTTCACGACGGGGGTGAAGAATTCCAAATTATGGCACCCGATCTTTTCCGAAACAGCTGGATTGATCAGGTCGTTGTCGCAGATTTGGAAGTACAGCCAATGGGCCTCTATGCGATCGAATTTGATGACGAAGGCACGATAGATGTCTGGTTTGTCCCTATCCGCCCTGGCGATTTTGAGTTCTGGATTGACGGATACGAAAACCGCGGCCTAGCCGGCAAATTCGAGGTACGATGATGCGGTTTATTCTTCTTGCCATTTTCCTGGTTTTTGCGCCGGCGACGTCAAGCGCGCTCAACACGGGACGAATTTTCGTCAGCAACGAAAAAAGCCACGACATTTATGTCTATGACGCCGACTTTAATCTGATCAAACAAATAGAGACGTCACAACGTCCTCGCGACATGAAGTTAAACGCGGCGCGAACGCTCCTGTACGTGGCTTGTGGTGATGATGATATTATTGATGTGATCGATGTCGAAACACTCGAAATCGTCGATGGAATACCCACCGGTCCAAGCCCAGAAGTCTTCGAATTTTCGCCAGATGAGTCACAAATCTATGTGTCCAACGAAGAGGATTCGATGCTTGAGATCATCGATTTATTGGCGCGAATTACAGTTCATGACGTGCCCACAGGCGCAGAGCCAGAAGGTGTCATCGCGCCGGCGGGGAGTAACAAGCTTTACGTAACCTCTGAAGTCGCTGACATGGTGCACGTTGTGGACCGGGACAAAGGCGTTGTGACCAACAATATCATTGTCGGGACGCGACCCCGTCGTTTCGTGATCACACCCGATACGAATGAACTTTGGGTCTCGGCTGAGCTTTCTAGCGAGATATACGTGATTGATCGCACAAGCGAAGAAATCACAGAAATCCTGGAGTTTCTTCCCCCCGGTTTCCGGCCAGAAGACGTGACACCGGTGGGCATGGCCCTAACCCGAGATGGCGGAATCGGCCTGATAAGCTTGGGTCGCGCTAACCATGTCGCCATCATCGACGCCCGGTCCAAGGAGCTGCTTTCCTATGTGCTGGTGGGACGGCGTGCGTGGTCAGTGGCACTGAGCCGTGATGAAAAGATCGCTGTCGTTGCTAACGGTCTATCCGATGACATAACGCTGATCGACATGCAGACCTATCGGCCCATCCGGTCAATTCCAGCAGGGCGCGTGCCTCATACGGTGGTGATTGACGATTGAAGCTCTTTCTCACCTCTGTGCTGGCAATCGCACTTGCACTCGCAAATACAGCCAAGGCTGATACGCTTAGGATCGGCCTTTTACGGCTCGAACAGGATCCGCGTTACGACGAAGACATGGCATACGCGCGGATCCAACTTCGTCCCCTTGGCGATGTGAGTACAGCCGTTCAGATGGCAATTTCGGATATGAAGATCCTAACGGACGCTCGGGGTCTGACCACCGTTTTGTCGCAGGCGTTGGCCGACGAGACTGACTTAACCACGGTTGCCAGTGAACTCGCGTCTGCCGGCGTGACTCACTTGATCGTTGACCTTCCGGCGGCTCAAGTAGATGCGGTCGCAACCGTGCTGGCTGACACGCAAGTGACGGTCCTAAACACCACAGCGCCCGATGATTGGCTGAGAAGTAAGTGCCACGCCAACTTACTGCACACAGCCGCGAGTGACCGGATGATCGCAGATACGCTGGTTCAGCACGCCGTGAGTCAAAAATGGAAAAATATTCTGGTGTTGCGGGGGAAAACTGAGCGTGATGGGACGCGCACCGATGCGTTTATGGAGGCGGCTGCGCGCTTTAGACTGCGGATCGTCGCGGATCGTGAATTCGACCTATCGACAAATCCTTCCATGCGGGAACAAAACAATATCGCGCTGATCACCGGCGGAAGCCGCGACTATGACGCTATTTTCATGGCGGACGAGATCGGCGAATTCGCACGATATGTACCCTATCAGACCGCCCTTCCCCGCCCGGTAATAGGGGCGACAGGACTGGTTGCCGCCGAATGGCACTGGGCATTTGAACGCTACGGAGCGCCGCAAGTAAACTCGCGTTTTGAAGACCAATCCAAAGATGCCCGGCGTATGGCGTGGCAGGATTGGTCCGCGTGGATTGCCACCCGGGCGGTTTTGACAGCCTTCGCAAAAGCGCGAGGCGACGAGTTAGCGGATGCCAATGCGCTGTTGCGCGCCGCCAAGTTGCGGCTTGACGGTTCAAAAGGGGCGCAGATGAGCTTTCGTCCCTGGAGCAGCCAATTGCGGATGCCGATCCTGCTTTCAACCCACAACGCGATTATAGCCGTGGCACCACTCGAGGGCTTCCTACATCAAACAAGTACGCTTGATGCCTTGGGTTACGATGAAAGAGAGTTCGCCTGTGACTGATGGGCAGCGCTACAATCGAAGCAATTATCTGCTAGGGATCTACGCCGTCACGGAACGGGAGATCCTGAAGTTTTTCCGCCAACGGGAGCGGCTGCTTTCCTCGATCGTAAGGCCATCGCTGTGGCTGTTCATTTTTGCGTCGGGATTGCAAAACCTGCTTGGGATTTCCATCATCGAGCCATACCAAACGTACACGCCTTACCAAGAATACATTTTGCCGGGTCTAGCGGGTATCATCGTGCTGTTCCAATGCATGCAAGCCGCCTTGTCTTTGGTGTACGACAGAGAAGCCGGCGTGATGCGGGTCATGTTGGTGTCCCCACTGCCCCGGCACTTTCTGTTGTTTGCTCGGATCTTCGGGGCCACTTTGTTGGCTGTGCTTCAAGTCTATTTCTTCCTCGGCCTTGCAGCCGTTTTCGGCTTTTACATGCCGCTGATGGGGATGATCTTCATCATTCCTGCAATTCTCGCAGCCGGGATCATGCTGGGTTCAATCGGCCTGTTGATCACCGTGTACACGCGCCAGATCGAAAATTTTGCCGGCATGATGAACTTCGTCATATTCCCGATGTTCTTCATGTCTTCGGCACTCTACCCCCTCTGGAAACTGCGAGAATCTGGTGCGGATATCCTGTTTTGGTTGGCCCAATTCAACCCCTTTACTCACGCGGTTGAGCTCATCCGATTTGCAGCCTATGGCCAGTTCAACACTCTGTCCGCAGCCGTTGTCTTGACCTGCGCCGCTATCGCTTTTCTGCTTGCGGCGCGCGGATACAATCCCAACTCCGGAGCAATCGCCCGAATCAAACGGTGAACGCGCCCAAGGTCACACCAAACCGGAAAGAGGCCTCCGAGAGGCGCAACTGTGTGGCTGGTTTGGGTCCGCGTCAGTCCGCGTGGGCTCCTTGCCCCTTATGGGCTTCGAACGCAGCAAGATCATCGGCAGAGGGCTCTGGTAAAGCCAGAGGTGCATCGGCTTGCTGATACATCCAGGCGATGAGGTCCGCACGTTCAGCTTCATCCCCCAACCCAGCGAAGCCCATCTTGGTTCCAGGTGCCCAGATCCGAGGCCGCAGCAGAAATTCATCGAGCGCCTCAGCCGTCCAATTGCCCTCAATATCTTTGAACGCGCCCGAGTACCGGTAGCCTTCGCCCGTTGCAATATCACGCCCGACAACATTCCAGAGCACAGGACCAATCCTGTGCCCGCCATCCTGCTCAAAGCTGTGACACGTGCGACACCTCGCAGCTGTGGCTGGTCCCCGGCCTGCATCCGCTTCGGCAAGGCGGATTGCAATGGGGGTGTTGAAGCCTTTTTCAAAATGGCTTGCGATTGCCGTTTTAGAGACCGGGAAACCGTTGAAAACTGTATCAGCACTCTGGTACCGCGCCGGGCCGTGCACCCCAGAGCTCTGGAGGATGCTCAAGCCAAGAAAGGCGGAGAAGAGGATAGCGACGAGGATCAGAATGCGGTTATTCATCAGCGAGGCCTGCAGTGGACTGGTTTGCTCCTGCACCCCGCGCCGCAGATATCGAAACAGCGTCCGGCGTCTCGAGCCAAATGATGTCTTAGACCGAACCCGTCACACCGCTGCAAAGCCGATAGAATTAATCTGTCGGAGGGGCTGCATTACTGCAATCAAAGCACATTTGACCCGCAATAACTCAATGAGAACCATCGAGTTTCCAAATACGACCCGGCGTCCTTCCGCCATTCTTTTTTGTAGAAAAAGTGTTCCATGTTTTGAGTTAGGATTGGCTCAGTAGATCAATCTGCTTAGACAGATAAGAGGCTTCGTTGGTCGCCCACACGGTCTACCCTTCCCACAGCAATCATCAAGAATACCGCGAGAGATCAGTGATTTAACCGTGAGATGCCGTGAAGAAGTGGTGCTGGTAAGGTGACTCGAACACCCGACCCACGCATTACGAATGCGTAAATAATTATTTTATTTCAGTATGATAAAGGCATATGCATAACTGAGAGTGTATAGATAATAGGGTAGACTTGTTCACAAACTTCTATAGTGAGCCCTCGTTGAGAAGCGTCTTTTCAATTAGTCCAAAACGGCACTTCAAGGTCGTATTCAAGAGTGGGCCCCTAGAAGTGTCCATGCTCAAGCTCGATCTCCCCGACTACCGGATCGTGCAAGATACCCACTTTAGTCTTGGCGGCGCTACGGGAAGCACGGGTAAGGCAGGGTCAGCAGATCCGATTGAAACACACGTATTTCTGCAGACGTCTGAAACCGATGAGATCGCGCAGGAGATGCTCGATATCTCAGAGCAAACCTGCTTTCTTCACGCCTTTTGCAAAACTGATCTGAAGACCAAGCTGAAAGTCCGACGCCTGTGACCGGGTCACACTCTCAAGCAGAGCGCGATAGCTTCCTCTGGATCGCGCGGCAGCCGTCCGTGGTGCGTCGCGCGCTCAAGATTGCACTGATTGTTGGCGTCCTGTTGGCGGTGATCAATCATGGCGACAAACTCATTACGCTGAACCTGAGCATCAGTGACTGTGCGAGGATCGCCCTGACCTTTTGCGTTCCCTATTCGGTCTCAACGCTATCGTCCGTCATGGCCATCCGCGAGCGGAGCCAATCGCTGGCCCAGACGAAAGTGGACAGCTAACCCCAATACGGGGGAGCGGGAAGCGCATCTCAGGCGCAGGTGAGCCTCTGCCGACCGATACCGGCGGAAGGCACACGTTGTTTGGTCGGGGAACCACCCTCGTGTTGGCCATACTCGACAATTTCACCGCAGCGGATCGAATAGATTAGTCGAAAACTAAACCCTCAGGCCTTCCAACAACGCAGCGCGCGTGATGCCCTGCCCCTTGAGTTCAAACTCAAGCCCCGTGCTGCCAAGCATGAGCACGCGGTGCGCCAGCGCCTCGATCATGGACAAGTTTTGCTCCATGAGAATCACCGCTTTGCCCTGATCCACTTTGGCTTGAATGACGCTTTGCATCTTCTGAATATTTTCAGCTTGAACCCCTTCACTGGGTTCGTCGAGAATATAGACATCGCCGGATTGGAGCATGGTCGCCACGAACCCAAGAATCTTACGCTCACCGCCCGACATGGTGCCTGCGGCCTGATCCTGACGCTCTTGCAGCCGGGGGAACAACTGGAAATAGCCGCTAAGCTCGGCCTCGTTTCCTTCGGCGAGGGACAAGTTATCCCGGACGGATAGCGAATCAAACACGAACTGCGTTTGCGCCATGTAAACAATGCCTTGGGCCTTGCGCTGCCAATTCTGTTGATGGGTCAGATCAGTGTCGCCCCGCAGGATCCGACCACTGACGACAGGGTTTTGCCCAGCGAGCAAACGCGCGAGCGTCGTCTTGCCACATCCGTTCTTTCCGGCCACCACAAGAATCTCGCCCACGTCAACCGACAGGCTGATGTCGCGATGGACCAGCGCCTCACCATAGCCCCCGGTTATGTTTTCCGCCCGAAGCATCATTTGTGCCCTCCGGCGTAGACATCCTGCACTTTCGGATTTGCCCGCACTTCGTCAAATTTGCCTTCAGCCAGCACTTCGCCAAAATGCAGGACCGCGACCCGCTCAGATAAAGCTTCAACCACCTTCATGTCGTGCTCGACCAGCACGATACTGGCCCCGGTAAGTTCAATATATGCGCGGACCAGACGAACCATTTCCTGCGATTCCGTCGGTGACATCCCGGCGGCTGGTTCATCAAGCAGCAGAACGCGGGGTTCAGCCGCTGTGGCAATCAGGAATTCGAGCACCTGTTTTGTGCCTTGAGAGAGGATTTGCGCATCGTCATTTGTGCCAGTGTCGAAGGCCACTCCGGCCCCTGCCAACACGCGCCGCACCATAGGGCTTTGCCACCGCATGGCTTGGGGCATGAAGAAGTCCCATGGCTTGAAACGGCCTGCAAAACTCGCGACACGCAGGTTTTCGGCAACGCTCAGACCCGGAAATATTGATGGGATCTGCATCTTCCGGCCAATCCCGTAACTGAGCACCTCATGGGGTCTCCGGTTGGTCAGCTGTATTTCGCCCGAGAACACGTCGCCGCCAGTGACAGGCAGCGTACCCGTCAGCGCGTTTAGCAATGTCGATTTGCCCGCGCCGTTCGGGCCAATCACGGCCAGGACGCCCCGGTCGACCAGTTCGATGGTGACGCCGTTTAGGATCCGCACCGCTCCGGCTTGTAAGTGGATGTCACGAAAACGGATCGTCGAAATCGGCTCCGCGGCCTTTGAATTCGGAGGTGTCAGAATGACGGCATGTCGCGCAGTTCGCGGCACCAGACCTGCTCGCCTGGCGAGATTGATGGCCGTTTCAACAATCTGGAATGAACCCTTTTTGAAAAGGAGCACAACGACAAGGAAAATGCAGGCCACCGCGAGTTCCCACCACGACACGCTGTCCCGCAACTCACTACTCAGCCACCCAATAGCCACCGCTCCCAGCAATGGTCCCAGTGGATGCATCCGGCCACCGACCGCAGCCCAAATCACAAACTCTGCGGACAGCAGGAACCCGATGGCTTGAGGCGTAACGATGCCCTGGTGGCTGGCGTACAACCCGCCCGCCAGCCCGGTGATGAACGCAGACCCGGCGAAAACACCTGCTTTGAGCCGATGGGGTGCAAAGCCCAACAGGGCCAGACGGTCTTCGTTGGCGACCATCGCGCGCAGCAATAACCCGATCGGCAATCGGTGCACAAGCAACAGGGCTAGGGTCACGACCACCACCAGCACAACGATGACAAAGTAGAAGTTTCCAAAGGCATCGAGGTTGCCCAGAGGCTGGTATCCTGAGAAGCCATTGAAGCCCCCGGTTAAACCCGTGGCCGAGTTCGCCAACTGCGAGAAGATCAGCACCAAGGCGAGCGCAACCAGCGAAAAAGAGGGTCCTGAACCGGCTTTGCCTCGGAACAACACCATGCCGACGATAAAGGCGAGGCCCCCGAGTAAGAACGCTATGCCCAACATCGCGCCGAGGTTGATCCAGAGATCGCCTTCCGTGGCCTTCAAGGCAAAGGCGCTGAGGTAAGCGCCGCCGCCAAAGAAAAGCGCATTGCCCAGCGGCAAGAACCCGCCAGCTCCCCACGCAAGCCCCACTCCCTGCGCCGCCACGCCGTACAGCAGGAATAACCCGAGCTGCCACGCCAGAAAGCTGCTCCCGAAGATGGGAACAGCAATGAGAGCCAGCAGCAAAAACAGGCTAACGAGGAGTGTAGAGACCATTGGGGCGCCTCCAGATGAAAATGACGGCTAACACCAACACACCGAGGTATCCCACAGTCTGCGAGAAAACAGCACTCAGGCCCGATTGCATGCCGCTGACAATGGTTGTCCCGATGGCAAGGCCTTCCAATGAGCCTAAACCGCCAATGATCAGTGCGAAGAATGAGCGGATCAGCGCATCGATCCCCATACTGGGATACACGCTGAGCGTTGGCGCTAAAATCAAGCCCGCCAGACCGGCAAAAACACAGCCCAATACAAACACCGACGTTGAGAGGCGCGTGGTGTTTATCCCGTGTGCCTGTGCCAGGTTTGGGTTTTCGACCATGGCGCGCAGCCGTAGTCCCAGACGGCTGTTCCGGTAATAAAACCAAAGCCCAGCGAACACGACCATCACGCAAACGATCACAAGAATTCGGTACGCTGGGTAAGAAACAAAGCCGAAATTCAACGAACCCTGAAGCGGGAGTGACACGTTGTAGAACTGACGGCCAAACACCAACTCCACGCACTCGCGAAGAATGATGGACAAAGCCCAGGTCGCAAGCAAACTGTCAAAGGGTCGAGCATAGAGGTGGCGAACCAAAACGCGTTCAACAAGGAAAGCGAGCGTTCCAATGCCCACGATGCACACCGGCACCGATAACACAGGAGACCATCCGAACTTTTCAACCAAAACCCAAGAATAAGCGCCCATCATGACAAACTCGCCATGGGCCATGTTCATGATTTTGAGTTGTCCAAAAACCATGGCGAGCCCTAGCGCCAGAAGCGCTAGGGCTGCGATTTGCCAGGTGAAGTTTAAAGCGAATAGATAAACGCTCTCCACGCAAGACTCCCCGATAGCTTAGTTGCAAACAACACCATGGGGTACGCTATCAAAGCTTGCCACAACTTCAAACGAGCCGGAGCTGCCGTCGGCCAGATATACACTCTGGGCCACGTGGTTGCCGTCCAGTTGTGCCGACCCGCGCGGCGATGAGAAGCTGGTTCCATCGGCCACGCTGGCGATGGCATCTGCATCCATGGAGCCTGCAGCATTGCCCATGGCTGCGAGCAGCACTAGACCATCGTAAATGGACTGGCCCAAGCCGTTTGGTTGTGCTGCCTGGTCACCGAAGGTCGCATTGATCCGGTCCACGTAGGCGGCGGCGGCGTCATTGGGCAGGTTGGCAAAGTAACCCATCGAAGAATATAGGCCCGCCGCATTGGCAGCCCCGATACCGGCGAGGGTGTTTTCCTCGATCAGCGTACCCACGCGCAGGGCCTGCTCAGGCAGACCAAAGGCCGAGTATGCGATGTTGAAGCCGACTGAATCGCCGCCAACTAGTGTGACCAGAATGGCGTCCGCCCCGGATGCTTTGATCCGCACCAATGAGGCGTCAAAGTCAGACGTGCCCAGCGGCACGTATTCTTCGCCAACGATCTCACCGCCTGCACCGGCGATGTAACCCGTTGCAACAGCGTTGGTGTCCCGCGGCCAGTTGTAATCGTTACCGATCAGGTACCACTTGCTTGCACCCTTGTTCTCGGCCAGCCAAGGAATGACGGGGTCGAGCTGCTGTGCGGGTGTTTCGCCGGTGACGTAGGTCGAAGCGGCACACTCGCCACCCTCGTAGACAGCCGTATAAACGTAGGGCACTTCGCCCTTGAACTGCCCAGTCAGAGCCGCGCGAACGGCGCTGTCATGCATGCCCACAAAACCTTCAACGCCCTGCCCGCGCCACAGGCGCTGCACGCTTTGCACGGCCTGCGCAGGCGGTACACCGACATCAGCGAAAACCAGCTCAATGGGTGCGCCACCGATGCCGCCGGCTGCATTGATGTCCTCAGCCGCCAGTTCAGCGGCTTGACGAGCTGAAGGCCCAAACAGGCCCCCCGGTCCACTATCGGGCACAAGCACGCCAATCTTGGTCTGTGCCTGAGCCAATGAAGAAATCATCAGACCACCAACGGTTACTGACAAAAGTTTAAGAAAGGTCTTCACGATCCGTCCTCCTAAATCGATTAATTGAAGGGGTTTGTTCCTTAGCGATCCAAAATCGCCTCCACACAGGCGGCCACCTTGAGTAGCCAGGAATCTTGGCCAACCGCGCCGTCCAACTCGATCCCCACAGGCAGTCCATCCCCGGGTGTGGGGAGGCTGATTCCCGGAGCACCGATGACGGAGCCATGGTCGGTATTGCGGATGTACGTTGGAAACGTCGGCAAATCCTGTCCGTTGAGCCGTACAGTTTCGTCTTGTCCGATGGGCCGCGCGACCAACGGCGTTGTCGGGAAGATGGCAGCGTCGATCCTGTTAGCCTCAAACCAGGCGGCCCAGTTCCGCTGCATCGCTACCCGATGTGTCGTCAGAGCCGCCCGATAGGCTGTCTCTGGCATACGTTGGTCGCCCAGTTGGCTTTCAAGCACGCCTCGCACATCGGGCGATTGGACTTGTGCCAGCATCTCATCAAAGCTGATGCCGCGTGCGCTCAGGTACGCGGGCAATTCAACCATGGTTTCAAACAGAACGATGGGAAAGGACGCTGCTGCGTTATCTTCCCACAAGTCCGCAGGGTCGGTTTCCACCAGCGTCACGCCCGCCTTCGCAAGCCGCTGGAGCACCGCCTCGCAGCGTTGTGCGACCATGGGGTCGAGGTCGTCCCACAGCACGCGTCTTGGCACCGCAATGCGTAACGCGTCCGCCGCCGGAATATCGTCGTTCACCGCCGTTCCAGCCATAGCCGCGTCGAGCAACGCGACATCAGCCACGTTGGTCGCCATTGGACCCACCGTGTCACGAGTGGATGACAGCGGGACAACACCGCCGCGGGGGTAGCGATCTGTCGTGGGCCTGAACCCCACCACCCCGCACAAAGCCGCCGGGATGCGCGACGACCCACCAGTGTCAGTCCCCAACCCCGCCGGCAGAAGTCCCGCCGCGATGGCCGCCGCCGTTCCTCCCGACGACCCGCCTGCGATCATTGATGGATCAGCAGGATTTCTAACCGGGCCAAACGCACCATTATTGGAGGTGATGCCAAAAGCCAGCTCGTGGAGATTGGTTTTACCCGCAACGATAGCGCCGTGATCCAGCAGGCGCTGCAGCGACGGCGCGTTTTGCCCCGCAGTCGTCGTCAGAGCGCGTGTGCCGCCGGTGGTGGGAAGGCTCGAAGTGTCGATGTTATCCTTGACCGCAAGGAAGGCGCCTTCCAGCACGCCGCCTTGCCCAGCCTTGAGCCGTTCGTCGCTAGCCCGCCCCTGATCCAGCAATGCTGGCCCATCAAATGAGATAAGAGCCCCGCCGGCTTTGGCACCTTCGAAGCGTTCGATCAGTGAGCCGGCATAGGCCTCGGCGCTATACTCACCACTTTGAAGCGCCCGAATATGATTTCGCAGTGACACCTGCATAACAACCTCCAACAATCGCTGGAAGTCTGCCGCTGTTTCATAGGTTCACGCTATCATCACTAATGATGATATTTTTCTAATAATCTATGAAAGAGCATGCTCCGTCGCTCGCTGTCAGTCTTTCGGAGAATAGCGCCAACGTGGGTTCTGACGGTCGGCTTGGATATGTGCAGCTGCTGGCATATCTCGATGTCCGTCCGTCCAGCAACAATCAAGTCAGCGATCTCGGCTTCGCGGTCCGTAAGCGTCCATAGGTGGGGCTGAGAGGAAAATCGCGCGGTGGGGTTTCCGGTCGCTCTGTTTTGCGCCCGAACAAGGGCGTTCACGATGCTTGGGGCGATGGCGTTCACCAACTCAACATCGCGGCGGCTGAAATCCTCAGATCCCCTGGGCCGCCAAATCCGCAGATCGCCGATGTTTTTGCCACGGTCCCACGCGAAAAAGTTAATACCGAAGCACAGGCCATCCTTGGCGAGGAAATCGTTGAAGAACTCCGTCTTGCCCAAACGACGGTGCGACATCACCTCGCTTACAGCTGTCGCGCGACGGCGCTTTTGTAGCGTTGGCGTGATGGGGTCGTGGTATTGATAATAGTCTTCGTAAGAGCCTAAATTCTCTACCGACATGTTGATGTTAATACCGCAATCAAATTTCTGGCTGGCTTCGTTCCAGACGTAAGAGGCGAAGTATTCAGCATCGAGAAGCTGCATTAAGGCTTTGCCAACATTGCAGCGAACATCACTGTGCGACATCGGGGCGCTGAGCTGTCGCATTATAGAAAAGACTAAGTCTGACTCTTTGTGCGTCAAATTCATCGTTCAAGACTAACATAAACATCACAACGAAACCAATCCTGCATATACAGCCTGGATTTCTGACCTCTGCCCCGCCGAAATTGTGACACAACGCGTCTATTGTGTCTCTGCTAGGACGGAGGACAGCGAGAATCTAGATGTTCAGCTGTCGCCCAGGCTCGACACGGCCATCAACCGCCCATGGTCGAGCCTCACGGGGCCCAACCATGTTGAGTTGCGGTCAACAGCCTTACTCTGTCAGGCGATCACAAGACCTGTGCTGCTGTTGTAGTGGCCAGATGTTATCGCGCTGACCGTTGTATCACTGATTGTGATGGTCACCGTGCCGGCGCCGCCTGTACTCGAGACGTCAACATCTGAACCCGCTTGTGTGTAAGAGACGTTCCCGGTCGTAATCCCCGCAATCACAACTTCATCGCCATCGGATTGGTCAAAATTCTGAATGGTCAAGGTTCCGCCGGAACCAATGTCTCCATCTTCAAAGAATACGTAATCCGCCGTAGAATCAGCGCCAAGATCGACCAGCACCGTACTACTGTTTCCCACGCCACGTCCAAAGCCCAACGCGTCCCTGCCGGTGCCACCGGTATATGTGAACGTAGCGGAGAAGGCTAAATTCTGACCCCCAATGAAG
>ENA-OQVM01001706-OQVM01001706.1-marine-metagenome-genome-assembly--contig:-NODE-1706-length-28058-cov-4.582288_pt1 | contig 28058 bp, 28 predicted proteins | sample MGYA00237776_ERZ505498 | MGnify/ENA primary metagenome ERZ505498 (study PRJEB26159, sample SAMN06265151) | marine metagenome | isolation source: Helgoland LTER site | place: Germany:Helgoland, sampling...
CAAATCTTTGGCTAAATAGACTTTATAGCCAGATTGAATGTGGCGTAGACCCGAACCAAAAATTCAGAATTCATACAAACGGTTACAAGGATTAACGCGCTTAGCGTTCTTAAGGAGTAACTCATTACAGCGTGTTTAGAAAGGACTAAAATGGCGCGTGGTTTTTTTAATCCCAGCCTTCTAATGAATTAGCACTCTAAAATGATAATCAACGGCCTTTTATTTAGACATGCCTGCACCAATTTCCATTTGTACTTTTGTAGATAAAAGTATTGAGACATACCTGTATCGAGGCTTCAGGAGATTGTTATTGGCAAACCCAGCTTAGGGAAGGGTGTGTTAATTTCGGCGTGAAGGCTCGTAGTGCAATTTAACGCATTGATGACTTCGATTGTGCGTTAGCAATGCTTGTTGAATTAGCCCTAGGGGTTGGGGTTACAGCGAGAGTAAATCGCGCGCTTGGGCAACGGATGCCACTGAGCCGCCCAGGTCTTCAATGATTCTCGCTGCTTTTTGTACCAATGCTGCATTGGATGAAGCGAGAACACCCTTTTCAAGGTAAATATTGTCCTCGAGACCAACTCTTACATGGCCACCAAGTAGAACTGCAGCGGCAACCATTCGAAATTGAAACCTCGAGATTCCAAATGCAGACCAAATTGCGTCCTTGGGTAACATGCTTTTCATCATGGCAACTGCCTCAACCGTAGCGGGCGCGCCAAAATCAATTCCAAGACAAAACTGAAAGAATGGTGGCGAATCAATAAACCCATCTTCTATTAAACTTATGGCGTTTAAAATATGGCCGGTATCAAAAACTTCTAACTCAGGCTTGACACCTGCAGTTTGAATGGCTGCTGACATCTCTCTGAGATGTTCCGGATGGTTTAAAAAAACGTGACGCCTTCGGTTCATAGTCACAACGTCGAGCGAACAAATATCGGGGCGCAACTCAATCACATGTTTAACTCGTTCCAGCGGCATGCACATTTGACTGTCGTTTGAAGCTATGCCGGCGTCATGTTTGGAAGGTGAAAACCGAGCGCCTGGTCCAGTCGTTAAGTTTAGTATTACATCGACTCCGGAGCCCCTTATCCGTTCAGTGACTTCTTGATATAAATTCATGGCCATACTTGGCCTAGTGGTAATAGGGTCACGCACGTGGCAATGAACGATTGCCGCCCCGGCTTTAGCCGCATCAATTGCACTTTCTGCAATTTCGATTGGTGTTACCGGTACCGCAGGATTTTTTTCAGGTGTTGGTGCGGAACCGGTCACCGCACAGGAGATTATTGTTGGTTGCATCAAACTGTTCTCCATTCAAACTGATAACAAAATTTACCTGAAAATCGTGCCATAAAATAAGGCCAGCGCAAAGGCTAGTCAGGTTTAGTGAGCCACCGGATGTCGGTCTAAAAACGCATCTAGGTTTATCCGGAGTTCACCATTTTCAATTTCGATGACGGCGTACATTGGAGGTTCAACAGAAAACTTTGTTGAAACGGCTCTCCCCACCAACGGCATCTGATGGTTAATTCCAGGGCATGCCGAACAAGTTATACCCCGCCAAGTCAGAAAGACGGGCCGATGCACGTGCCCAAAGAAGATATGACGAATATTTTTATGGCTGGAGATTAAATCTCCAAATGCTTCAGCTTCATTCAGCTTAATGCGGTCCATATGTGGAACACCGACATCAAAGGGTGGATGATGCATAAAGATGTATGTATCCGTATTACTCTTACTTAACTCATTATCAAGCCAAGCCATTCGTTTTTCGCAATATTCGCCTGAGGGGACCGGCTCATCTTTTTTGGTATCCAAGCAAAGAAAGCGGTCTTCGGCTACGTTGAATGTGTATTGCAGGAACCCATTTTCGTCTTTCGCGTAGTTGTCAAAAATATCGAAAAAAACTGACCTATCATCATGGTTTCCAATCATCAGATGAGTAGGAATTGGAAAATCCACTAATAAATCTTTTAACCACAGTAATGCCTCTGGTGAGGCAGAATCTGTCAGGTCTCCCGATATAATGCAGGCTTCTGAATCGCCATGAAGTAGCATTATATCCTCGAATGCTGCTTTTAGTCGTTCCTGAGGGTTGAGGCCTTTAAGGGAAAACCCTGGTTTGGACAAATGTGGGTCCGTAAGTTGGATAATCTTAGACATAGGGGTCGTGCTTCACTTCCAAGATTGTTACACTGGAATTTACTATAAGAATGTTGCCACAAAAAAAGACCAGCGCAAAGGCTGGCCGGTTACTGCCCAAACTTTAGTTTTAGTGCGCCTTGGATTTGCAAGGTATAGGTAATTTACTCAAACCTCATTGGCTCTTTTTTCTTAACTGGATGACTTTCTTTCCAGCAGAAAGCTAATAATTGCACCAAAAGCGAGGCCCCAAAAAGGTGAGCCAATATTGAGCATTGGCATGCCACCTAACGTTACGAGAAATGCAATCAATCCTCCCATTGGGTGACTTGAGCTAAAAGCCCCAGAAAATGCGCTTTGAAGTGTTTTCAATAGGGCTAATCCGGCAAGAGTGGCGAGAAACGCTGGTGGGGCTGCAATCAGAATTTTTGTTACTGTTGGCGCGGTGAGGCCAAACATAATTGCAAAAACTCCTAAAAATATAGCAGCAACCCAATGCGCGTCTGGCCTATTGCTTGATACAAGGATAGCATTCACTGGGCCTGTCAAGCAGGTTGAGATGCCACCATAAAGCGCCGTAAATAAGGACATAAATCCACAGTAAGATGTAATCGTATTTACGGGTGGGTTATGCCCAACATTTTTCAGCACCATAATACCCTGTGCATTTTGAGCCGCAATCACGGTTACAGCAAGAGGTACGACTAGTTCTAGAGCTGCTGATAATGAGAATTCAGGAATGTAAGTTTTTGGTGTAACGAGAGAAGCAGCAAATGCGACTTCACCAATCTCTAGCCCTTGCCGTTCAAAAATTATAATGACCCCAACTATGAGCGCATAAATCAGAGGTGGGAGGATGAGAGGCAGTCGATACAGTATTGTAACTGCAAGGAAGGTTGCTGACATTGCCGAAACTAGAAAAAAATCAGCTTCAAAGGCTTTTATCCAATCAAGTCCAAAACTCACAAATACACCAGCAACCATCCCCATCACGACTGGCATTGGCAGCCAGTCCATAACTTTTTTGACCCAACCAGTTAAACCAAGGCAAAGGAGTAGAACGCCTGTTAAGATGTATGCCCCAATAACTTCCTCAAAGGATAGGGTCTTCAATGCGGTGCCTACTAATATTGCACCGGGTATAGTCCAAAGAAACACAAGTGGCTGCCGGTAACTCACGGACATTGCAATGCTTAAAAGCCCATTAAAGACAAAGACAGCGAATATCCAAGAGCTGATGTCGCTTTCGCTCAAGCCTGAACCGAGGGATACGCTAATTATGATGGCTACAGGTGCCGACGCTGCAAAAAGAAAAGCCACAAAAGCATTTAAAAATTCATTGAGCAAAACGCTATATGAACCCTGATTGCCCACGGATGATTGTTTCATAGAACTATACTTTCGAGCCTCAGAAGTAGTTTAAAATGATGTCGTAATAAGCAGGTGCCTTCCCCTCAGCCATCTGATTAAAAAACTTGGCAGCGATATGTTTGCAAAAGAGCTGCGGGTCATTCAAGCCCTTCAATCACTCTGACGTCACGCTCAACATCACCTAGTAGTGCAAATGCAGCTTGATAAGCATCACTTGTGATAGCGGCTCGCGCTGCATCGGTGCTTTCAAACTCAACAATGACTGTCCGTTGCTGAATACCATTTTCAAAGGTAGCTACCGGCATGCCCCTAGCTATGAATTTAGCGCCAGCATTTGTCATAGCTTCCAGAGCTTTTGGAGCATATTTGGTTAGGTTCTCATCATTCGGAGCGTCTCTATATGAGACTAATATGTATCCTTTTGGCATCTCTTCCTCCATTTCTTAAAAAACCTTGCCACAAAATAAGGCCAGCGCAAAGGCTGGCCGAGCTTAGGAAGTAATGTGTTAGGGGTTCACCTTCAACGCTGACAGCGCAATGTGACGGGTTTATGGCTGGGGTTGTGTCTTTGTTATACTGCCCAAGTGGCGACAGTTCCCATGCTGTATTAATTGTACACCTGCCATATATTTAGACAGGTGGGTCGACAACATTCGTATCAAAACTTGCTGGTGAAACAATTTCCAGAACTTCAAAGTCATCTGAACAAGCAATCTCACGATGCTTAATCATTGGAACTTGGAGAACCGCATCACCTTTTCGGATTGTGCGTTCTCCTTGACCATCATATTCAAATGTTGCCCAACCATTTAATACATAAACCATTTGGAACTGACAGTCATGGACATGCCACGACTGTACGCCGTCAGTGCCTTTGGTATCATTGCGGCGGATTACATGAGCTATGAAATCACCGTCAGTCCCATCCCTAACGCCGAGGTCACGGTAGTCAAATATTTTTCGAAGACCGGGCTTCCATTCGGCCTCATCTGCGACGCTATGAACAAATTCCCAATCGTTTTTATCAGTCATTATTTGTTACCTTTCCATTATTACTAGTCACCTTGCATTGTGTTTGTGCTGCCCTAGAGCGTTACTGGCCTGTAATTGAAAAGCCCATCTGCTATGAACTGATAAGTCTTTTGACACCAAAACCTTCGCTTTTTATGCCATGTGTCAGCTGTCGACCCTGAAGAGCCTCTCGCCTTCGGTAATGTTAATACGATTTTGGACACGAACCTCCTCAACCTCAGGTTTGATTTTATCGAATACTGAAATTGCAGTTTTTTTATCTGGGTAGTGAATAATATACATTCCAGAGTTATCAGTGCTTTGAACAAATTCAGCAGAAATTGCTCCCAAGCGTATGACTTTTGGCGACCAAACATTTTCAAAATAAGTCACTGTCATATCAAACTGTAACTTAGATTGCGCAGTAATAGAAACAACCCTGATATACATCTTCAAACTCCCAATAAAATATTAACGTACTTTGCCACAAAATAAGGCCAGCGCAAAGGCTGGCCTACTTGGCTTAAGTTAGGCTTATTGGCTCGCTCTCAAAGCTGCTATTGACTGCGTCTCCAGAGAAACGCCGCTTGAGGCGGGTTATCCGGGTGCCGTAAGAGGTGTTTGCTCTAGGGTCACCAGTTCCTGCTTGAGGACGCCATTAGGCGCTGGGTTGGTCTTGTCGTCATATAGGGAAGTGTGGTGCGTAGTCATAACGCTATCCTCCGCTTTAGTGCTTTAGGCGGGATGCCAAGGCGCACAAGTTGGTAGTTAAATGCCTATTATGGTTTCAGTGTGGGTTACACTCGCATGTCAAACTGCAATAAATGGTCGGCAAATGTAGGGTTTCCTTATCGGATTTTGGGGCATCGTCAAAACAGGGTTTTTGCTGGCTGATGTAGACATACTGTAGACATACGCCTTATTTCATATGTAAGGTAATAAAAATAAACAAATAAAAACAATATTTTGATGGTGTAGCTTAGCGGGAGAGCACTTCGTTGACATCGAAGGGGTCACAGGTTCAATTCCTGTCACTCCCACCACTTCCTATTATAATCAAAAATATACAGGTGCTAGGGTGCGTGCCAAAAATAGCTAACACGTCAATTCAGTATCAAATAAAAAATGATGTCATGGCTGGCAATTGTCACTTTTAATCCTTGTCTACTAGTCGCGAGTGAAGGAGTTTACCTTCACGGGAGAGAATTGGGTAAGCAATGGTAGCTATCTGACTATTGAATTCCTTGAAAGCAAGACTGGTTTCGAGATGTAAGTCACTTGTCTCAAAACTTTCAGTGAGACCAGCGGCAAGCCGTTTTAGATGCCTTTTACGGCTTTTACGCTGGTGGCGAGAGAGTTTGGATTTTTCCTCTACTAACTGGCGTGCAATGTCTACGTCACGTGAGATCAGCACGTTGCTTGCAAGTGAAATATTAGCAATGATGCGTTCGTGCATGCTTTCCAGTTCAGCAAGACCCTCAGCGGAAAAGTGAATGCCTTCTTTCTGGCGGTCTAGGGCCAATGGCAAAAGGTTTTTGGCAACGATATTTCCAGCGGCTTCAATCGCAATCGCGAATTCGATTAAATTCCGCAGCTGGCGGCTTCGGCCCCTTGACGTAATTTCCTTCGAGAGATCACTAGAATACTCGCGAATGCCATCAAAAGCATCATTGAGCCGTTTGTTGTTTTCGAGGATCTTTTTACTTTGTTTCTTATCGTACTCCTCAAAAAGTTGCATTATTGGTTGCATCATTTCTTGCGCAATCAGGAGCATGTGATGAATTTCACGCTGGATACATGCCATTGCTAGTGGAGGGGAGCGCAAAGCTTCTTTGTCAAGCACAGAGCGATAATGAGCCGGTATATCCTCATTTGACGATTTATGTTCCGGTAATAACCGTTCCGCTAATCTGCCTGCCAATCTGCTAAAAGGAATAGCCACAAGCAACATTGTATTGAAAATGATGTGTGTGAGGATAATCTGCTGCCCCGTATGGACCTCTGGCAAAAGCCCAATCAACGATGTGCGATTAACTATCACTACCATGCCGAGTGCAGCGCCGCCCCGGATGAGTAGGTTCATTAGGGGAAGTTGACGTGCCGTGGGGGGCATTGTGCGGGTCATCCAAATCGGCAAAAGAGACGAGCCTAAATTCGCCCCCAATACCAATGAGACACCTACCATCAGCGTTAGAGTCTCGCTAGTAACAAGTGCTACAAACATCAATACGGCGGCAACGGAAGAGTGCAGAAGAAAAGCCAGAAGTGCACCAATTAGAAAAGTAGCTAAGAAATCACGCTCAAGGATTACGATAAAATCTGGAAGAAAGCTGCTGTTGCGTAGTGGTGAAACGTTGGTGCGGATGAGATCTAGGGCAATAAGTATTAAAGCCACACCCATTATGACCCGGCCTACCTGCTTTAAAGTTGGTTTTTCAGATTTAAGGAACAGGAGGCCACCCACTAAAAGCATGAGTGGTGCTAGCCAGCGAATGTCGAGGCTAAGAAATAGTATTACTAGTGCGGAGCCAAGATCAGCCCCAAGAATAGCCGCCAGTCCTAGCTCAAAGGAGATCATTGAGGAGCCAAAAAGCCCAGACACCATTATTGCAACTGCCAAAGAAGATTGCATAATTGCAGCAAGTAGGGCACCAAAAACTGTCGCGCTTACCTTTGCCTGGGAGCGCCTCATGATTTGCCGGAATGATGGTCCATAGGCCTGTTCCACACCTCTTTGCACCATCTTGACGGCAAACAGTAAAAGGACAGTCGCACCTGCAATGTTGAGAAGAAATTCAATGATTAGCAAAATTTTTTACCCATAAAATTACAGTAATAGCTTTGCAATTTGATGATCTAACTTCAATAGACTTTTGGGTTGTGAAGTAGTTTCTCTACGGAACGTCGCCAACCCGCGTAAAGGTCATCTGCTTGGACGCTTGAAATTTTTGGTTCAAAACGCTTTTCAAGGGACCATTGCTTCGCAAAGTCTTCTGGTTTTGGGCATAAACCAGCGGCAAGTCCAGCAAGGTAAGCAGCCCCGGCAGCCGTTGTCTCGGTGACAGTTGGTCGATCAATAGGCGCGGAAAGCTGATTAGCCAGATTTTGCATTGCCCAATCATTTACAGCCATACCGCCATCAATTCTCAGGATAGACTGTCCTGTATTACCCCAATCCTGCTGCATTGCCTCAATTAGGTCACGGGTCTGAAAAGCCACGCTTTCAAGGGCTGCTTTTGCAATCTCGGCAGGGCCAGTATTGTGGGAAAGTCCAAAGATTGCACCTCGACAATCTGCATTCCAATACGGCGCGCCCAACCCGGTGAAAGCTGGAACAAAATAAATTTTTTGCGATACATCAGCTGACTCCGCCAATGGTTTTATTTCAGACGCGTGACTGATAATTTTAAGGCCGTCACGCAACCACTGCACCACTGCTCCTGCTATAAAAATTGAACCTTCCAAAGCATAAATTGGCTTTCCATTAATCTGATAAGCAATGGTAGTTAGGAGTTTATTATTTGAGAAAACTGGTTTGCTACCTGTATTCATTAGTGCAAAACAACCGGTTCCATAGGTTGATTTAACCATTCCAGGTTCGAAGCAAGCCTGCCCAACGGTAGCAGCCTGTTGGTCCCCCGCAACGCCAAGGATTGGAACTCTGGCTTCTCTGAAAAAATCGGCCTGGGCTACACCAAAGTCACCTGAGCTGTCTTTTACTTCTGGCAGCATCTTTTTGGGAATTCCAAATAGGCCAAGCAATTCATCATCCCAACAACCTTCAGAAATGTTGTAAAGCATGGTTCGTGCGGCATTTGTTGCATCTGTTACGTGCGACGCTCCTTCAGTAAGTTTCCATATTATAAAGCTATCGACAGTTCCAAATAACAGATCGCCAGCTTTTGCTCGAGCAAGAGCACCGTTAACGTTCTCCAGAATCCAGTGTAATTTTGACGCGGAAAAATATGGGTCAAGAAGCAGACCTGTCTTGCCTGTGATTTCAGGTTCATATCCAGCCTCTCGGAGCACTCTGCAGTGGTCAGCCGTTCTGCGGTCTTGCCAAACAATAGCGTTATGTATCGCGCGTCCAGTGTGTCTGTCCCAAACAATGGTTGTCTCGCGTTGATTGGTTATGCCAATCCCAGCGATATCGCTTAAGCTTATATCTGCTCGTTCAAGTGCTAGTCGGCACATTGCCGTTGCTGAGGACCATATATCTTCAGGGTCATGTTCTACCCATCCCGACTTAGGAAAATGCTGGTGAAGCTCCTTCTGTGCTAAGGACAAAGGCTGGAGTCTGTGGTCAAAGACGATTGCACGGGTTGAGGTCGTGCCCTGATCAATTGCTAAAAGATGTTTCCTTTTGATTTTCAAATTTATGTCTCCAAAATTAGAAAACCATCTTTTAAATAAAGAGGCGTTGCACTGGAAGCACGATAAAGTTGGCCTAAAAAGCACAAGTAATGCAAGGAAAATTCGGATGAGAGAGAACCCTTGATCTTTTCAAATTTGAACATGTAAAACTTATAGACAAATATTTTTAAACATTGCTTTGTTTGTAATTAATTGCGCTAGAGGTTGGCAACGGAGGGGTCTCTGGATGGCCAGTTTGATAAATGCCGCGGTAGGTGAGAAAAAGTTATACGACATCTTTATCATCGGAGGTGGCGTTAACGGCTGCGGCGTTGCTCGAGACGCCGCGGGAAGAGGCTTGTCTGTAGCTCTGGCTGAGATGAATGATATCGCGTCGGCTACATCTTCTTCTTCAACTAAACTTTTCCATGGGGGGTTGAGGTATCTTGAGCATTTTGAATTTCGCCTGGTTCGTGAGGCTTTGATTGAGAGAGAAGTGCTGTTAAAGGCGATGCCTCACATCAGTTGGCCGCTGCGATTTGTTCTTCCTTACAGCCGCACAATGCGTTTTGAGATAAACACGCGTCTGTCACATTTTTTGGCTTTATTGTTCCCCTGGATGAAGGGGAGGCGGCCCGCTTGGTTAATAAGATTTGGATTGTTCTTATACGATTACATGGGCGCCAGAAAGATATTGCCACCTACAAAGGTAATTGATCTCAAGAACGATAAAACTGGTAATCCGCTCAAGGACAGTTTTCTGAGAGCATTCGAGTACTCGGATTGTTGGGTTGAGGATTCAAGATTGGTTATCCTAAATGCACGTGATGCAAAACGAAGGGGCGCTCACATATTACCACGAACCGAAGTGGTTTGCGCAGAACGCCAGGATCGTTGTTGGCGTATTTTAACAAAGAATACTGAAACCGGTGAAAGTTCTACTTTTCTTGCAAGGTGTCTTATCAACGCGGCGGGGCCTTGGGTTGAAGACATTATAAAAAACAAGGTTAAACAAAGGTCAAGCGGTGAGTTGAGGCTTGTTAGAGGCAGTCATATTGTTACCCGCAAACTATATGACCATGAAAAAAGTTATCTATTCCAGGGTGAGGATGGAAGGGTTATATTTACCATCCCATATGAAACTGACTTTACGTTGATAGGCACAACAGACGTTGATCATTCTGACCTTTCACAGCAGCCTTTTTGTTCGGAAGAGGAAAAAGATTATCTTCTAGCGTTCGCTTCTAGTTATTTCAGAACGGCAGTTCAACGCACTGATATTGTTGCTAGCTTTTCAGGTGTTCGACCTCTTTATAACGACGGTGCAATCAACGCAAGCAATGCGACGAGGGACTACTTTTTACGGCTAGACGATGAAAACGATATTCCACTTGTAAATATTTTTGGTGGCAAGATAACAACCTACAGAAAATTGGCAGAATCTGTGATGAAAGCTCTGACCCCGTTCTTTTCAAACATGTCTGGTAATTGGACGGCCGGTGTCCCCCTTCCGGGTGGCGATTTCCCTGTCGATGGATTTGGACAGCTCTTAAGCGATATCGAGGAAAAATATCCTTTTCTACCAGATGGCGTTGCTTGGAGGCTTGCACGTGCTTACGGCACTGACACATGGGTTATTTTGGGTGAGGCTCGGTCCTTAGATGATCTTGGAGAAGATTTTGGCGCAGGTGTTTATGCAGTTGAACTTAACTGGTGCATTAAGCGTGAATGGGTGTCTTCCGCTGAAGATTTCGTTTGGCGTCGGACACGACGAGGATTGTTATTAAGTGCCGAGCAAGTAACAAAAATTAACAATTATGTGGAACTCAACCGTGTTAGACTGACAACATAATTCGAATTTAGAATGATATTGCCTCAAGTTTACCTGCAAAGATAAAGTCCAGAATTAGAACCGCATCATGCTTGGCTGACCAGTTCAACCTTTGTAAAAGTTAGAGTGAATAAATCCTTGGAGGATTACATGACTCCCACAACTATCTGCTTATTTCGTCATGGTGAGACTGAATGGAATATCGAAGGCCGTTATCAAGGGCATATGAATTCACCATTGACTTCTAGAGGGAAAACCCAAGCGCGGGAAAACGCGCGTATTCTTCAGAAAAATCCCTCCTTGCCGTCGCCATTTACCGTTTATGCCAGCCCTCTTGGTCGCGTAAAAGAAACAGCCTTAATCATGTTAGATGAACTCGGCTTGCCCTCGGATGTGATTTCTTATGATGATCGATTGATGGAGGCAAGCTTTGGGGATTGTGAGGGGTTCACTGAAGCTGAGGTTGCGCAAAAATATCCAGAATTTTGGGAAAAACGATTAACTGACTGTTGGAACGCTCGTCCACCGTTTGGTGAGTCATATGCCGATTTGAGCTCTCGCGTCTGTGATTGGTACAACGATGTGAAGTTCTCTGGAACAACAATTGTCGTATGTCACGCGATGACCTCACGAGTTTTGCGTGGCATGTACATGGATGTACCTCATCAAGAAATTGTTAACCTTCCCAAACCTCACGACGGTTTTTTCAAACTTTGCAATGGAATAGTTTCACATGTGACACAGTAGATAGGATAATGCGTGTTGTGAAAGTTTAATTCCAAATTTTTTCAAAAAAACAGGGTTTTTATAGTTTTTCTAGCAAGGCCTCTATCTCTTTATTTAGGTCAGCAAATTTATCAAGCGCTACATTGTGGGGAATTTCTTCGACGGGCTTGTTCCGGTAACCTTGTGTGAATAGGATGAAAGGCACTTCAGCGCGCTGCGCCGTTTCCGCATCAATTTCGCTGTCGCCTACGAAGATGCATGTGCCGGTACCAAGATCAGCAAAGGCACCTTGAAGTGGGGCGGGGTCGGGCTTTCGGGCCAGTGCGTTATCACCGCCCCATACGGTTTTAAAGAATTGGTCAATTTTTAGATGTTTCAAAACAGAGATGCATGGCTTGTAAAGTTTATTGGTGCATATTCCTAGCTGATGTGACTGAGCTAAATTGGCCAGGGCTTCTGGAACACCTGGATACATCACAGTTAACTCAACGGCAGTTTCATAACGCGCTGTTAAATCCTTGAGGAGTGGTTCCTGGTACCTGTCTGGAACCCCCCTTGCAGCGCGCATTTGTTCAATAAAATTCTGAATACCAGCGCCAATGAATTCATGTGTCTCCTCTAGCGTAATTGGCGCGAAACCAATTTTCGTAAGACCCGCGTTTGCAATGCCTTGTATGTCAGGAGCGCTATCAATAAGTGTACCGTCAAGGTCAAAAACAATACGTGCATTCTGGGATTTTGTTTGATTTCTGCTTGGTCGAATTGATGGGGTCAAGATGGCTTACCTAAATTGTTGGTATGATAAAGTCAGGGAAAATTTTAGTTTTCATGATAAAGGGTCTGCAGTCAAAGCCAGAAAAAAGCCCATGTTCAGTTACCAGGACGGTTTTAACTCCATATGCTGCACCGCCTAAAATATCTGTGTGCAGACTGTCGCCTACCATTGCAACTCGGGAAAAGTTGACATTAGGAAGACGTTTGAAAGCGAGATCGTAGATGTTTGCAAAAGGTTTGCCGAAGAGCTGCAACTCAAGTTTCAAGTCACGGCCAAGTTCATACGCATAATGTCCTGGCTCTAAACTGAAATGGCTTCCCCGTGGAGCGATTATATCGGGGTTACCAACGAGAATTGGGCGCGGAGCCTTCAATAGACACTCTCGCAAAAGCAACTGCCTCGATTCATTCCACTCTGATGCAGATAGTAGAATGAATCCTGAGGCTCTGTTATAAGTTAATTTGTCATCTTCCAAACGGCGACACGGTACACCAAGAGTTTCAATTTGTGAGTTCTGAGAACTCATTACGCCCCAAAATCCATCATCTGGTAATGTTGGGAGTGCGGCTACTAGAGCATCACGACTTGATATAATGTCCGAAAGCTCGAAATGAAAACCAAGCTCGAGAAATTTGTTTAGTGCGCTTTCAGCCGGTAATCTTGCGCCATTCGTCAGAACAAGTACTTTCTTGCCCATATTTTTAAGGAGTTCAACTCGTTTAACAGCACCATTGATGGCAGTTTCACCTACATTCAAAACCCCGAAGGCATCTAGGAGGAAAACGTCAAATTGATCTGAAATCGCACTGAGGTTTTCAGCGCGTGTTGATTGAGAAGGCATATCGCCCATCGGGAGAAGAGAGCGCACGGATTCGTATTGCTGTATCGTCCAAATAGCATCGCGCTTTGGCATTCTAGATAATAGCCCCACGCACTTTGGCTGAGATATATTCTGACACGAAAACCGTGCCCAAGATAACGATCAGGATCGTCGAGACTTGTGTCCAGGCAAGCACGTTGATTGAAGCGTTAAGCTGAATGCCAATACCGCCTGCGCCAACAATACCCAAGATGGTAGATCCACGAACATTGATGTCCCACCGAAATACGCCAACTCCAGCGATTGTGGGTAATATTTGTGGTACGATGCCGTAGATCATTTGTTGCGCCCGAGAGCCGCCAGTTGCCTTAATGGCCTCTACTTGCTTTTGGTCAATCTCTTCAATTGACTCATAAATAAGCTTTGCACAACCGCCGATTGATCGTATTCCAATTGCAATTGTTCCGGCAAGTACGCCTGGCCCAACAATTACCACCAAAAGAAGCGCCCAAATCAAAGAATTTACAGACCTAGACGCCACAATGATGAACAGCATGGCAGCTCGAACAGATTTGTGCGGTGTGGTGTTGTGAGCGGCTAGAAATGCGACGGGTACTGCCAGAACCATCGCGATAGCAGTGCCAATGGTGGCGATATTCAGCGTGTCCCAAACAGGACGCCAAAGCTTTGACATATAGCTCCAATCAGGTGGCGCCATTCGTTTGCCAATGTCTGCCATTTGACTTGGGGCGTCAAATACGAACATCCATATAGTCTTTTCAGAAATCAACTGCCACGCATAGACAGCGATGCATAGCCCAATGAGCCATCCTGCCCAAACTAGCCATTGCTTTAAAGGCGTACGCTTGCGCCAGGCAGGGCCCTCATTTGTTTTGATGGTTGGCATTATTGCACCCACTTCCTGAGGTAGCCAGAGGTGTATTCTAACGTGATAACAATCGCAATGATTGAAATCAGAACGGTTGCAGTAGTAGCGTATTCATAACGCTGGACTGAAGTGAGGAGGTGTGCTCCGATTCCGCCAGCGCCAACAATTCCCACTACTGCGCTTTCCCGAAAATTGATATCCAAACGGTACATTGACAGTCCTATCATCCTTGGAAGAACTTGAGGTTGGATCGCGTAATTTATCCATTGCAACCAAGAGGCTCCAGTAGCACGCACGGCTTCGGCTTGGGACTTGCTCATATTCTCGATATCTTCTGCTAAAAGCTTCGCAAAAAAGCCAATAGTTTCAATCGATAGGGCAACGAAACCTGCAAATGGCCCAAAGCCAAAGAATTTGACTGAAAAAATCGCTAAAATTACTGCCGGAAAAGTCCTTGAGACAGCGATGATGCCACGACAAAAAAGGTAAATCCAAGTAGGCGCCAAGTTCCGCGCTGCCCCCAGTCCTATAGGAACAGAAAGCAAAATTCCCCCTATAGTTGCAATGACGGCCATCCAGATGCTCTCGAGGATACCGTCCAAAATCACACCACGTGAGTCGCTGAGGTCTGGCGGAAAGAACTTGCTAATCATGTCCGCTCCACGTGGTATGCCCTCGGCAACCCGCGTCCAATTAACTTCCATTGTGTAAATGGCTAGGAAGAAGTATGCGATGGTAGCAAGATAGATTGAATAACGAAGGAACGAAGATTTGATAAAGTGAGGTTTCTTCCAAGTTTCGGCGTAATGTGATGCCTCCTGATTCATGCCGGCACCCCATTGTCCAGCATGGCATCATCGTCTTCTGCCTTTTCTATGGTCTTTTCCCAGTCTTCCTTACCATAAATCTCTGTAAGAACATCTGGTGTTAAACCTTCTGGAGAGCCGTCATAGACAATTTCTCCCTGCTTCAGTCCAACCACGCGTTCAGAGAACATTTGTGCTAAAGCCACATCATGAATGTTGATAATCGCAGCCAATCCACGCTCTGCGCAAAGCTCTCTTATCAGACGCATTATTTGGCGCGATGTCTTTGGGTCAAGGCTTGCTGTTGGCTCATCGACCAACAACAATTCGGGGTCTTGGATTAATGCGCGACAGATACCTACCCTTTGACGCTGACCCCCGGATAATTCGTCTGCTCGTTTGTCGACCATATGCATAAGGTCTACGCGGTCCAATAAACGGTATGCTTCATGCACGCTTTCTTTTGGATACTTGCGAAAGAGGCTCTGCCAAAAATTCACATAGCCCAAACGACCCGACAAAACATTTTCCATTACTGTTAGCCGTTCGACCAGAGCGTATTCTTGAAAAATCATCCCCATACGTCGGCGGACACGTCTTAGTTCCTTGCTCGAAAGGCTGTTGATTTCACGATCGCCTAGGTAAATATAACCACCCGTCGCATCGACCAAGCGATTAACGCAGCGAATTAAGGTCGACTTTCCGGCGCCGGATGGCCCAATTAGGGCAACCAATTGCCCGTCTGGGATTTCTAGCGATACATTATTTAACGCTAAATCGCCGGTCTTGTAACGTTTAGATAAGTTTTGAAGGCGCAGCATAAATGGCTTCCTTTAGTATATTACATAGGAGATGGGCGCACCGGAAAATAGTGCGCCCACGTTTTTGACAAGACCGCTATTTGCAGTCGTATTTTACACCATTAGCTTTATCGATCCCGCGGATGACTGCCCAATCATATTTGTGTTGGATACCAACAAAGATGTCTGCTTTCTTGAATTCTTTTTTGAAGTTTTCGTCCCATTGGTATGTCCAAAACGCTGTTTTAATCTTCCCAACAAGTTCTGGGTGCAAATTGTGGGCGTGCCCATACCCTGTGGTTGGGAAAGTCTGTGACTTATAGATTGTTTTGACCTGATCTTCTTTAATCACACCGCGACGCACCATTCGTTGCAAAACTGAATTGGCGATCGCTGCGACTTCATAGTCGCCGTTAGCAACACCAAGTATTGAATTGTCATGTTTGCCCGAAAAAACGGGTGTGAAGTCTACTTCAGCTTTCAGACCAAACTCCCCCTTCAAAATCGCAGATGGTGCTTTGAAGCCAGAATTAGACGTTGGCGAGGTAAAGGCCATTGTCTTGCCTTTGATTTGGGCGGGAGAGGTGATTTTTGAGTTGGCAGGAACAATAATCTCCATCTCATAACCATATTTACCGTCTTTGTAGGCCATCATGCCAAAAGGCACGAACCCTGCACAGCTTACAGCAATTGGGTTTGAGCCTGTATTAAAACCAGCAACGTGTAAACGGCCTGACCTCATTGCCTCTAGCTGTGCAGCATTGGACTGAACTGGGAAAAAGACAACTTTGCGGTCAGTCACCTTGGACATGTGATCAACAAAACCTTGCCAAATATTTGCGTATACAGCTGGGTCTTCAACGGGAGTATATGTGAAGATGATGGTTGATGGATCAACCCAATCTTTTGGGTCTGTTGGCAAGTCTGCCGTTTGATCAAGATTTCTATCACAGTATGCTTTGTCCAGAGTACCGCGATGACAATCTTCTTGCGCATTAGCTAAGGTTGGAGCGGCTAGTAGCATAAAAGCACCAACTGCTGTTATTAACCCCTTCACGTAATTCGCCATTTTTTCCTCCATTAAATTTTTATTAAACAATTTTAGGTTACACATGGAATATTTTAAGGCAATATGTTTTCAACATCAATTGTAAGGTCAAAGAAGCACTCTTGCATCGATGTAATTACGTGGTTCAACCGTGTTGCTTACACAGCAAGAGAACGGAATGTAATTTTGTTTGTCTTTCAATAAGAGTTGCTTGGGTAGCGATGATGCTTTTAAATAATGTTGAAAGATACTAAATGTCCGTTTATCTAATCCGACATGCTCAATCGGCTTTCAATGCCGTTCACGACCCTCTCAAGCCAGACCCGATGATATTTGATGCGCCAATAACAGAGTTAGGTGAGGTCCAGGCTTATCAGGCTCGTCGGCAAGTTGAAAAGCTTGATATTAAAGCCATTATTGTCTCGCCCTTCACAAGGACATTGCAGACGGCACAGCTGATTTTTGGGAATAGGGTAACGCTACAAGTTAATGCTGATGTCAGGGAACAACTTTGTAACAGCTGCGATGTGGGAAGCACGCCTCATGAACTCTCAAGGAAATTTCCCAATTTAAATTTTGGTCATCTTCCTGAGCGTTGGTGGTACGAAGGTGAAAAAGACCATCGTGGAATTTCTGTTGAGCCGGAGGAGGTGTTGATGGAAAGGGCGAATATTTTTGCCCGTTATCTGAAACAGGAAAATATTCAATCAACAGCTATTGTTTCTCATGGTAATTTCATTCGTGCGTTAACTGGAATTAAACCAAAAAATTGTGAGATAATTCAATTCGATCCACACTAAAATATCACGTCTGTCGAAGATCGTGACAAAACATGCTGAACATCGAATGCCGACTATTTCACGTTTAAGCGCTATTAGTAGGCTTTTTAGTAAAGTCGTTTCGCAAGCAACGGGCAGGAGCACCCCTTTCACAACTTGTCACACAATCCTCGAAATACTGCCTAAAGTGCCTGCAAATTGGCATTTTTTATGATTGAATGTAGAAATAAATATAGGGCTAGAATACTGAAATTATGAAATAAATGACAATAAAAAGCGGTAGGGCGCTTTGTTGACATCAAAAGATTCACAGGTTCAATCCTTGTCACTCCCACCATTTGCCAAGTTTGCGTTATCAACCAAATAAGGTGCTTCACTGGGTGGCTCAGGCTCTTATGTTTTGGGAATCTGGTGAAAAATTTTATCAAAACGTGTTTTACGAAAGGGCAACCAATATAGCCTCAGAAATAATCGTGCTTCATATGGGCAGGGCTTTGAGTGGCAAAGCGCCCATAGTGCTATATATTGGTTATTTAATGGTGAAACGCTTACTGAGCAACGTTCGCGTATGGAAGATCAAGAATTTAACGCGCTTTTATCAAACACTGAAACAGCGATTGATGATGTTTTGGCCCCATTATCATTGCTGGTCAGGCGCGATTGGGGCGGCGTCATTCACCTTGTTCAACCCGCGCAATTTGGCAAAAATCATCGCGCCGCCAAGCGCAATGCCAATCGCCATCACTCCGCCCATCACCACCGCCGTTACGGGCCCGAACAGCGCCGCTGCACTGCCAGCGCGAACATCGCCCATCTCGTTTGATGATGAAATGAAAATCCCATTCACCGCGCTAACCCGTCCGCGAAGATGGTCAGGCGTGGCAATCTGAATAAGACTAAGCCTGATATTCACGCTAACCATATCGGCCGCGCCATAAATAAACAGCGCCGCCATGCTGATCCAGAAATTGGTCGACAGCCCAAACACCACAATCGAAACCCCAAAAACGAACAGCGCTAAAAACAGCTTCCAGCCGCATCTGCGCATTTCGGGAAGGCTTGCCAACAGCACCCCGACAAACACCGCGCCAAAGGCGGGCATGCCGCGAAGCAGGCCAAGCTGTTCCGGGCCAATCATCAAAATATCGGCAGCATAGATCGGCAATAACGTCACCACACTGCCAAGCAAGACGATAAATAGATCAAGCGCGATGGCACCAAAAACAATCGAATTTGAGCGGACAAATTTCAGCCCGCCAATAATATGTTCCCATGATCGTGGGGTTGGTTTTATGCGCGGCAAATTCGGCAAAAGCTGATAGCTAAGCGCCGACATCACCATCAAACAAGTCATCACCGCATAAATATGGAAATTGATTGCCGCAATCAGCAGGCCGGCAATCAATGGCCCGCCGGTTTGGGCGATATTATTCACCGTCGAGCTAAAGGCAATGGCGCGGCCAATTTGCGCTTGCGGAACAATATTGGGAATCATCGCCTGGCTTGCCGGAAAATACAGCGCCATCACACTGCCATGGGCGAATAAAAGCCCGAAAAGCAGCGTCAAATTCAAACTGTCGGCAAGCATCACCATGGTCAAGCCCAACAAGATAATGGCATCGGCAATCGCACAGCAGGTTAAAATCTTTTTGCGGGCAAAGGTGTCGACAATCCATCCTGTCGCAAAAAAGAAAACAAACACTGGCGATACTTGCATCAAACCGACAAGCGCCAGATGAAACGGGTTTCCGGTATTTTGATAAATATGCCAGCCAAGCGCGACCGATAGCATTGCAATCACCAGGTAATTAATCGCATTCGCGCCAAGGAAAAAGAAAAAATGAAGCGGCACTTAAATCTCGCTATGGCTGTTGGTTTTTACTGATATCATGCTGATTGCCAGCTATTTTAGCCGCCGGTTTACCTAAAGGCTAGATAACAAACCCAGCTTGTACCTGCCTGATCACGGCCAAGGCATCGGCGGAAAGTGGCCCATTATTAACCGCGGCAGTTGCCTGTTGCAGCTCGTCAAGCGTTGCAATGCCAATTTCGGTTGTTGGCAAGGCCGGATTCGAGATCACATAGCGGATTGCCAATTCGATCAATGATCCAGCATGGCCTGCCTTGACCAGCGGCATGAATGCAAGCCCGCGTTTCACATCGGTTGCATAATCGGTTTCAGACCCGATAGGGGTAACATCACGCATGCCAAGCGGGTGACGCGCCGTACTGCCAGACAAGGCGCCACCAGCCAGAACACGAACTCCAATCGCCCCAACGCCATGAGCCTTGGCGGTTTCGAGAAGCAATTTATAATCATCTGAAGGATAATTAGCGGCAATGGGCTCGCCAGCCGAAGGGACAAGCAAATTATAAAACACCTGCGCGCTGTGAAACACACCGCAGGAAACCAGCTTGTGAACATCATCGGCTTCGCCTTTTGCCGTAAAGCCAAGAAACCGAACTTTGCCGGTGTCGCGAAGCTTGTCAAAGGCTGGCACAACCGCATCCATAATCTGATCAATCGTTAATGTGCCGCGAAAATCGGTTCGGCCTAACGTGTTGTGAAGCTGAAAAATATCGACATGGTCAAGCCTTAGCCGGGCGAGGCTGGCATCAAGCGAGCGGGTGATGGCACCATAAACATCGGATAAATCATCATTGCTTAGCCCGACTTTGGTGCTGATCACTAAACCGTCGCTATTACCATTCAGCGCGCGCCCAAGATTTTCTTCGGAAATGCCATTGCCATAGCTTGCCGCAGTATCGAAAAAATTAATGCCATTATCACGTGCCCAGCCAATGGCCCGATCCTGATCAGCGGCATCGCCTTTGGTCATCAGCCCGCCAACGGCTCCACAGCCAAAGGTCAAGCGCGACACCGCAAGGCCAGTATTGCCAAATTTCCGTTGTTCCATGCGCGAATGTCCCTTTTGCACTCAATGATGGTGTTTCGATTGAAATCCCAAAATATTATGCGTCTATTTTCGCGCGTCCACCAGCCCAAACGGTATTGGCAGCATGACATAATGCAAACCAATGGCGTGGCATGAAAACAGGCGGTAAAAATACTGGCAAGCCCATTGCCTGAACCGGCTTTGCCGCTATAGGATTGTCGCCGCTGCTGCTATGCTGCTCGCCACCCTTGCTGCCACGTTGCTTGCCGTAAGGCATGGTTCGAAAATAGGCCAAAAATGCGCTTGGCAAAGGGTCAATAAAGCCAATAAGGCCAAAAGACGAATGAGGACCTGCATGTCATATGTGCGATAAAGGCAAAGATAACCTGCCAGCCGATCCGGCACATGATGGTGACAGCTTGCCAATAGGCAGGGCGCTTCGGTGTGATTTTGTGGATGGTGCGGTGCAGCACCGTTTGCGTTTTGGTGGCGGGCGCGGACAGGATTTGCCAAAGGCGGCCGGTTTCAAGCCGGGCATTAATCCGCATATTATTGATGCAACGGCGGGGCTTGGCCGTGATGCGTTTCTGCTGGCCTCGCTTGGTGCCACGGTTACGATGATCGAACGATCGACAGATATGCATGCATTATTGCTTGATGGCATGGCGCGGGCGCTTGATGCGGGCGGTGTGACTGCCGAAATCATCAGCCGGATGACGTTGATACATGGCGATGCTATCCAGCTTTTACCCAGCTTATCCCCGGAAATTGTACTTGTTGACCCGATGCACCCTCCGCGCAATAAATCAGCTTTGGTCAAGGCGGAGATGCGCCAAATTCGGGCGATTGTCGGCATTGATGATGATCAAAATCGCCTGATGCAAACCGCGCTGGCGCATGCGTCACGGCGTGTTGTTCTGAAATGGCCAGCCAAGGCCGCACCAATGGCCGATATCCCGCCAGCATCACATCAGATCATTGGTAAATCGGTTCGTTATGATGTGTTTATGCGATCCTGATTGGTGGCCCTGATTGGCGTCTCAATTGCGCGCCATGATGAAAACTAACATTGTTTAGTTGTGACAATTTGTTTTATGAATAGAACATCCAGCTAATTGAAGTCAGGCCAATGTGTCATTATGCAGTTTCATTGCGCGCCATTAAATTACCGAAACAGGAAAACCGTCTATGGATCATAAAATTGGTGTCATACCGTTTGATATTAGCGGCGATAACATTGCCATTATGTTTGTCACATCCCAGCGGCGTGGGCGTTGGATTTTGCCAAAGGGCAACCTAAAGCCAGATGAAAGCCATAAAAAGGGGTGCAAGCGTGAAGCTTTTGAAGAGGCGGGAATCAAAGGTCGTATCCTGACAGATTTTCCGATGACCCATGTGGTGACCAAATCCGACAATGGCGCCGTCAAACAGGTTGCGGTGACCTATTATCCAATGCTGGTGTCAAAGCAATTTGACGACTGGCCCGAACAGCCAAAACGCGAACGCCATTGGGCATTGCTAGACGATGCGCCGCGGGTAACTGATCGTGAAGATTTCCGGCTGGTGATTAACCAGTTTGCCGCGATTAAACCGCTGATACTAAAAACTGCAAAACATAAAAAAGCATAGCTGCTAGCGTGGCCGATGCTGGCACGGTGATGACCCATGCCGCTCCAATCGACAGCACAAATTGCCGCCTTACCAGTTTGCGTCGCAGTCTGATATTGACGTTTTGAAAAGCGTCAAAAGCGGTCGCGTTCAGCTTGTGACTTGGCTTTAGGCGCTTTTTGTCGGGGTTTTCAATAAACTCACGAAGAAACCCAACGCCGAAAATAGCACCAATCGCAATATGGGTTGAACTGACAGGCAAACCCAATGTCGTCGCAATCAGCACAGTCACAGCTGATGCCAGCGCAACGCAATAGGCGCGAGGCGCATTTAGGCGGGTAATTTTTTCACCAACTGTATTGATCAATTTTGGCCCGAATAACAGCAGGCCAAGAGCTAGGCCAGCCGCGCCAATAATCATCACCCAAAGGGGAATTGCGACTTTTTCGGCAACACCAGCCGAACTAAAGGTGGACACAATCGCGGCCAAAGGACCAACGGCATTTGCAACGTCATTCGCGCCATGGGCAAAACATAACAGCGAAACACCAATAACCAGTGGCAGGTTAAACAGCGTATAGATTTGCTTTTTGCGGTTGGTGATTGATTCGGCGCGTTTGGCAATATAGGGAACCGACAAAAGCCATCCGATAAAAAATGCGGCAATTGAATAAGCGTACATCTCTATCGTTGATGGTTTCCAGATTTTTTTCAGCCCCTTCATTGCCATATAGGCAGCAAAGGCGCTTGCCATCAAACCAATCAAAATCGGCACCCAGCGCCGCGCCGCTTGTTTGCGGTCTTCGACATTAAAAATCTTGACCTTGATAAATAACAATAGGCCAGCGGCAACAATTCCGCCAAAAACAGGCGAAATAACCCAGCTTGCAGCAATTTTTGACATGGTTATCCAATTGACCAAACCAAAGCCAGCACCAGCAATGCCCGCCCCCATAACCCCGCCAACAATCGAATGGGTGGTTGAAACTGGCGCATTTAAAAAGGTTGCTAGATTAATCCATAGCGCGGCGGCAAATAGGGCGCTGAGCATCAGATTTCGAAAATCGGTCGCGGTAACGCCATCGCCCGGGTTAATGATGCCTTTGGCCACTGTCTGCACGACATCGCCACCAGCCAGAATAGCACCGGCGCTCTCGCAAACCGCGGCAATCACAACGGCAGCGGTAACCGTTAACACTTTGCCGCCAACCGCCGGCCCCATATTATTAGCAACATCATTTGCGCCGATATTCAGCGCCATGTAGCCTCCGATAATCGCCGCTGCAACCAGCATCACAATATTTTCACTGGCAACGTCCAGGCTTAGGCTGCCATAGATGCCGGCTATGATTAAAAAGATGGCCGCGATGACAAAGGGCAAAAGCCGTGATCGAACATTTTTGACTTGGCCATGGAGATAATCCATTCGGCGCAAATCATTGATGTAGCGATTAGATTGCTTTTGCTGGTTTTTTTCCATGATCGCACCTTGCACTATAATCTTTGAGATATCGTCACCTTAATGATGGCATGGCAGCGTCAGCACATCCCATCATCAACATCAGCCTAAATGGCAAATTAACCACCAATGGCGACAGAAGTATCAAATTTTACCTGATCATGCCATGCCAGAAATCAGGTTTATTTTTTTTAGCAGGGCTGGTGGCCAAGCCATTGCCGAAGCCGTGTCTTGACATAGATTCCGTCAACATTTGGCAAAGCACGCGTCGGATTGTCGGTGGTGATCTTCACTACGGCCAAACGCGGGCCAGTTGGGTCATTAGGTTTATTGGTAAAAGCATCAAGCACATCATAATCATAGATGGTCTGACATCCAACAAACCCACAACCAGTAGCAATCTCGGCAAGATTAACACCATGTGAGGTATGGCTTTTCTGCATGCCGGTTTCGCCAAAATGCCCATTGTCAAGAACGACAATGCTAAGGTTATTTGGCTTTTGCGCCGCAACCGTGGCAAGCGCGCCGATCCCCATTAAGGCTTCGCCATCGCCGGTGATGACCATCACTTGCCGGCCAGGTTCGGCAATGGCAAGACCAAGACCGATCATAACAGCACCGCCCATCGCGCCCCATAAATAGAAATTGGCATGATGGTCGCCAGCAGCATAGACATCATAGGTTGACGAGCCAAGGCCGCAAACCACGAGCATATCGTCACGGTTTTGCAGCAAATGTTCTACCGCCGCACGGCGTTCAATTGTTACCATTTCTGACATCTCTACCACTCCTTGCGGCCAATAAGGCGCTGCGACAATAGAATTGCGATTTTCTGTTCACTGGCAAAAGCGGCGTAAAGTGCGGCGTCAACCGTCGGCCCAACCTCTTCAGGGCTGTTACAACGCATCACTTCGATCCCCATCATTTCAAAGCTGGTTGGCGTGGCGCGAGCCATAGGCACCTGCCATGAATTAAACTCGCCATATTCGCCGCGCATGCTGACAATCGTCACAAAAGGAAAATTGCAATTGGTGACAAGGCTAAGCATATTGACGCAATTGCCAACGCCGCTTGATTGCATCAAAAGCACCGATTTCTTGCCGCCAAGCCATGCACCGCAAGAAGATGCAATGCCTTCTTCTTCGGTGGTTAGCACAATTGGCGTCATATCAGGATCATCATGAACCCGCCGGATTAAATGCGCATGACCGGCATCGGGAACATAGGGAACCTGGCTGATGCCAGCTTTCTTGAAAGCGTTATAAATATCATCTTCCCAAATATGGGGTGTGGAAACAGCCATTTGCTCTCTCTCAATTATCACGTTTCATTTGAATGCCGCAGACGATTGCGATGCTGTATAGATTTGTGCCAACCAAGAAAATGGTCGCTTCGATGATTCACGATAGATAAGAAAGCGTGGCCAAGGCAACTGACAAATGCTGGTGGCGGGAAAATATTTCTAACTACGCATTTGGATCGGCATTGGCAGCGGCGTTTTTTGCTGGCACTGTTGTGATTGCTGGCCGTTTGGCCGTTGGGAAATGATTTGAAATAACCGAAGGCCAAGCCCTTTTTGCAAGGAGATATGCGTGATGAAGACCTATCAACATTATATTAATGGGGCGTTATGTGATCCGGCTTCGGGCGAATGGTTTGATAGTGAAAATCCCTATACGGGTGAAGTATGGTCCAAAATAGCCCGTGGAAATGCCGAAGATGTGGATCGGGCAGTGACAGCGGCAAAAGCCGCCTTTGATGGTGAATGGGGCGCAACCGGCCCAACCGCCCGCGGCAAGCTGATGGTCAAGCTGGCCGAAATTATCGAGCGCGAGGCCGTACGGCTTGGCGAGATCGAAGTTCGTGACAATGGCAAGCTGATTGCCGAAATGGGCGCGCAAACCAAATATCTGGCTGAATGGTACCGCTATTTTGGCGGGCTTGCCGACAAGATTGAAGGCGCGGTCATCCCCTCTGACAAGCCGGGCATTTTCAATTTCACCCGTTATGAGCCGCTTGGCGTTATCGGCATGATTACGGCGTGGAATTCGCCTTTGCTGTTGCTGGCATGGAAATTGGCACCGGCTTTGGCGGCGGGAAATACCGCCGTGGTAAAGCCATCTGAATATACGTCAGCATCAACATTGGAATTTATGGCACTTATCGAAGAAGCAGGCTTTCCCGCAGGTGTGGTGAATGCAATTACCGGTTTTGGTCTGGAGGTTGGCGCGCCTTTGGTCGATCATCCCCATGTTGATAAGGTTGCCTTTACCGGCTCGGATGTGTCGGGGCAGAAAATCTATGAGGCAGCGGCCAAGAAAATCATGCCGGTCACGCTAGAACTTGGCGGGAAATCCCCCAATATCGTTTTTGAAGATGCCGATTTTGAAGCCGCTGTCATGGGTGCTATTTCGGGAATTTTTGCAGCAACAGGACAAACCTGCATCGCCGGATCACGGCTTCTTGTGCAGCGCTCGATACATGATAAATTTGTAAAACGGCTTGTCGAGGTTGCTGGCGCAGCGAAAATTGGTGATCCAATGTCGACCGAAACGCATGTGGGGCCGGTCACAACGATGCCGCAATATGAAAAAATCATGGATTATATCAATATTGCAAAATCCGAAGGGGCTGTTTGCGTTCTTGGCGGCGATGCTTATCGCGGTGCGGGGGCAAAGGGCAAACAATTTGTCCAGCCAACGATCTTTACCGGCGTTCATAACCAAATGCGCATCGCCCAAGAAGAAGTATTTGGGCCGGTTCTGTCAGTGATCCCGTTTGATACTGAAGATGAGGCAATTGCCATTGGCAATGACATTGTTTACGGGCTGGCTGCTGGGGTCTGGACAAGTGATATTGGCCGTGCTTTACGCATGTCGGAAAAACTAAAGGCGGGAACGGTTTGGGTGAATACCTACCGCGCGGTTAGCTTTACCTCACCATTTGGCGGCTATAAGCGCAGCGGTGAAGGCCGTGAAAGCGGCAAGGAATCAATCAAGGAATTCTTGCAGGTTAAATCGGTCTGGATTGCCCAGCAAACCACAGCGGCGAACCCCTTTATTATGCGCTGATATTTATCATGCTTAATCACATGCTGGCTTAATAGTTTTGGCTTAATTTTTTTTTGGGTTGGCGTTTTGCTGCCAGCCGCTGAATGATGGCGGGTTTTGGCTGGTCAATTCTGCCGTGAAAATAGTCAAGAATGGTGAAATCATTAGGCAGTCTTGCGGCCAGTTCGCCGTCCCGTAACAGAAAGTCAGGATTGCTTGGGCGGCCAAAGGCTTCATTGCCGGTGGTAAAGGTTTCATAGGCAAGATAGCCGCCCTTCCGCACAAGCCCGAATAAATCATCAAGCCGTGGCCGGTAAAGGTAATTGGCGACAATCACAATATCGAACCCATCATCAGCAAAGCCCCATATATTCGTATCTTCCAGATCAAATTGGCAGATTTCAATTTGCGGACATCTGGCCTTTAACGCCGCCAATGCAGCATGATCGCGGTCAATTGCCACGAATGAAAACCGGCCGGGAAAAGCATGATCCAATGCGCAGCAATGCCGCCCTCCGCCCGCCGCAAAATCAAGAATTCTGGCGCCATCTGGCCAGTTTTGCGCCTGCTGCATAATCCAATCAGATGGTGGCGATAGCGGGGGCGGGGTGGTCATTGGCATGACGGGTCTGTTTTGGTGAAAAAACGGGTAAGGGCGGCCAAGGTTTGATCGGGTGCTTCTTCGGCCAGAAAATGCCCACTATTGATCGACTGACCCTCAACATGGCTGGCATAGTTTTGCCATTCGGCAATCACATCATAATGTTTGCCAACAAATCCGATATCGCCCCATAGCGCCAAAACGGGCATTTTCAGTTTTTTGCCATTATCGGCAGCATCATGGTCTAGATCGATGCTGGCTGCGGCACGATAATCCTCGCAACTGGCATGAATGGTGGCCGGATTTTTAAAACAGCGCAAATATTCGGCAAAGGCCTGATCGGTAATGGCGCCTTTGGTGCGACCCCAATGACCGGCCTTATGATGGAGAAAAAATTCTGGATCATGGCCGATCAAAGTTTCGGGAAAGGGGGCTGGTTGAATCAAAAAGAACCAATGGTAATAGGCGGTGGCAAATGCCTTGTCGGTTGTGCCATACATCGCCTCGGTAGGCGCGATATCCAGCACGGCAAGATGGGTCACCGCATCAGGGTTATCACGCGCCAAACGATGGGCAACACGCCCGCCGCGATCATGGCCAGCAACGGCGAAATGATCATGTCCCAACGCTTTCATAAGCGCCATCATATCAGCCGCCATGACGCGTTTTGAATAGGGGCTGTGATTGGCGTCGGTTTCTGGCTTGTCGCTATCGCCATAGCCGCGAAGGTCGGGGATCACGACGCTGAACTGGCTGGCAAGGGCAGGGGCAATCTTATGCCACATATAGCCGGTCTGCGGATAACCATGAAGCAGTAACAGCGGCGGTCCCGTTCCGGCCATGCGAAAATGGATACCAACCCCGTCGTGGATATTTGTGCTGCAGATAAAGTCAGTGGTGAAATTCATCGCTGGATGTCCTTTGAATTTGGCTGTCACGTAAGGTTTATTGTGTGGCTGATGCGGTTGTTTTTACATGCTGCCAGATATGGTCAAGCTGGCTGTCCTGTTTGCGGCTTAGGCGCATAAGGTTGATAGTGAGGCTAATATCCCATTGATCGGCACCAGCCCGGCACAGAACGCCAGT
>ENA-OQVM01001708-OQVM01001708.1-marine-metagenome-genome-assembly--contig:-NODE-1708-length-28053-cov-8.690949_pt1 | contig 28053 bp, 34 predicted proteins | sample MGYA00237776_ERZ505498 | MGnify/ENA primary metagenome ERZ505498 (study PRJEB26159, sample SAMN06265151) | marine metagenome | isolation source: Helgoland LTER site | place: Germany:Helgoland, sampling...
GTTTGTATTGACACCATTTTGAATCAAAAAGAATTTTACGATGCAGGAGAACCTGTATATTGTATTTATGTAGCGATTGGGCAAAAAGCTTCTACCGTTGCAGGAATTGCAAAAGTATTAGAAGATAAAGGAGCATTAGCATACACTACAATAGTAGCTGCAAATGCATCTGATCCAGCACCAATGCAAGTATACGCACCTTTCGCAGGAGCAGCTATTGGAGAGTTTTTCAGAGACACTGGTAGACCCGCTTTGATTGTTTTTGATGATTTATCAAAACAAGCCGTTGCTTATCGTGAAGTATCGTTATTGTTACGTCGCCCACCGGGACGTGAAGCGTATCCTGGAGATGTATTTTATCTTCACTCCCGTTTATTAGAACGTGCAGCAAAAGTTATTGCTGATGATGATATCGCAAAAGGAATGAATGACTTGCCTGATTCCTTAAAAAGTATTGTAAAAGGAGGAGGTTCACTAACCGCACTCCCTATTATTGAAACACAAGCAGGAGATGTTTCTGCTTATATTCCAACCAATGTAATTTCTATTACGGATGGACAAATCTTCTTAGAGTCAGATTTATTTAACTCGGGTGTTCGTCCAGCAATTAACGTAGGGATTTCAGTATCTCGAGTTGGAGGTTCAGCACAGATTAAACCAATGAAAAAAGTTTCAGGTACATTGAAACTAGATCAAGCACAGTTCCGTGAATTGGAAGCCTTTGCTAAGTTTGGATCTGACCTAGATGCTGCAACTTTAAACGTAATTGAAAAAGGACGTCGTAATGTTGAGATCTTGAAACAAGCTCAAAACGATCCTTTTACAGTAGAAGATCAAACGGCGATTATCTATGCAGGCTCTAAAAACTTGTTGCGATCGGTACCCGTAGACCAAGTAAAAGCTTTTGAAAAAATCTATATCGAAGTATTGAACAGCAAGCACCGTGGCGTTTTAGACACAATCAAAGCTGGAAAATTAACAGATGAGGTTTTAGATACTCTAAACAGTGTTGCAAAAGAAGTAGCAGCTCAATTCGAATAAACGACCACCAGTATGGCCAATTTAAAAGAGATACGTAATAGGATTGCATCGGTTTCATCGACCATGCAAATCACCTCTGCCATGAAAATGGTATCTGCAGCAAAGCTCAAAAAAGCTCAAGATGCAATTACGGCGATGCGACCTTATTCGGATAAACTCACAGAGTTGATCCAGAACCTAAGCGGATCTATCGATGGGGATACTCAAAACCAATTTACAGAACAACGTCCGGTTCAAAACGTTTTAATCATTGTGATTACGTCTAACCGGGGTCTTTGCGGAGGATTCAATTCAAATATTGTAAAAGAAGTTTCTAAGAAAATCAAGACAGAGTACGCGAACAAAAACGTAAATCTAATTACCCTTGGTAAAAAAGGAAATGATATTTTACAAAAGTCCTTTACTGTAGCGAATAACAATAATGAAATCTTCGATGAACTAACTTTCTCGAATGCAAGCGACATCGCAGATGCATTTATGGAAGCCTTTACAGACAAGCAGTACGATACGATTGAAGTGGTCTATAACCGCTTTAAAAACGCCGCTACGCAGATTGTAACCACAGAAACACTACTGCCTATTGTTTCAGTGTCAGACGAAGAAGTAACTTCAGATACGGATTATATTTTTGAGCCTACCCAAGAAGACATCGTAAACGAATTATTACCAAAAAGTATAAAAATGCAATTATTCAAAGCCCTGCGGGACTCTTTTGCGAGTGAACACGGAGCACGAATGACAGCAATGCACAAAGCAACCGATAACGCAACTGAATTGAGAGATCAGCTCAAGCTGACCTATAACCAAGCGCGTCAAGCATCGATTACCAATGAAATCCTAGAAATCGTTGGAGGAGCAGAAGCCCTGAATTCCTAATTTTTTTAGAGTAACATTTTGAATCAACCCCTCTTTTGAGGGGTTTTTTTATGCTCAGGTTTGACCCGAAATTCACAGAACACACTAAATTTTCATATGATTTCTTGGTGGAACTTGCTCCTTCTCCCTTTGAATAAATGTTAAAAAACTGCAAAAACAGTTACTTAACTATAAAAACAGTTTACATTTGAGTAGTCCAAAAACAGACACATGAACAAATTAACCAACAAAGAAGAAGAGCTTTTAAAGATCCTCTGGCGTTTAGAAAAAGCATTTGTCAAAGAAATTCAAGCAGAATTTAAGACAGAACCGCCTCATTACAACACCCTTTCTACACTTGTTCGTAACCTCGAAGACAAAGGCTATGTCACCCATAAGGCCTACGGAAACACCCACCAATACGCTCCTTTGATTTCTAAAGAAGATTACCGCAGTCGTTTTATCAACAGCACGCTGGACGACTACTTTAGCAGTTCCTACAAAAGCCTAGTAACCGCTTTTGTTCAAGAAGAAAAAATAAGTGTCGATGAATTAAAAGAAATTATCACACACATAGAAAATCAAAAATAATGGAAGCCCTACTCCAATATCTTATCAAAAGTGCCGCTGTTTTAGCCTTGTTTTTTATATGCTTTAAAACATTGCTCAGTAACGAAACCTTTTTTACCACCAAAAGAGTTTATCTCCTTGTCGGTGTGCTCAGCTGTTTTCTCCTTCCTTTTGTGGTGATCACAAACTACGTAACGATAGACCCTATACCTTTAGATTGGAATAATCTTCCTCTTGTTTCTCAAACTCCACAAACAACAAACCTTACAACTTGGGATTGGAAAACAACTCTGTTTCAAACCTACAGTATTGGAGTTCTGATAATGGTCATTCGACTACTATATCAAGGCTATTCTGTTGGTCGCATAATCCATTCTGGAATCAAACATCGAGAAGCAGGTTTTACTCACGTGCAAGTGGATCAAAAGGTTTTACCTTTTTCGTTTTTCAATTATATCGTTTACAATCCACGTTTGCATGCCGCGACTGATCTCGACACCATCCTAAAACACGAAAAAGAACACTGTAAGCAAAGACATAGTTTGGATGTAATTGCAGTTCAGCTTTTTTTAATCTTTCAGTGGTTCAATCCTTTTGCATGGTTGTACCAAAAAGAAGTAGCTCAAAACATAGAATATGCTGCCGATGAAGCAACGCTTCTTGAGTTCATTCCAAAAAAGAATACCAGTACATACTCTTAGATCTTGCCGTTGGAAGACAAAACCTAGCCATCACCAACCCCTTTTATAATTCATTAATTAAAAACCGAATCTTTATGTTAAACAAGAAAAAATCTACATCAAAAAATCTTTGGAAAATTCTTCCAATTGTACCCTTAACAGTTCTGTTTGTTTTCGCTTTCAATACTCAAACCATAGCCCAAGTAAAACAAACTAAGATTGAACAGAAAACCAATGTTATTGTCGCTGAAATCAATGGAAACAGTACCGATGCTTCGCTAGAAAAAAAGGTTCAATTTTTTTAAAGAAAAAGGAATTGAATTAGACTTTAAACGCATAAAACGAAATCGAGCAGGTGAGATTATAAGCATCAGAGCAAGCTACGAAAACGGAACAGGGTCAAAAGGTCAATATGCTGTCAACGGAACCGATCCTATAAGCCCGTTCAACTTTGGTATTGAGCTTGATGGTGATGAAATTATTCGAGTTGACTTCCAAGGCAATGCACCAGTCCCACCAGCTCCTCCGACACCCCCAACATATAAGAAAGTAAAACAGAAACATAAAACAGTAAAACACAGTAAAGCGCCGAAGGCCCCAAAAGCAAATATCAAAGTAAAGGCTAATATTGTTGTAGATGGTGACGATGAAGATGTTCATACCACAACCATTCATATCGATGGTGACAACGATTGGGATACCCTAATTGAAGGCATGGATTTGAAAGGAGAAATTAATTTTGACTTTGAAGAACTGGTAACTAATCTAGCAGAAATGGGAGATTCTTTAGAATTAAAATTCAAAGACTTGGACATCGAAGGTCTGGCAGAATCGTTAGAAATTAATCTCGATTCTATCATTTCGAATTCTATTGTTGTTACCGACTTCCACATTGACGATGATAACCTTCAAAAACGTAAAATGAAGCAAAAAAACAAAGGCAAAAACAAACAAGTCTTTGTGTTTAAATCAGATGAGGTTACCGACCCAATAATCATCAAAGACGGAATCGAAATTGAAACTATTGAAGATTTAAGCGGTGACGAAATAGAAAGTATTTCTGTTTTAAAAGCCAAAGAAGCTATCGAAAAGTATGGCTCTAAGGGTGTTCACGGTGTCATCGAAATCACGGGAAAGAAGAAAGACCAACGCTAAACAATCATTACTACTATTTAAAAACCCTATGCATGTTTATTTTACATAGGGTTTACTGTTTTGAAGACTACACATTTTCTTTACACTGCCGCTTCCATTAATGCTTAGCTTTTTTGTATTTTTATTGAGTATAAAAATGAAAGATGATCACAGTACCTATAATCAACGAAAGCCCCTATGATCTGCCCAGTTTTGCTACAGTAAACTCTGCAGGTGTAGACTTACGTGCAAATTCAGCAAATCCAATTACACTAGGCCCATTAGAACGAACCATTATCGGTACCGGCCTCAAAATGGCTTTACCCGAAGGCTTCGAAGCGCAGGTTCGCCCTCGAAGCGGACTGGCTGCTAAGCATGGACTTAGTGTTCTCAATGCACCTGGAACAATCGATGCCGATTACCGAGGCGAGATCGGGGTTATTTTAGTAAATCTATCGAACGAATCCTTTACAGTTCAACCAGGAGAACGCATAGCGCAATTGGTTATAGCAAAATACGAACAAGTACGTTGGAACCTTCAAGATACACTTGACACCACCGAACGCGGTGCAGGAGGTTTTGGAAGTACCGGAAAAGAATAAAGCAAATGAAAATTATTGTACCCATGGCGGGCCGAGGTTCTCGTCTTCGCCCGCACACTTTAACGATTCCTAAACCGTTGGTTCCTGTTGCAGGAGTTCCAATAGTAGAACAATTAGTCCGTGATATAGCCGGTGTAGTTGACCAACCGATTGAAGAAGTAGCTTTTGTTTTGGGAGACCCTGCATTTTTTGGAGATGAAATTGTAGCACAACTTTTAAAAATAGCTTCCGATATCGGAGCAAAAGGAACGATTTATCGCCAATTAGAACCCTTGGGCACGGGTCACGCAATCATGTGTGCTGCTGCATCCTTGTCGGGTCCTGCAGTGGTTGCTTATGCCGACACCCTTATACGAGCAAAATTTCAACTAGACCCAAATGCCGACAGCATTATTTGGGTCAAAAAAGTAGCACAACCTGAAGCTTATGGTGTAGTTCAATTGAACAGTCAAGGAGCAATTACGGAACTGGTTGAAAAACCAAAAAACTTTGTTTCGGATCTTGCCGTTATTGGGATATATTATTTTAAAGCAATAGAAAAATTGAAAGCCGCCTTACAAACTGTTTTGGACGAAAAACTTACCCATGGAGGCGAGTATCAAATCAACGACGGGATCAAACGCCTTATGACAGCTGGTGCTGTGTTTTTACCGGGAGAAGTTGATGAATGGATGGATTGCGGAAATAAACAAATCACTTTAGAAACAAACTCAAAAATGCTTGGGTTTCTAGAAGCCGAAGGCAAAGAGATGGTTGACTCTTCTGCTGTGCTCGAAAATTCTACTGTAATTCCACCCTGTTATATTGGACCTAATGTTCATCTTAAAAACGTAACCCTAGGACCCGGTGTATCGGTTGGAACTGGAACGGTTATTGAGAACGCTACCATAACCCATAGTTTAATTCAAAATAACAGTAAAATTTCAAACACCAAACTTCATCAGGCCATGATCGGTAATCATGTAACTTTTGATGGTACGTTTACAGAAATTAGTCTGGGTGATTATACCGAAATGATATGAAAAAAAACATAAGCCTTCGTTTTCTTTTTACCCTGTTTGTTATGAGCATGTTTGTATTGAGTTGTAAGTCTGTTGCCGTATTGCCAACAAAAAAACCTTTACCAAAAGTTGACGTTAAGCTTTTAGGAAAGGAAATAGACAAAGCAGCTACACGAATCAAGACGTTTAGAGCTCGTGTAAAGGTAGAATACAAAGACGGCAAGCAACAACATCAATTGAGCCTAAACCTGCGCATGGAGTCCAACAAAACACTTTGGCTGAGCGCTTCCATCTTAGTTCCTATTGCAAAGCTTTTGATCACTCCAACGCGAGTTGGGTTTTATGAAAAATTTCAAAAAACCTACTACGACGGGGATTTGAGTTTTATTAACGAGCAATTAGGAACCACCTTTAGTTTTAGTGATTTACAAAATGTGATGCTTGGAAACCCCATTACGGATATGACATCGGTAGGGTTTGATCGCATTGACCACCCACAATATTATGTTTTGGTTCCTAAAACAGAAAACAACCAATTTCGACCAACCTACTTTTTTGATCCAAATACTTTTCGTTTAAAAGAACAGCGTTTTATAGTTCCAGGATCATCACAATCTTTGAGTATCAAATACCCAAAATTCCAGAAAATGGAAGGTAAAACACTTCCTAAAGAAATTGAAATTTCTGTATTTGATGGGTCTAACTTAGTACAAATCCGAATGGATTTCATTCGCACTGATTTTCCTAAAAACTTGACCGTTCCTTTTACCATTCCAAACGGATATAAAAATTTAAGTCTATAATGAGATTTGCTGCTGGGTTTTCTTTTAAAATTATTGTTGCCCTTTTGGGGTTTTTGGTGTTGGGACCAAACCTATACGCCCAAGATGAACGACAACAAAACCTTGAAAACCAGCGTAAGCGCCTGCAACAAGAGATTAAGCAAATTAATAAACTCCTCTTTTCGAATGAAAAACAGAAAAAATCAGTTTTAACAGAGGTTGAAGATTTAAGTTTAAAGATTGATGTTCGTAGAAGACTGATCCGCGTTACAAACGAACAAGCGAATCGTTTGACTCAGCAAATCAACGTAAATCAACGAACCATCGATCGACAGCGAAAAGAGTTGGAGGCATTAAAAAAGGATTATTCTGAAATGATTCTAAAATCGTATCAAAGCAAGTCGGGACAGAGTCGCATGATGTTTTTGTTCTCTTCCGAAAACTTTTTACAAGCCTACAAACGTTTTCAATACTTAAAACAATATACTAGCTTCAGAAAAAAACAAGGAGAGCTTATTGCAGAAAAAACACAAATCTTACAGCAATTGAACCTTGATTTAATAACTCAAAAACGTAAAAAAGAAGTTTTAGTTCAAGAAAATAAAGAAGCCCAGGATACTTACAAAAGAGAACAGACAAGCCAACAAGCTCTCGTAAAAGCCTTAAAAAAGAAGGAAAGAAGCTTTGTTTCACAAATTAAAAAGAAACAAAAAAAGGCTGCTGAGATAAACAAGGAAATACAACGCCTGATTCGAGCAGCAATAGCCGCTTCAAATAAAGCCGCAGGGAAAAAAGCAAATGCGAAGGTGTTTACATTGACTCCGGAAGATCAATTGATTTCGGATAACATTACTGCAAATAAAGGAAAACTTCCATGGCCAGTTGAACAAGGAGTAGTAATTCAACGTTTTGGAAAACAACCGCACCCAGTAGTTAAAACCGCCATGATTCAGAGCAACGGCGTTACTATTGCGACCCCGAAAAGTTCAGAAGCCCGTGCCGTATTTGAGGGGAAGGTGATGTCTATTATTGGATTTAAAGGAAGCAATCCAACGGTTTTGATTCAACACGGAAATTACATTACAACCTATTCTAACTTGGGGGAAGTGTATGTGATCAAAGGTCAAAAAGTAAAGTCCAAAGAAAAGATCGGAAAAGTGTTTACTAATCCAGAAACGGGCAAAACAGAACTCAAGTTTAGTGTCTTTAAAAACAGCAGCCCTACGAATCCAAAGGGATGGATCTTTAGGATGTAAAAGCTATCTATTCAGCTAAATACCATGCTTCTTCTTCCAATGTATTTACTAAAAAGTAATACAATTGTATCGCTTCTCTTTTAGACTCAAAACGTCCATAAGCTACACGATATAAACCATCTGCACTTTGTTTAGCCATAGTTGCTCCATCAAAGCCATCAACCTTCAATTGATCGATCATTTTAATAGCGTTTGACTCTTCACGGTAGCTTCCAGCAATAACACTGAAATAATTTCCAGAAACTACCTCCACAGAACTTTCGATTACCTCTTCTGAAATAACATTGAGTTCTAGTGTAGCAAGTTCACCAATATCAAAAGATGCTTTTTGTACATTGGTTTTAATTTTTTCTTGAGCAACTTCAGTCGATTTTAAACGCTCGTTAGTCAAGTATTGATTTCCAAAAAAGTAAGATGCACCCAACAAACCAATAGTGAGTACGCCAACGGCTGCATACTTTAAATAAGCTGGTTGTTGTTTTTTCTTTTCAGGAGTAAAAGCTAAAGTCTCTTTCTTTGAATCTTCCATGGGAATTTTTTTTATAATAGTAGTTGCAACTTGTAGGGGTTGTGAATCTATTGTTTTAGAAATGGGCTTTTTGGTAAAAGATGACAATCCAATTGAATTGGTATCAAAATTTGCTTTATTGTAGGGTTGAAATCCTATTTTTTGCTCGGAGTTGAAACGTAACTCTCCAATACCTTTTAGAATGACGAGCTGTCCTGTTTTTAGTTTTTTACTCCAATTGTCTGCTTCTTGTTGTATCTCTTGAAGTGCATTTTCGTATGAAATGGACTTCCGTTGTGCAATATAGTTTGCTAAAAGACCATCGTTATGAGTTAACAAACCGTTAAACGATAATTCTTTGCCAGGAGGGAAAAAGATCCCCTGTTCTCGGTCAATACGGATAGCAACAGGCTGTGTCAAAAAAGCACCCAACTGCGGGATGATCACACATTCGTATTGATATAGAAGTTCTTTTATATATTGTACCAAATTCATATTCAAATGTAATAAATTTAAAAATCCTTTCGACAATTTTTTTATTTTGTTGAAAAACCCCCTAAATCAGTTCCTATCTCATGAAGCTAACGTCAATTCAAGCCGCTTTATTGTTGCAGAAGTTGCCCGGTATTGGAGACATCACCGCAAAAAAACTAGTTGACCACTTTGGAAGTGCTCAAGCCGTATTCAACGAAAAGAAAATTAATTTACTCAATATTAAAGGAATAGGTGCATTTCATTTGCAAGGATTTGATCAATTTGAACGCTATTTGCCCGCAGTAATTGAAGAGGAAAAAATTTTTAAAAAAAGAGCAAATAATTTCGCTGCTGTATCCTTCTCCCGATTATCCCAAAGCATTAGGGTTTTGTTCTAATGCTCCTTTAGTCTTGTTTCAGAAAGGAGGAGCTTCTTGGAAAAACGAACGAATCTTGAGTATTGTAGGCACGCGAAACCCAACGTCTAGGGGAGTAGATTTTTGTAAACAGTTGATCGAAGATCTTGCTGAATACAATCCGCTGATTGTTTCGGGTTTTGCTCGGGGCATTGATATTGCAGCATATAAAGCAGCTTTGGATAATGGATTAGAAACAGTTGCCTGCTTAGGACACGGATTGAACCAAATATATCCAACAGAGCACAAAATTCATGTCGAATCTGTTTGTAATCAAGGAGCTATTCTTACCGAATTTTGGAGCAATTCATCTTTCGAAAAATCCAATTTTTTAAAGAGAAACCGAATCATTGCTGGAGTAGCGCATGCAACCCTAGTAATCGAATCGAAAGCAAAGGGGGGCAGTTTGGTTACTGCAGAACACGCGCATCATTACGGAAGGGATGTTTTTGCGGTTCCAGGAAGGGTTAGCGATATGCAGAGCGCTGGCTGTCTGAACTTAATTCGATCCGATAAAGTACGCATGATTACATCTGCTGCAGATGTCTCATTTTGGATGGGTTGGGAATCCAATCCAAAACCCAAAACTGTTCAAAAAGAACTATTCATTAGCATGACCGAAGAGGAAGAATTACTGTTCAATTTATTAGAAACGAAAACAAGTTTAGACGCGTTGGCATTAGAAGCTAAACTTCCAATAAGTAAAGTCGCTGCAATATTATTTCAATTGGAAATGAAAGGTTGTGTTCGCCCTATGGCTGGAAAACAATTTGAACGCGCTTAGTATCCTATTTTAGAACGTACACGCATCATAACATCCGTAGCAATAATTTTTGCTTTCTCAGCTCCTTTTGTAAGCGCAATAGTAACTTCTGCTGGGTTATTTTGGTAGTAGTCAAACTTTGTTCTTGCCTCAGCAAAAGAGTCGAGAATCAGTTCAAACAACGCTTGTTTTGCATGGCCATAGCCCATCCCTCCTGCACAATATAGTGTGCGTAAATCGGATATTTGCTGTTCAGTACCTAATAAAGAGTAGAGTGCAAACACATTACAAGTATCAGGATCTTTGGGGTCTTCTAAAGGTGTTGAATCTGTTTGTATCCCCATGATTTGTTTTCTCAATTTTTTTTCTGGAAGAAAAACATTGATTGTATTGTTTTTGGATTTACTCATTTTCTGCCCATCAGTACCGGGGATAATTTGAGCATCTTTTTGTATTTGTGCTTTGGGAAGAACAAAAGTTTCTCCTTGTTGGTTATTGAAACGAGCGGCAACGTCTCGGGTCATTTCAAGATGTTGTAATTGATCTTTTCCAACAGGAACAATTTCTGCATCGTATAGCAAAATATCTGCAGCCATAAGCATGGGATAACTAAAAAGGCCAGCATTTACATCAGACAAATGATCTGTTTTGTCTTTAAAAGAATGTGCTAAAGTAAGTCGTTGGTAGGGAAAGAAACAGTTCAAATACCAATTCAATTCGGTAACCTGACTTACATCACTTTGTTTGTAAAAAACGGTTTTATCGGTATCCAAACCACAAGCCAACCAGGCAGCTGCGGTATTGAAAGTATGCTCTCGCAGCAGGTCTCCATCTTTGATTTGAGTCAAAGAATGTAAATCTGCGATAAAAAGAAAAGACTCATTTTCGGGTTGATCTGCCATTGCAATTGCAGGAAGAACAGCGCCTAAAAGATTACCTAAATGCGGGGTTCCGGTGCTTTGCACACCCGTAAGAATTCTAGCCATACCAATTATTATTTGGGCAAAGGTACTTTTTTCAACGCAAAAATTGAGGCGGTATGGCTAGGAAAACTAAACTTATTGACCTTCTTCTTTTTTAACTTCGTTCTTGATGTACAAGGAAGAAAGAATGAGGCCAATTCCGGCGAATAACATTACGCCAACAAAATATCCAGTTTCTTCTTCTACAAATAAACCCCAGTTTTCGGCCATACTACCAAATGTCAATCCGATTGCAGCTCCTATAATAAGAGCGCCAAACTTGATTCCTCCATAGGGCGTGGGTTTTTTCATTGGAATTTCCATTCCTTTTTCAATCATTTGAGTTTTTCTTCGATGATCACTTACAAGAGCTACAATGACAATTGCAATTCAACCGATTACTGAAAAGATGGGGATCATAAGAGCTAAGGTTCCTTCATTCATAAGATGTATTTTTTAGGTTATTTGCTCTTAAGACCGAGTGTTTCAATAAAAGGTTACACTTTTCTGTAACTTTTTTGATTCAACGGACGTCTTATAAGAAACCAAATCTGCCTATGGAACTTTCTGAATCGATCATCGACCGATTACAGCACGGAGGAAAACAATTGTTTGGACAACTCATTGAGATGTATCAAGACCGAGTCTATGGGTTGTCGTTTTAGTTGATGAAAAACGAAGATGATGCCAACGAAGTGGCACAGAATACGTTTATAAAGATTTATAAAAAAATGAAGTTATACAAAGGTACTTCAAAGTTTTCAGTATGGATTTACCGCATTACTTACAACGAAGCAATGACCCAGCTGAAGCGGAAAAAGAGGTGGGTATTCGGGTTTTTTGATCACGAAAAAAATGAAGAAACGGCTCCTCCAGAAGTTTTGGATCAGTTGAATCAAGAAGAACAGCGCAATCAAGTTCAATGGGCTTTGTCGCAGCTTAAAAGTTCAGAACGCTTGGTGATGAATTTGTTTTATATGGAGGAACTTTCTTATGAAGAAATAACAGCAATCACCAACTTGAGTCTAGCAAATGTTAAAGTCAAATTGCACCGATCAAAGAAAAAATTAAAACAGTTACTATCCCAACAAGAATTCGCTCAAAGAGCATAAAAACATACCATGAAAGAACATAATTGGAAATCCCTTCTCGAAACTACAAAAGCCCCTTCTGGGTTTAAGAATGATATTTTAAATAAAATCGAAAAACTTCCTGTGAATCAAAGTCATACAAGATCAATAGGAATATCGTTGCATATGATCATCGGAATATTTTTTGTAATATTTACGATACTAAGCTTGGAGCCTTTTTTGCCTGAATTAAATGAGTTGGATATTTTCGGTGGTGTCAAACCCTCTTTTTTGGAAGTTAAAACAGTGTGTATGATTTTAGGGACTCTTGTGTTTTGGAGCTCAGTAGACTATTATTTTTCCACAGAGTAAACAGGTTTTGTAAGGTAAAAATTTCATAGCACCTTCTAAAAGCCTATTTTTGATTGATGCTAAAAATAATTCAGAAAATAGCGTTGCTGCTTTGGAGGGTTTGGTTTTATGTCCTTGCAGCAATTCCAATCGTTACCCTTTTCCCTATTTTGTTACTTATTGCAAGTCATAAAAATGGTTATCCAACCTTGTATTGGATCGCCCGAAATATATGGTCACCTTTTATCTTAATCGGTATGGGTTTCTACATTCGCATAAAATTTGCAAAACCACTACCCGAAGGAACCTCCTATCTTTTGGTTGCAAATCATTCTAGCTATCTCGATCCTTTTGTAATGTTTCGAGTTTCAAAAAACCCTTTTGTTTTTGTTGGAAAAAAAGAATTCATTAAAGTCCCTCTCTTTGGAAGTATATACAAGCGTGCCGCAATTTTAGTTGATCGTAGTAGTTCAAAAAGCCGCTGGGATGTATACGAACGCGCTAATAAAATAATTGCACAGGGAAGAAGTGTTTGTATTTTCCCTGAAGTGAATTATATAGACGATACTATTTTATTAAACCCCTTTAAAAGAGGTGCCTTTAAACTGGCAATAGAACATCAGATTCCGATTGTTCCGATGATCTTTTTGGATTGTAAACGAAAGTTTCCTTGGTCTCCCGATTTTGGCTTCCCGGGTGAGTTGCGTGTAGAAACGTTTCCAGAAATTACGCCTGTAAAAAGCATGGATGATTTAGTAGAACTTCAAGAAAAAACGCGTGATATAATCTTAAACGGATTAAATTCGGATGTAAAACAGCGCAGTCAAAAAGCAGTTATTTTCGAAGAAATAAAAGCACAAAAACTTAAAAATTAAGCAGTATGGATCAGGCTTCAACACTTTTTTTAGCCGTTTCGATCATGATCATCATGGCTGGGATGGGACTAGGACTTACGCTTCAAGACTTTAAACGCGTTGCCGAAAATCCTAAACCGGTCCTTATAGGTCTGTTCAATCAAATTATTTTGTTACCCCTTGTGGGTTTTGGACTTTGCCTAGTTTTTAAGCCAGAACCATTTATAGCCATCGGACTGATGATGTTGGTTGCCTGTCCGGGTGGGACTAGTTCCAACATTATAGCACTTTTAGCCAAAGGAGATTTGCCGCTTTCTATTTCTTTAACGGCAATCAATAGTTTAATAACTATTTTCACGATTCCGTTGATCATTAATTTTTCGTTTGCATATTTTAACAGCGAGGTTGGATCTATACCGCCACCTGCGAAGGATATTTTCATTTCCCTAGTTGCCGTAATTGCCATTCCGCTTACTATTGGTATGTTCCTTAAAAAGAAGGCACCTAATTTTGCCCTTAAAATGGAAGGCCCCGTACGAATCGCATCTTCTCTTTTATTGGCCTTAGTGATCATCACCATCCTTGTGAAAGAATTCGAATTATTTAAACTGCATATTGGTGCTACTCTTTGGATTTTGATCGCTCTGAATGCCATTACAATGACCCTAGGATATTTTGGGTCTCGATGGTTGAATTTAAATTTAAAACAAGCCGTTACAATTGCCATTGAATCAGGAATTCAAAACGGTACCCTAACGATAAGTTTAGCTGTAATTACGCTCGCTAAACCAGAATATGCCATTGTTGCGGCTATATATGGCCCGTTGATGTATCTAATGGCTAGTGTGCCTATTGCCCTTGGTGTTCGAGATTCTAAAAAGTAAGAATACGGTTCAATCCAAGATTGCGTCTTGTTCTAAAGAACCGCAAAAGTATTGTATTTGAAAATAACCATCGAACATAACTTTTACCACGCGTTGAAAATTTTTGTGGGGATCTTTATGGTCAAAGACTAAATCATAGGTGGAAATATATTCACCTTCACATTCCGAAAGATTTTCAACAACTTTTGGATTCTGATGTCTTCCACTCATGATATGCCCTCCTTAACAAAGGTGACGGAATCCTAAAACAGCATGACCAAATTCGTGCCACATCAAGCTGATTCGGAATTCGTTGAAGTCTGAAATAATTTTTTGATTCCAATCTGTTCGTCTCAAACCGATACCTAGTTTATTTGGATCACAGCTCTTAAAAGCATAGCCCATTAATTCTCTACAAGAATCGGGTTCCCATATAAGTTCCATATCGGATCGTGTAATATGACTTAAATCTACTCCATGTCGTGCAGCATCTTTTTTAAAGGCTTCTAAATGGGAATAAGGATCAAAGAGGTCAATAGCACCATAGATAGAATCAGAAAAAATACCTGACTTTAGCTCTCTATATTTTGAAAGTAAAATTTCATTAGTATTACTTTTAAACGGGATGCTGTCTGCCCTAGCAACAATAAAACGGCTGTAGCGATTGTCTTCATTTTCGGTTTCTTTGAATCGAATTGTGAATTTAATTTGACCAGAATCCAGTTCTTTGAACGAAACAACTTCACGACTTTCATAGTAATTACTTCCTAAGTCTAACTCTTCAAAATAGGGGAGGGAGTTTAAGGGAGATACTTTACGACTGACACCCCAATAGCCGTTGAGACTATCTATTAGTTGGTAATACGAAGTTGATAGTGGGTCATTTATTACGTAGGGAACTTGATCAAGACTATCAATACTGGAGTTGTGCTTGGCCTTAACTCGATGAAACAGTCCATTTCCCGCTTCTTTAGGAATTATCTTTTTCGTTTTGGAACAAGAGCAGAGGATTAAAGTAAATAATACTGCAAGGACACTTTTTTTATAGAACTGAATTTGGGTAACTATAAAAATAAAAAAACCCGCTACAGAAAGAGCGGGTTTTTGAAACTTTAACAGAAAAGACTATTCTACAGCCTTTAGTGTTTCCATTATTTTTTCTTCTAATTCATCCATTAAATCAGGATTTTCAGTCAAGATTGTTTTTACAGCATCGCGGCCTTGTCCTAGTTTGGTTTCACCATAGCTGAACCAAGAACCAGATTTTTTAATAATCTCGTAGTTAACACCTATGTCAATAATTTCTCCGATTTTGGAAATCCCTTCGCCATACATGATATCAAATTCCGTAGTTCTAAACGGCGGAGCTACTTTATTTTTCACAACTTTTACACGGGTTTTATTACCCAATACCTTTGCATCGGCATCTTTTATTTGCGTTGATCTACGGATATCCAAACGAACAGATGCATAAAACTTCAATGCGTTTCCACCTGTTGTAGTTTCAGGATTTCCGAACATTACACCAATTTTTTCACGCAGCTGGTTGATGAAAAATACGGTACAGTTTGTTCTGCTGATAGAACCCGTTAGTTTCCGAAGTGCTTGAGACATCAAACGTGCGTGAAGACCCATTTTGGAGTCTCCCATTTCTCCTTCAATTTCACTTTTAGGCGTCAAGGCAGCAACAGAATCAATTACAACGATGTCAACAGCACCTGAACGAATTAAATTATCGGCAATTTCTAGCGCTTGTTCTCCATTGTCAGGTTGCGAGATGATGAGTTCTTGAATATCTACACCTAATTTTTCAGCATAAAAACGGTCGAAAGCATGCTCTGCATCAATAAAGGCTGCGACACCTCCTTTTTTTTGACATTCTGCGATTGCATGTAAGGTCAAGGTTGTTTTACCAGAAGATTCTGGTCCGTAAATCTCAATAACCCTTCCCGTTGGGTAGCCACCCACACCGAGAGCAATATCAAGACCTAAGGAGCCCGAAGAAATTGATTCTACTTCTTCAATAGCCGAATCGCCCAATCTCATTACAGATCCTTTTCCGTAGGTTTTATCTAGTTTGTCTAAGGTAAGCTGAAGTGCTTTTTGCTTCGCTGCTTTATCGTCTGCCATAGTTTTTTTCTTTCCTGCTAAGGTACTATTTTCTTTATTTTGAAGTGAGGCTAGACCCAAAGGGTTTATTAACAATATATCATTTGCTTATAAATACAATTCATCATACCACATTGATTTTGCTAGCAATTAATACTATTGAAACCATTGGTGGTGGAAGTGCACGCTGTATGATTGCAGAAATTTTCTTACATTTCCATTGAATTGAATTCCCAAATCAAGACATATGGAAGTAAACAACCACATCAATTACATCGAATTCAAGGCACATGACCTTGAAAAAGTCAAAACATTTTACACAACAGCTTTTGGATGGACTTTTACAGATTATGGTCCGACCTACACTGCTTTTTCTGACAGTGGAATTGCAGGAGGTTTTGAGCATACAGACGAGCCCATCGTAAATGGAGTTTTGGTAATTTTAGGCCATACGGACCTTGAAGCAATTGAAAAAAAGGTCAAAGAAGCTGGAGGGGAAATTGTCTTAGAAACCTTTTCTTTTCCTGGTGGACGCCGTTTTCATTTTAAAGATCCCACCGGAAATGAGCTCGCCATTTGGTCAGAAACCTAATTTTTGGTCGGATCTTCAAAACATTCTTTTAGCACATTTCTTTTTTTTACCTTTGTCAAATCATTCACCTTAAACAAGTATAGCATGCAACTGTACAATAAATTAAGCGCGAAGGAACGAGCGGTAATGCTCGAAGAAGCCGGAACCGAGCGGCTCACGCTATCCTTTTATCAATATGCCCATATTGGAAACCCACAGCTTTTTAGAGACCATCTGTTCTTAACCTGGAATGCCCTAGAGGTATTAGGACGTATTTATGTTGCACACGAAGGAATCAATGCACAATTATCTGTTCCTGCACCACGATTTGAGGAATTCAAAGCCCATTTGGATGAGGTTACATTCTTGAAAGACATTCGACTGAATATTGCCATTGAACAGGATCTTAAATCCTTTTTAAAACTAAAAGTCAAAGTACGAGACAAAATTGTAGCCGATGGTCTAAACGACGACACCTTCAATGTAACTCAAAAAGGACAACACCTCAATGCCGCAGGCTTCAACGATATGCTTGCAGACCCCAACACCATTTGTGTGGATATGCGGAATCATTATGAGAGCGAAATTGGACATTTCAAAGGAGCAGTTACGCCCGATGTAGATACGTTTAGAGATTCTTTGCCAATTATTGAAGAAGATTTGGAAGCCCAAAAAGAAGAAAAAAACCTTTTGATGTATTGTACGGGAGGTATCCGATGCGAAAAAGCAAGTGCTTATTTTAAGCACAAAGGGTTTAAAAACGTTTACCAACTAGAAGGAGGTATTATTGAATACACCCGACAGGTAAAAGACCAGGATTTGGAGAATAAGTTTGTTGGGAAAAACTTTGTATTTGACGAACGCCGAGGAGAACGTATTTCCGACGACGTCGTTGCTCATTGTCATCAGTGCGGAACTTCTTGTGATTCTCATGTAAACTGCGCCAACGAAGCGTGCCATTTGTTGTTTATTCAATGTGAAAGTTGCAAAGAACAAATGCAAAACTGCTGTTCCGATGCCTGTAAAGAGATCATACAACTGTCATTTGAAGAGCAAAAAAACCTAAGAAAAGGAACGCACAACAGTAATAAAATATTTAAAAAAGGGCGTTCTGAGGTTTTGAAATTTAAAAATCAAAAATAAAATAAAACCTATATCAGGGATTCTATAGGAATCCCGATCGTGGAACAATTTTTTGGTTCAACTCCGGTGTAGATTCTTATAAAGACTCACATCAAGCTCACTTAAAGAAAATATTCGAAGGAAGTAATCCAAATTATATTAGTCAATTTTATAATGTCACAATTGGTCATAATTACAATTCTAAAAACTATATTGTATTTCACTTCTCTAAAAACAAATTCCTTTTTCAAGCGCTGTTTGTTCATAATCCGAAATACGACAAAGAAAAACAGATTTATGTGTATAATTATACAGATGTAATAAAAAAAATAAAACGCATAAATAAGGAAATGGATTTAAAATTAAAGAATGGGAAAATATATCTATCTCAGACTTAAAACTTGAGGCACAATGAAAGAGGAAACTTTGCCGTTCTGTTGTTTTGAAATTTAAAAATCAATAATAAAAAGGAAGCCTTTCATTTTTATTAATTAACCGTATCTTTACCTTTCACGCTTTAACAAAATTCTTATATGAGTTGCGCTTCCTGTTCTACATCCGACGGTTCCCCAAGGGGCTGTAAAAGCAATGGTACTTGTGGAACGGACAGTTGCAATAAACTCACGGTTTTCGATTGGCTATCCAATATGCAATTGCCCAATGGACAAGAAGCATGTAACATTGTTGAGGTTCGTTTTAAAAACAGCCGCAAAGCTTTTTACCAAAAAGGAAAAGAAATCAGTCTTAGCATTGGAGATTTAGTAGCTACAGAAGCACAAAGTGGACACGACATCGGTCAGGTAACTCTAACGGGGGAGTTGGTTCGTTTTCAAATGAAAAAAAAGAATGTATCTGAAAAGAGTGAAGAAATCTTAAAGATCTACCGAAAAGCAAATCAAAAAGACATTGACGTTTGGCAAGCTGCTCGTGATCGAGAAGAAACTATTCAGAAGCGTGCTCGTGAAATGGCCATATACCTGCATTTAGAAATGAAAATTTCTGATGTTGAATTTCAAGGGGATGGATCCAAAGCGACTTTTTATTATACAGCAGAGAAAAGAGTTGATTTCCGTCAACTGATAAAAGATATGGCACAGGCATTTATCATTCGTGTAGACATGCGTCAGATCGGCCTGCGTCAGGAAGCTGCTCGTTTGGGCGGTATAGGTTCTTGCGGAAGGGAATTGTGTTGCTCTACTTGGCTTACAGATTTTAGATCGGTTTCTACCTCTGCAGCGCGTTACCAGCAACTTTCGTTAAACCCCCAAAAACTTGCTGGTCAGTGTGGTAAGTTGAAGTGTTGTCTAAACTATGAGCTCGATTCCTATCGCAATGCACTCAAGAGTTTTCCGAAAATGGAAACCAAGCTACAAACTGAAAAGGGAGTAGGTGTTTGCCAAAAAATAGATATTTTCAAAGGACATTTATGGTATGCTTACAGAGGAGAGTGGATGAATTGGCATTTGTTGACCACCGACCAAGCCAACGAAATAATCTCGATGAATAAGGCAAAAAAACCAGTTTCTAGCCTCGAAGACTATGCTCATGAAGAAAAAGTAGAAGCTCCTGAGAAAGCTTTTGAAAATGTTGTGGGTCAAGATAGTTTGAATCGTTTTGATCGCCCAAAGAAGAAAAAAGGAAGAAATAAGTCTCGTTCTAGAAAGAACAATAACCCAAAGAAAAATGCGTAGTGTAGCCTTTCTTGTAACTCTTCTTGTTTTTGCTTCCTGCGATTCGAGTTCGGGTTTTAGGGAATATCATGCGCTACAAGACGGATGGTCCTCCGGCGAGCATATTAGTTTTTCTTCGGATCAAATAGTACAAGCTCCTTCTGATATATACATTCATATTCGCAATACGAATACCTATCCTTATTCCAATTTATTCTTAGTAGCCGAATTACGAGATTCTATCCAAGTAATCGCTCGTGACACACTAGAATATGCTATGGCAGACCCGCAGGGGAAGTGGTTGGGAGCAGGGTTTTTAGAAGTTAAAGAAAGTAAGCTTTGGTGGAAAGCAGACTGGAATCCACCTCACGATGGCCCTTATTTTATTGAATTTTCACAACGAGTACGCAATAATGGGTCAGTGGAAGGCGTTTCATTCTTAGACGGTATTATCAACGTTGGTGTCTCAATTGAACCTCAAATTCAACCCTAATGGCAACGAAAAAGAAAAAAACAACCAAGAAAAAGAAAAAAGGAGGGAATCCTTTTAAAGTCGCGCTGCGTTTTTTTTGGTCGGTCTTTGCCTTAGGCGTATTATCTGTCATTACAATATTTTCAAGTGCTGCATTAGGTCTATTGGGTCAAATGCCAGAACTTAAGCAACTTGAAAACCCTAAAACAAACTTAGCTACTCAAATTTTATCCAGTGATGGAGTAGTTTTGGGGAAGTTTTATTTTAATGATAACCGAACCCCAATTGCTTTTGATGCGCTTCCTAAGAACTTAGTAAACGCTCTTATTGCAACCGAAGATGAGCGTTTTTTCAGCCATTCTGGAATTGATCTTAAAGGGACCCTTAGGGCTTTAGCTTATTTGGGTAAAAAAGGTGGAGCTAGTACCATCAGTCAACAATTGGCAAGACAACTCTTTGTTGGTGTCCGCTCCCGAAATAAAGTGGAAGCCGTTCTGCAAAAATTTAAAGAATGGGTAATGGCTGTTCAATTGGAACGTAGATATACCAAGAAAGAAATCATAGCCATGTATCTGAACATTTATGATTTTGGATACAGTGCAGATGGAGTTCAGTCAGCTGCAAAAATCTATTTCAACACTACGCCAAAGGCTTTGAGTATTGAACAGTCGGCAACACTAGTCGGAATGCTCAAAAATTCTTCCTTATTCAATCCATTGCGACGTCCCGAACGCGTTGAAAAAAGAAGAAATGTAGTGCTCAATCAAATGAAACGTAATGGTTTTGTTACAGAAGTGGAACTCGACTCCCTCAAGCAAATTCCACTAGAAATAGACTATACACCCGATTCTCACCGAGAAGGATTAGCAACTTATTTTAGAGCATATCTACAACAGTTCATGCGTAAATGGACCAAAGACAACCCAAAACCTGACGGAACAAACTATGATATTTTCCGAGATGGTTTACGGATCTATACAACCTTAGATTCTCGTTTACAACAAATAGGTGAAACGGCTGTCGATGCACATATGGCTAATTTGCAAGAAGAATTTTTTCTGCAGAACACGCCTACAGAAAATCCAACGGCACCTTTCCTTGATCTTCGTGAAGGTGAAATTGATACTCTCTTGCACAACAAAGCTCGCCGATCTGAGCGTTGGCGAAAAATGCGCGCTTCTGGAAAAGATGAAGATGCGATTTGGGCTTCGTTTCAAAAACCAGTTGAAATGGAAGTTTTTAGTTGGAAAGGCGATCGAGATACACTCATGAGTCCCCTAGATTCAATTCGATATTACAAGCACTTCTTACGCGCTTCGATGATGTCTATGAATCCATTAACAGGTCATGTAAAGGCTTGGGTGGGAGGTTTCAACTATAAGCATTTTCAATACGATCAAGTTTATCAAGGAAGACGTCAAATTGGTTCAACCTTTAAACCGTTTTTATACGCCACCGCAATCGATCAATTGCGCTTATCACCCTGTGATATTTTACCCGATGCTTTGTTCTGTATCGAGCCATTGAAGCATGGAAATCTAGACGCTTGGTGCCCTAAGAATTCTGGAGATAAGTACGGTCGTATGCGTACCCTGAAAAATGCATTGGCCAATTCTGTAAATACCGTTAGTGCTCGGTTGATGGATCGCGTAGGTCCAAGACCGGTGATCAATTTGGCTCGAAAAATGGGAATAACCTCCTATTTGCCGGCAGTTCCTTCGATTGCTCTGGGAACTCCAGACATTAGTTTACTCGAAATGGTTGGGGCGTACAGCACTTTTGCAAATAAAGGGATTTATGTAAAACCCATTATGATTTCTCGCATTGAAGATAAAAACGGTACCGTACTCTTTGAAGTTGTTCCGGAGACTAAAGATGTATTGAGTCAAGAGTCGGCCTTTGTTACTATTGACTTACTCAAAGGAGTTACCGAAGGTGGATCAGGAATTCGTTTGCGCCACCAAGGAGCAGATGAACACAATTATGCTTATAAAAATGTAGTAACGGGCTATCCATATCAATTTGAAAATCCGATTGCTGGGAAAACAGGAACAACTCAAAATCAAAGTGACGGTTGGTTTATGGGTATGGTTCCCAATTTAGTAACAGGAGTTTGGGTTGGAGGAGAAGACCGATCCGTTCATTTTAAAGACATAGCCTTTGGGCAGGGAGCTACAATGGCCCTACCGATATGGGCGATGTACATGCGTGATGCTTACGCGATTCCAGAATTAGGAATTTCAATGGAAGACTTTGAGCCTCCTGAAACACTAACAATTACAATCGATTGTCAACAAGAAGCAGTATTGGATGACCTCCATCAGGAAGCTAAGAAAGACGATCTAGAAGGTCTTGGATTTTAGAGATTGTCTGTAGCATGCCACTCGGCAAAAGAAGTCTCCGTTTCTCTAAGTTTCAGTGCAAATAAGGAAATCCCTTCAGGCAAACGCGTCTTGATTTTGTTTGCAAAATCCAACACCATCATTTCACTTGTAGGCTGATAACCAACTTTAAGCACTTTATGTCCTCTAGATTCCATTTCTTCTGCAAGTTCTTTGTGCGGAGAATTAACATTTAAAACTGTTGCATGATCAAATGGAGAAACAATTTCTTCTTTTACAATTTTCTTTAAATCACTAAAATCAATCACCATTCCGTTTTTGGTTTGAGTAGGATCTTCGATAGGCGATCCAATAACAGTTACTGCTAGTTTGTAGCTGTGACCGTGAACATTTTTACACAAGCCATCGTAACCATATAAGGCATGACCAGTTTCGAAATGGAACTCTTTGGTGATTCTTGTTTTTTGTGTCATAATATGTGTGCGCTATTTTTAACTTAAAAATTAGATAGCTGCAAGTTCTATATTTTTTCTGAATTGAGTTCTACCGGAATACAATCTTTAGGAAATTGCGGACGCAACGATCAAAGAATAATATGCTTTTCGATTGTATAGATTAAAAAAATTGATAGAATTTACTTTTAGTCAATGCTTTACTATTACTTTTGTATTAGAATTATTTATGACCTCCTCAACTATGAAAAACATCCTAGTCCCAATAGGGATTTCGCCAAACGGAAAGAACACTTTAGCCTACGCAATTGCTTTAGCCAAACACTTTAAAGCTTCTCTTTTTGTAATTGATTCTCATAAAGTTACGCCAACATCTGTGCACATATCCTCAGCCAAAGATGTGATTCATGCTCAGAATTTTAATCGAGTAAAAGAATTGGTTCAATCGGTTCAAGCCGAGACTGTCGAAATTAAAATGGTTACTTATGAAGGAGACTTGGTTTCTGGAATAGAATCTTTAGATAAAGAAATAGGTTTGGATTTAATCATTGTTGGACCAAAAAGTCATGACATCAACGACAAACTATTCTTGGGAAAAATTTCTGGTAAGATTACAAAAAAAACATCAATTCCAGTATTATTGGTTCCTATCGGAGCTGTTTTCACTCCCCCTAAACAGGCTTTATTTGCCTTCAAAAAAGGAAGTATCAATGGAGAACGCTCATTAGCACCTTTAAAAGAAATTATAAAAGCTTTTAGCACTAAAGTAAACCTCTTATTGGTTAAAACACCAGGTCACGAAGCAGCACGCTTAGATATTGACCATGAGATCGTAGAGTTTTCTGAAGGATTAATCTCGTCTGAGAATGCAACGGTATACCAAGGTGTGTTAGAACATTTCCAAAGCGTTCAACCCGATATGCTTGTCGTTTTTGCCCGTAAACGCGGGTTCTTCGAAAAGTTGATGGAATCCGATATGGTCTACAAGAAAGACTTTTTCACCAAAATCCCATTGTTGGTTCTTAAAAACCGCTAAGAATACCCGTTCAAATGAGTATCTTCGTCACTTGACAAAGCAGGTTTTTATTTTTGGGTATTTATGGATGGTTATTATTTCAATAACACCCAAGTCTCTTGCTGCTCAGGAGTATTTCAGTTTAAACATTGACAATGATCTTTATTTTATGAGGGATCATTACTACTCTAGTGGGATCTTTTTGCAATATGGGAAACAGTTTCGCAATACAGATTCTTTAGGTGACAACACTTCAAAAAAATATGTCCTCTGGGAATTAGGTCAAGAGATTTACACCCCTAGTCTTCGTTATACTTCTAATTCAGCAGTATATGATTATCCTTATGGTGGTTGGACGGCGCTAAAACTTACATTTCAGAGAGAGTTGTCTAAAAACAAGCAACACCAATGGGGATTTCAATTGGGTGCAACTGGCGATGCATCAGGTGCACAATGGATGCAAAACACCTACCACCGTTTGGTTTTAGGCTTACCCGAACTTCCTTGGACCGATGAGGTTCCCCAAGCGTTACACCTGAATGTTTTTGCAGACTCCTTTAAACGTTGGTATTTGCATGAACAGGTTGCCGTTCAGTCACATGTTTTTGGAACTGTTGGAACTCAAAAAATTTCGGGCGGCGCTGCTCTCGGTTTCGTTTTGGGAAAGCAAACGGTACTTTCTAATGGAGGAAATGTATTGATCGATCAACAACAAGGAGATGGCCTTTATTTTGGTGTACGTCTACAATATATTGCCCATGACTATATGCTTTCGGGAAGTTTGTTCCGTGACAATGCACCTTTTACCCTTCCGGTAAACCCTTTTAGGGCGATGTTTGAGGCAGGTTATGCTCTTCGAAAAAATGACTGGCGATTTGCGTTCACATATTATGCTAGGAGTCCAGATAATAAACTGCAACCACAAGAAGGACATCACTACCTCAACATAACGTTGAGCCGTTTTTTTGATAGAAAGACTACCAAATAAGCATTAATGTTTTTTAAGTTTTAGCCGGATTGTTTAGTTTTAACGTAGATGTAAAAATATTTTGACATGAAAAAATTCTTTTTGTTTACAGTACTGAGCGTTGTAATGAGCTCTTGTATTACGGTAAAAGTGTATAAGATGGAACCCAATTCTAAGGTTGAGCCCAAAAAACCCATCCAAAAAAAATCAGTTTTGATTTCTTCAGGAATGATTGCACCGTTGATGGATGGCGATACGGAAATCTTCTTTTTTGGAGAAGATGCATCTGAACTTCAATCGATTGATTTTAGCGATAGTTTGGTTAGCCCCAAGCATTCTAATAAACGGGTGTTTGTTTTTAAGACTAAAGATGCGGATGAGGCTATTCGTTGGGTAACCCAACTTGGCGACTCCCTGGAACTTCAAGAACAGGACGCTTCTAAATTTTCAGGCAATAGCGTTATTATATCAGAAGATAAAAAGAATATTAGATTGAACATCCAATCGGATAACGCTCAACCCATCATCATCATTGACGGAAAAGAAATGGACACCGACTTTGACATGGATTCTCTAGATGTCGATACCATCGAAAGTGTGGATGTTCTTAAAGGTCAAAAAGCACTTCAAAAAGTAGGGGCAAAAGGAAAAAACGGAGTGATCATCATTCGGTTGAAAAAGTAGGGTTTTCCCAATAATAAAAATTGTGCTCAGTATCTTTTTCAAATCCCATAATAGGGTAGAGCTTATTTCCCACTACATTGGTTTGTTCTGTTTCTAAACTGACTCCTTTTGCGTGCGTTGCTGTACAATGATTTTGAGCCGCTTCTAGCAATTGTTTTCCTATTTTATTTCCGCGATATACTGGATCTACAAAGATGTCGTTCAAGAGCCATACTGCCGCCATATTAACAGAAGAGAACAAAGGGTAGAGCTGTGTGAAACCAGCTGCTCTAGAGCCGTCGTAGACCATAAAAACGACAGAATGGTTGTTGGTTAAGCGATCACTCAAATTTTTTTGGCTGCAGTAATATCAGTTTCTTTTTGGTAAAAAATACGGTAGGCATCAAAAAGTAATGCAAGATCATCTAGGTGGTTGGGGCTTGCTTGGATTAGTGTATACATTAGTTTACGGGGATTTTGGGTGTTAAAAAAGTATAATGAACCCCCAGCATGAAGCCCGCAAAACCATTCGTTTCACGCTGCACTGGGTTGGTGTTGTTTTTTTGAAACTGATATTGTATAGAAGCACTGAAGCGTTTCCAGAATGTGTAATGAACAGCAGCAAGTACACCAAAACTATTACTGAAAGTGCCTTCTGGATAGGTGACAGGGAATTCCTCGAGGTTTGTAGGTGGATCTCCTTTCGTTTTGAGTAAGAAATTATAAACCAATCCCAATTCTAACGTAACACGTTTTACTGGATACAGTCGTCCAGTTAAAGGAATGGACAAGAATAACAACTGATCCTTGGAGGTATCGTTTGCTAAATCGTAAGCGTAGTTGATGCTGTGAATATCGATTCCTGTTCGAAGTCCATAACTTTTTTTGAAATTATAACGAACAGAACCACCAGCACTAAAACCGATTTTCCCTTTGGTTTCTCGATCTGTGGTATTGAATCGATTCAACAGAAGATGTGCATCATAATTCCATTTGCGTAACCCAATTTCATCTACGTTAGATTTTCCGTATTGTTGAATTAAAAGACCACTTCCTTGAGCAGTTGATTTTTGCCCACACAGAATGAAACAAAAGGAAAACAAAAAGAAAATGAAGTTTTTACACATGGATTAGGTCTAAAAGAGTTTAAAAATACGGAACTACATTGACTTTTTGAGATTTATATTGCGCCTAAAATCTCTTTTTAACGTTTTAAATAAAAGCTTATCTTTACCCTAAATGAGTACGAACGCTTCAATAAATCAGAACCAATGTCTAGCAAATTTTTTGGAAACAGAACGGTAAAAAACGATGATAAAACTGGTGCAAAAAAAGCCCCCAAAGCAAAAGGCGGAGCCAAAGGTAGCACCATTGTGCGTAAAGCAGGTCGCGGTAAATAATCCTTTTTTTAAGGGGATGTAGCTCAGTTGGCTAGAGCGCTTGACTGGCAGTCAATTGTTCCTACCTTTTAGAATTGACCACTGATTATTGCTTTTCAGGTACTTACAGTTAAGTTGAACAATGATGTTTAACTAAATTGCCATATAAGTGCCAAATAATAGCCTTTCCTATCCCAAAGTCTGTAAACGTAAAGACGGTAAATACTACGTTGATTTCAAATTGAACAATAAACGCTATCGGTTGTTTAGTGGTCGTATAATTGGTTCTTCTTTGAATCCTAATTCATATCCTGCTAAACAGCGATATTCCATCACCTCAACTTTAGCGAAAGAAGTCTATGCTTTTATAGTAGCGAACGATTACTCGCTTTCTAAGCCACTTTCTACAGTTGAACGATATGATAGTCTAGTACGAGACAAACTTGCAGAACCGCTATCGGAGAGCTATCGTAAGACCTTGTATAGTCTGTCCAATATTCTTCGAAAGCAATTGGTTAAAAAAGGAGAGTTAACAGTTTCATTTCTTGATTCAATTCCGTTGAAGTATAACAACAATACAAGCTATAAAACGACTAGAAGGCATATCAATGTACTTGTGAACTATTTACACGACAAAGACTTCCCTGTTGAATTATCGAGGCTTAAAACACGAAAGCAAGAGGAGGTTCTGCATCGTCCAATTAAAGACGTAAAAGAGTTGTTGTTAAGGGTAAAGGCATATAACGAAAACTTATACTTATGCTGCTTGTTTACGTATGGGTGTTTATTAAGACCACATCAAGAAATAAGACTACTTAAATGGAATGACTTTAGTGAAGACTTATCCCATATTAATTTGACAGGAAGTAAAGTGAAATCAAAACGTAATAGGATAGTTCCTGTACCCTTATATCTTAGAGAAATATTGGTTCAAGGAGAACCTAATCACAATATCTTTTCTGAATCAAACAATTAATGGTATACACGGCAAAAATATATTGATTAATGGAAGCGGTGCATTACATGAGATAATTATCACGAAAATGAGACTCTGTAATAGTAATTTATTTGATCACAATTTACATGCGGATGCAATTATTGGTTCAACA
>ENA-OQVM01001709-OQVM01001709.1-marine-metagenome-genome-assembly--contig:-NODE-1709-length-28047-cov-4.601895_pt1 | contig 28047 bp, 25 predicted proteins | sample MGYA00237776_ERZ505498 | MGnify/ENA primary metagenome ERZ505498 (study PRJEB26159, sample SAMN06265151) | marine metagenome | isolation source: Helgoland LTER site | place: Germany:Helgoland, sampling...
GGTATTGGCAGAATCCTGAGCAGGGATAGTCACTGTGTACTGCTGTTCAGCTTCACCGCTGATCACAACCGCATCAAGGTTAAAGGACGGATCAACATCCGGATGAGGCAGACGCTCAAAGCGGAAGTAAACGCTAGTATCAGCACCACCATTAGGAACAGCTGCAGTAAAGGTCACTGAACCGCCGTTGGCAAAGGTGAACGGATAAATATCTTCATTCAGGTTAGCAAAGCCAGCCCATACTTCTGAGCCTGCTGGGTAGGTAAAGGTAGTGCCGTCAACCAGTGCACCACCAAAGCCTTCAATCATTTCAATATCACCAGCGCTAGCGCCACCGTCGGTTGAACCGTCGGTTGAACCGCCATCAGTAGCTCCGCCGTCAGTTGAACCGCCATCAGTAGTACCGCCATCGGCGCCACCTGTGCTGCCACCGTCATGGATAACAACAATATCTTTCACCATCACTGGGGAATCTTGCTCAACCACATACATCAAGAAAGAAGAGTAAGTGTTAGCGGCATCCTGGGCAGGAATAGTCATTGTGTATTGCTGTTCAGCTTCACCGCTGATAACAACAGCATCCAGGTTAAAGGAAGGCTCAACATCTGGATGAGGCAAACGTTCAAATCGGAAGTAAACGCTAGTGTCGCTTCCGCCAGCAGGAACTGCTGCAGTAAAGGTAATAGTACCGCCAGCAGCAAAACTAAGGGGATATACGTCAGTGTTCAGGTTGGCAAAACCGGCCCAAACTTCTGAACCTGCAGGGAAGGTATAGGTATTGCCATCAACCAGCGCGCCACCAAAACCTTCAACCATTTCAATAGCAGCAGCTGGAGCAGAACTACCGTCTGTAGAACCACCATCAGTTGATCCGCCGTCTGCAGCACCATCGCTAGAACCACCATCAGTATCTCCACCGTCAGTAGAACCACCGCCATTACCAGTACCACAACCCTCGGCACAGTAATAGATAGCGCTCTCATCCGAAGTAGCCGAAACATCAGCACCTGGATTAGTATTTAAATCAACAAAGGAGATATTAAAGGTAACAACTCCGTCAGCATCAGCTTCAGTCATTACTCGTGAGGCTGTCCAAGAGGTACCAGAACCTCTAACTGAGTCTGCAGCCATTCCATTAATCATTACTGTTGGAGCAATAATCGCTTCATCAGCAGTAATGTTAATTTGGAAGGTACCACCAAGAACCACATCGTTACGCAGAGGTGCATCTGCATCCTGCACTGTAACCGCTGTAAGAGATGGTGATACATAATCATTTGAATCTGGATTATCGTATCCACCACTACAGGCCGACAGAATTATTGAAAATAAAAGTGCCGAAACTGCACCGAAATGATTAGCTTGGAAAAAACCAGCAACGCCAGTCGTTACTTGCGAACGCATAAATCCCCCTGGATTAATTTGATATTCTATTTTTGAGCTTATTTTTTAGACCTGCTCGACCCCCGATTGTCCCGTGCCTGAGTAGACAGAACCAGAACTTTACGGTGAACAGCCATTTTTATGCGGTGAATCGGTTGATTATTCGATACATGCGAGACGAAAGGGTCTACAAGCTGAGGTGTTCTTAGAAATTTCGAAAAATTGAACCCTGAACGGGACGTTATTTTCCCTTGCTGCCGCCAAGACAATTAGGCGATTCAGGCGCTACAGCATTCTTTTCAGCCCATTCAGAAATAGTGTAAGTATGCAGTGCTAAAGCGTGAATCGGGCCAGCCAGATCCTCGGCTAACAGCCGGTAAATTGACTGATGGCGCTGCACCAAACGTTGACCATTAAACTGGTCGCAGACAATCACTAACTTAAAGTGACTCTCAGATCCTTCAGGCACCGAATGCATAAAACTTTCATTGGTTACCTGAAGAACCTGCGCCGCAAAATGAGCACTGAGTTTTTCTCTAATCGAGCGCTCAACCGGGCCCATCTTACATACCACTGACAAGATTAATCATTACGCCAGCAGCCACCGCCGAGCCAATAACACCGGCAACATTGGGACCCATTGCATGCATAAGCAGGAAGTTCTGCGGATTGGCATCAAGACCAACCTTGTTCGCCACTCGCGCTGCCATAGGTACAGCCGAGACCCCTGCCGCACCGATTAGCGGGTTGACCTTGTGCTTGGCCATGGTGTTCATCAACTTGGCCATCAGTACGCCAGAGGCAGTACCAATACAGAAAGCCACCGCACCCAGAGCCAGTATACCCATGGTTTCCGGGTTGAGGAACTTCTCGGCACTCATCTTCGAACCCACACCCAAACCGAGGAAGATAGTGACAATATTAATTAGCGCATTTTGCGTGGTATCACTGAGACGATTAACCACACCACATTCGCGCATCAGGTTACCGAAACAGAACATGCCGAGTAATGGCGCCGCATCGGGAAGCAGGAAGGCAACCAGAACCAGTAGCGCTAGAGGAAATACAATGCGCTCAGCTTTGGTCACTGGACGCAGCTGTTCCATTTTAATCTCTCGCTCCTCCGGCGTGGTCAGTGCACGCATAATCGGTGGCTGAATAATTGGCACCAGAGCCATGTAGGAATAGGCCGCCACCGCAATTGCGCCGAGTAGATCCGGGGCTAACTTACTGGTCACAAAAATAGCCGTTGGACCATCGGCACCACCGATAATACCGATTGAAGCGGCTTCGCGAATAGTGAAATCAAGAATACCAAAATGCCCTAGAGCAACAGCACCGATTACCGTGGTAAAGATACCCACCTGAGCGGCAGCACCCAACAGCAGGGTCTTGGGGTTCGCTAATAATGGACCGAAATCGGTCATCGAGCCAACGCCCATAAAAATTATCAACGGGAACAGACCAGTTTCGATACCGGCGTGATAGATATAGTAGAGAAGCCCGCCGGGACTCTCCATATGCCCCATGGCATCATAGATTGGCGCCGCCTCAAAGCCAGCTCCGGGAATATTCACCAAAATTGTACCAAAGCCAATTGGCACCAAAAGCAGCGGTTCAAAACCTTTGCTGATAGCCAAAAACAGCAGAACCAGACCCACAGTCATCATAATCATCTGACCGAGCTGCATCTGGGCAAGGCCAGAACTGGCCCATAAACTGATTAAATTTTCCATACTCAGCGACTCCTTAAGCCAGGGTTACCAAAACATCACCGACTGACACGCTGTCGCCGTTTTTCGCTCTTACTTCAACAATCTGGCCCGCCGCTGGCGCACTTACCGAGGTCTCCATCTTCATCGCTTCAAGAATCGCAATACTCTCACCCTCAGCAATCTGCTGACCCGGCTGTACCAGCATCTTCACCACTGTACCTGCCAGCGGCGCAACAATTGGCTCACCGCCTGTAGCTGCCGTGGCGCTCGGCGCTGCACTGGCAGTATTGCCGGCACCGGCAATCGCGCTGACATCACCACCATCGGTGACGGCAACAGTGTAGGAGCGACCCTCAACCTCAACCGTGTAAATCTCTTCACCGGCATCGTTGGTCTGCACTTTGGACTTGCCGGTAGGCACAGGCTCAAAGGCATCCGGGTTATTTTTATTCTGTAAAAACTTCAGTCCGACCTGAGGGAACAGAGAATAGGTCAGTACATCGTCGACCTGCCCTTCGCCACTGCACAGCTTAAACCCATGCTCAGCAGAGAGTCCTTCTAACTCGAGAGTCAGCGCTTCAAGCTCTGGCTCGAGGTTATCGGCAGGACGACAGGTAATCGCTTCTTCACCCTCATCCAAAACCCGCGACTGCAACTCAGCATTCACTGGTGCTGGTGTGGCACCGTATTCACCACGCAAGACACCCGAGGTCTCTTTAGTGATCGACTTATATCGCTCACCGGTCAATACATTCAATACCGCCTGACTGCCAACAATCTGTGAGGTTGGGGTAACCAACGGGATAAAGCCGAGGTCTTCACGAACCTTGGGGATTTCAGCAAGCACCTCATCAAGACGATCTTCGGCGCCCTGCTGACGTAGCTGGGACTCCATATTGGTCAACATACCACCAGGAACCTGAGCAACCAAAATGCGTGAATCGACTCCGCGCAATGAACCCTCAAATTCAGAATATTTTTTACGCACCTCTCTAAAGTAAGCCGCAATCTCTTCAAGCTTGTTGATATTTAAACCAGAATCGCGCTCAGTGCCCTTAAAGATTGAAACCACTGACTCAGTCGCAGAGTGACCATAGGTCATCGACATAGATGAGATAGCGGTATCCACATTATCGATACCAGCTTCCACGCACTTCAGAATGGTGCTTGTGGAGAGTCCGGTTGTTGCATGACAGTGCAACTGCAGCGGAATAGATACCGCAGCCTTTAATTTGGTAACTAGCTCGAAGCCAGTATAGGGCGTCAACAGACCGGCCATATCTTTAATACAGATTGAATCCGCACCGGCATCTTCCAACTGACGACCCAGATCAACCCAGCGATCGATAGTGTGAACCGGGCTTACGGTGTAGGAGATTGTTCCCTGAGCATGCTTGCCAACCTGCTTGACCGCACGCAATGCAGTGGTGAGGTTGCGCATATCATTCATCGCATCGAAAACGCGGAACACATCAATACCGTTGATGGCGGCGCGCTCGACAAACTTCTCAACCACATCATCCGCATAGTGACGGTAGCCTAAAATATTCTGGCCGCGGAAAAGCATCTGCTGCGGGGTATTGGGCATTGCCTTTTTAATTTCGCGAATACGATCCCAGGGATCTTCACCGAGAAAACGAATACAGGAATCAAAGGTAGCTCCGCCCCAGGACTCCATAGACCAGTAACCGATCTCATCGAGCTTTGCTGCAATCGGCAGCATGTCGTCAATCCGCATACGGGTTGCAAACAATGATTGGTGGGCGTCGCGCAATACTACTTCTGTAATGCCTAGGGCGGCAGTTTTCGAGGGCATATTCATGTCCGTTTAGTAAATTCCAGTGAAGTTATTGTTTTAACTATTTACGATGCTGGTCTATTGCAGCCTGTATCACTTTGGCAATTCTTGGCTCAACAGCCTGCGGAGTGCTAGTTAGCACTGGGGCAGCGGGAGCCAATTCAGTCTCAACAACCAGTTTATTGACAACCAATGACATCAGAGTAGTAATACCAACCAACAGGGTAAGAAAAGCAAAAACCGTGCCCATACCATAAAGCATTAAGTCCAAGCCCTGTGTAACAAGTGTTGATTCCATTAGTATTCCAAGATAATCAGTGATTTTATAAATATAAAAAGGCCATATTCAGGCCGCAGCCTAAAACTATATCAATAAGCGGATTTTTTTCCAAGTATGGCTTTGCTTTCAGTACCAGTAAATCTACAATCCGCACTCTTATTTAAGCCTAATTTCAAGGACAACCATCACCATGCGTATCAAAGAGCTTCTCAATCAGCGTTTCTCCGCTGCCATGCAGGCCGCAGGAATCCCTAACGAATGCTCTCCAGCTCTGGCCCTCAGTGGCAAACCGCAATTTGGTGACTATCAGGCTAACGGTGCCATGGGCGCCGCGAAACGTTTAAAAACCAATCCTCGCGATCTGGCGACAAAAATTTTAGATAACCTCGATCTTGACGGCATTGCCGACAAACTGGAAATCGCCGGCCCCGGATTTATTAATATTTATCTGAGCAGTAAATTTCTCGCCAGCGCGGTTGCCGATAACGCACCAAAATCGGGCAATCACAATCCGCAGACCATCGTCGTAGATTACTCCTCCCCCAACCTCGCCAAAGAAATGCACGTCGGTCATCTGCGCTCGACCATTATTGGCGATGCAGTGGCACGAGTATTGGAATATCAGGGACATAAGGTTGTTCGCCAAAATCATATGGGCGACTGGGGCACACAGTTTGGAATGTTAATCGCCGAACTGGAACTGCAACTTAGCGAGGGCGAACAGGCCGAACTGGCCCTCAATGATCTCGAAGTGTTTTATCAGCAGTCAAAAAAGCATTTTGATGAAGACCCTGAGTTTGCCGATACCGCCCGAGCCTATGTGGTTAAACTTCAGTCCGGCGATCAACACTGCCGCACCCTTTGGCAGAAGTTTATTCAGGTCTCGGTGGCGCACAACCTGGATATTTATCAGCAGCTGAATGTTGGACTCAGCCGTGAACATATTATGCCCGAGAGCGCTTACAACGATGACCTGCAAAATGTTCTCGACGATCTTACCGCAAAGGGGCTGGCTGTAGAGAGCGACGGCGCCAAAGTGGTGTTTCTCGAAGAGCTAGCCGACAAAAATGGTGACCCCTCGGTAATGATTGTGCAGAAATCCGGTGGCGGTTTCCTCTACGCCACCTCCGATCTAGCCGCCATGCGCTATCGAGTGAACAAGCTCGGAGCCGATCGCATCCTCTTTTATATAGACGCACGCCAATCACTGCATATGAAACAGGTATTTACCGCCGCTCGCAAAGCGGGTTATGCGCCAGAGACCGTCGGCCTTGAACATCACCCGTTCGGCACCATGATGGGCAAAGACGGCAGACCCTTTAAAACGCGCAGCGGCGGAACTGTAAAACTGGCAGATCTATTGGTTGAAGCGGTTGAGCGTGCCGAACGACTCTTGCGCGACAAGAACACCGACCTCAGCGACGACGATATAAAAATTATCGCTCGCAAAGTAGGCATAGGCGCAATCAAATATGCCGACCTGAGTAAAACCCGCACCAATGATTATATTTTTGACTGGGACGCTATGATGTCTTTCGAAGGCAACACAGCGCCCTATCTGCAATACGCCTACACACGCATTCGCAGCATCTTCCGCAAAGCCAATATAGATCCTCAAAGCTTTAATGCCGAGATCAATATTATCGAGCCCCAGGAAAAAGCCCTGGCGATGAAACTGCTGCAGTTTGAAGAAATTATTGATCAGGTTGCCAGTGAAGGTTATCCACATATTTTATGTAACTATGTCTACGAACTGGCTAGCGCCTTTATGTCTTTTTACGAGCACTGCCCAATCCTCAAAGACGGTGTCGATGAACAGAGTCAACAGAGCCGCTTACAGCTAAGCAAGCAAACCTCTGAGACTATCGCCAAGGGGCTCGACCTGCTCGGCATTGAAGTGATGGAGAAAATGTAACCGCTTATTGCGAGACTCGCCTCTATCGCCAATACTTAAGTTAACTTAAGTACCCGCTATATATCTGACCAACCAATAAAGGATTATTGAATGTACGATTTAAGCATACTGGCGATTATCTGGATCTCTGTCCTAGTCGCCTCGTTTATTGCCCACCACACCAGACTTACGCCAGTGCTCTGGTACCTGTTTCTCGGCGCACTGATGGTCAATCTCGGTTTTCTGCCAGAAACCATGCCAATCTTTATTGTCGACTTTGCCGAACTTGGCATTATTGTGATTATGTTTGCCCTCGGCTTTGAGGAGAACACCGATCACTTTCTGCGGAGCGTTAAACGCAGTTGGGGCATAGCGCTGTTTGGCGCCCTAATCCCTTTTCTGACCGCCTATACTGTCGCCATAAATATCTGGAGCGATCACAATATTGCCCTGCTCTGCGGCCTGGCAATGACTGCCACGGCAGTTTCCCTGACCATGGTCTCCCTGCAATCTGAAGGACTGGCAAAATCACCAGCCGCAGTGGGCATAATGACCTCCACGGTGATCGACAGTATCTCCTCCGTCGCTCTGGTTGCGATTTTGATTCCGATTACCACTGGCACCGCATCCCTCTCAGTGGACGGAGTATTTTTAACCATCGGCAAAGTGATGGTTTTCTTTGTTATCGTGACCTTCTTTGGCGCCTGGCTATTCCCTGCAGATAAGGGTTGGTTGACAAAAATCCCCTTTTTCAAACATCTTAATCTGCCGGTTATGCTAGCCATGGGTCGCGGCCAATATATGATATTGGCGCTGCTGCTGATTGCTGTTTTAGTCGGCGTCCTGGCCCATAAGTTTGGCTTTCACCCAGCAGTGGGTGCCTATATGGCGGGTCTGATTATCAAGAAGGAGTACTTCGACTTTCATCCCGAGCGGCAGGTCGACTTTCATCAGCAAGCTATGGAAATGATCAACAATATCGCTTACTCGTGGATTGGCCCGGTATTCTTTGTCACCCTCGGCTGCAAGCTGATTTTTGATAGTGAATTGGCGATAACCGTGCTTCCCTACAGCCTGACATTGTTTGTCTGCCTGTTTGTTGCTCAGGTTCTCTCCGCAGGGCTAGCCGCGCGCTTTACCGGAAACTTTGACTGGGCATCTAGCTGGATGATTGGCTTTGGTATGTTAGGTCGTGCCGAACTGGCATTTGTGGTGATGGATATCGCCTTTATTGAACATCAGATATTCACCCTGGAAACCTTTTATACATTGATGCTCACAGCGTTCTTGCTGAATATTTGCGTACCACTGACTATTCGCTGGTGGAAGCCGCGCATGCCGGCAAACTCAGTCTCCACGCAGCAGCCCCCATAACAGTCTACACCGCAAATTATAGAGCTCTAACGACCCACCTGAGTGCGATAGAGCGCAGTGGTCACCGGGTCGGAACAGCAAAATATCACCCATTCCATCAGCGGATTTTGGCGCAGTGCAGAATCCACCTGCTGCACTGCTATTTTGGTTGCGCGGTTGGCAGGGAAGCCCTTGGCGCCACCGTTGATCGGGGCAAAGGCAATGATTCGAAAATTCTCCTGTTTAGCCATATCCATGGCCTTGCGGTAACAGGCAGCCAACTGCTCTTCCTCGTGGTACTCGCCACCTCGCCACAAGGGGCTAATAACTTCGATAACCGGATTTGGCCTATCCCCTGATGCAGGCACAATTCGCACATCACCAATCAGGCAGCTCTCCTGCCTGAGCTGGCCCTGCGCAGCCTTATCGACCACCTGTGAATTGACCACTAAAGGGCTGACGATAGCATCCACTTTTAAACTGGCAACTTTGCCCTGATGTATTTTTATACGATGCACTATTTTTCCCACCTCGAAATAGACTTGCGGAGTATAGGAAAAAGTCCTCATTAGAACGGTGATGGCTGTCTCATTAACAATGACAAAATGTTAAAGATTAATCGCCTTGATTGCGCTGAGATCAACGTCCTCACGTTCGATCTTCAATGTCTCAAAATCAAACAGATCGGTGTCCGCCAATTGCGATGGGGATATATTCTGAACGGCGCCAAAAATCTGGTCGATTCGGCCCGGAAACTGACGTTCCCAATCCACTAGCATCTGCTTGACCACATTGCGCTGCAAGCCCTCTTGGGAACCACAGAGGTTGCAGGGAATAATTGGAAACTGCTTTAACTCTGCCAGTGCGATCAGATCCGACTCGCGGCAGTAAGCCAGCGGGCGAATAATAATATTCTTCTTATCATCGGAGAGCAGCTTTGGCGGCATCGCTTTAAGTTTTGCCTGATGGAACATATTTAAGAACAAAGTCTCGACAATATCATCGCGGTGATGACCCAGCGCGACTTTGGTACAGCCAATCTGCTCGGCAAAACCATAGAGAGTTCCACGGCGCAGACGTGAGCAGAGACTGCAGTAGGTTTTGCCCTCGGGAATCTTGCTAGTAACAATACTGTAGGTATCCTTCTCGAGAATATGGTATTCGATATCCAAAGTATCTAAATATTCAGGAAGAACATGCTCGGGAAAGCCCGGCTGCTTTTGATCCATATTTACCGCCACCAGATCAAACTTGATCGGCGCACTGGCTTGCAAGTTAAGCAGTATATCGAGCATGGCATAGGAATCTTTGCCTCCGGACATACAGACCATAATCCGATCGCCCTCTTCGATCATATTGTAATCGGCGATAGCCTGTCCCACATTGCGACGCAGGCGCTTTTGCAGTTTATTGGCTTCTAGCTGATTTTTTCGAATGGACATCTTGGGCTCTGTTCGCGGTTGCTTAAAAGCCGGCTATTGTAATTGCACTCTGTGGTTTTCACCAAGGGGCAGTTAGAGTTTTGTTGTAATCAATAATCTGTCGTCTGAACTTTCGAACTGCCATCCTGAACGTTTTCGCTGTCATCCTGAACTTTCTAACTGTCATCCTGAACTTTCTAACTGTCATCCTGAACTTTCTAACTGTCATCCTGAACGCAGTGAAGGATCACCACCAGATCACTCCTTAGTAGATATGAGTAACCTGACGGAGGTCCCTCGTCGCTGCGCTCTGTCGGGATGACGGTGGTTTTTTTGCCATCCTGAACGTTTTCGCTGTCATCCTGAATGCAGTGAAGGATCTCAACCAGATCACTCCTTAGTAGATATGAGTAACCTGACGGAGGTCCCTCGTCGCTACGCTCTGTCGGGATGACGGTGGTTTTTTGTTATCTCGAACGCATGTGAGAGATCTCTTCCAGGTCATCACAGAGGCCAAACAGTCTCAGGTGAATTCGGCCGTGCGTCATAGTTAAACTTCATATCACCACTAAAGCCAAGAATATACAGCGCCTTTTTATCATCAGCATAATGAGCAAATAATTTCAGCAGGCGTTTATCATCACCAAAATCCTCGCGGTACCAGTCAAAAATCTTTGATACGCGCATCTCGTGTCGACTCACTACCAGACCCCGCGGATGGTTGATAAATTCCCGCGCAGACTGCTTTAAAAGCTTATTGATATTAGCCGCTGTATAGGCACTGGCCTGAATCGCTGGACAGCCAACACTCGCGCAGCTCAAGCCAAAAATCACCTTATAGTCGTGCCAGATCGGGCGCAGAATACGATCGCCAATATCCGCCCTTCTCAGCTTGACCCCAGCCACTCTAATCCGCGGATTTAACTTGCGCGTATCCAGCGCGCGCGGATACTTTTTTAACAGGCTTTGAATGGTCAGTGCATTGTAGAGATTTAACCAGTAGGCTTTCTGTTCACGCTTGCGATATTGGCGAGGATCAATAGAGGTCATCTGCTCAATATAGGCATCCAATCTCTTACTGTCTCTGCGGCTGACATCGCCATAGCGAAAACGATTGATACCCGAGGGATGGTTGGTCAGCACATAGGTTTTTAAAAAGCGGTCAAAGGTCGAATGATCTATAATGGCCGGATTGGATTCATCGCTCTTGTTCCAGATTGGCCAGGATTGACTGTCGAGACCGGCAACAGCGGTCGAGGTGAAAACAGACAGATAGCCAAGGGCAACTGAGATCAAAAATAACCGTTTAAACGCGCGCATATAACAACTCCATTTGGGCTCGGGGTTAAAAACATTCAAGAGAGAATCACTTGGTAACACTGCCTTCAGGGGCAATCAATTTGGAGTCATCAGAACTTTGAACAGCATCACCAAAATCGACCAATCGCAGTCACAACTTATGCAAAAGGACCAGCAATTTGTCTGGCACCCCTACTCTTCGCTGACCGCGCCTATTCCCGCCTACGAGGTTGTCTCTGCCGAGGGTGTGACCCTGACATTGGCGGATGGCACTGAGCTGATTGATGGCATGGCTTCCTGGTGGTGTGCCATTCACGGCTACAATCATCCGGTCCTCAATGCGGCAGCAAAGAACCAGATCGATAAATTTAGTCATGTGATGTTTGGCGGCATAACCCATGCGCCGGCAGTCGATCTCTGTGAAAAACTGGTAGAGATAACCCCAGCTGGATTGGCCAAGGTATTTCTCTCTGACTCTGGATCTGTCGCTGTAGAAGTGGCGATCAAGATGGCCTTTCAATACTGGATTTCTCAGGGCCAGCCGAACAAAAACAAATTGCTTAGCCTGCGCAGTGGCTACCATGGCGATACGTTTGCCGCCATGTCAGTCTGCGATCCGGTCACTGGTATGCACCATATGTTTGATCAGGTGGTGGCCAAACAGTACTTTGCCCCCGCACCGCAGACCGGCATAGACGAAGAGTGGGATGAGGCTGATATTGCCGAATTTGCCAAGATTATTGGCGACAAGAAAGAGCAGCTGGCTGCAGTTATCTTAGAGCCCATCGTTCAGGGCGCTGGCGGAATGCGCTTCTATTCGCCCCACTACCTAAAGCGTGTTCGCGAACTCTGCGACCAGCACAATGTATTGTTGATCGCCGATGAAATTGCCACTGGCTTTGGTCGCAGCGGAAAATTATTTGCCTGCGAATGGGCGGGAATTTCGCCGGATATTATGTGTCTCGGCAAAGCGATTACCGGCGGCTATATGACCCTTGCCGCCACCCTGTGCAGCGAAGAAGTCAGCAACGGTATCTGCAATGGTGAAGCCGGCTGCTTTATGCACGGCCCAACCTTTATGGGCAACCCCCTCGCCTGTGCCGTGGCCAATGCGAGTATTGATCTGCTGCTTAACACTGATTGGCAAGCCAATATTCAGCGTATCGAAAACGCATTAAAAACTGAGCTGGCACCCTTCGAAGCTCTGCAAGACGTTGCCGAAACCCGCGTCTTAGGTGCTATTGGCGTGATTGAAATGAAAGAGCCTGTAATACTGGCGGAGATTCAGAAGCAGTTTGTCGCCGAGGGAATATGGGTGCGGCCGTTTGGGAAATTGGTCTATGTGATGCCGCCCTATATCACCAGCGACGAGCAGCTGCATAAGCTTGTGCAGGGGATTTATGCTGTTTTATCGAAAGGGTAAATAGCGGCTGATACTTGCTACAACGTCCCGTCATCCCAGCGCAGGCTGGGACCTCTTTGGCTAACAGCGTAATTCGATAGATCCCAGCCCCAGCCTTCGCTGGGGTGACGTTCCTTCGCTGGGGTGACGTTCCTTCGGTGGGGTGACGCTCACCTTGGGATAACATTCCTAAGCTGGGATGACGGGGGATTTCAAAGAGATCCCCGCCAATCAATTCGGTTTTCCGGCTTGATAAATACCAGATGTGCATTACCCAACGCACGCTCCAGAAAGCCGCCCTCGCTATAGCAAAGATAGAACTCCCACATGCGAATAAATTGCTCGGAGTAACCCAGCGCCTTAACCTGCTCGATATTCTCAAAAAAGCGTTCGCGCCAGTGCTGCAATGTGGTGGCGTAATGGGGTCCAATATCTTCAAGATGAAACAGGCGCATATCAGTGGACTGTTTTACCGAACCGGCAATTGCACTGACCGAGGGAATAAATCCACCGGGGAAAATAAATTTCTGAATAAAATCCACCGAGTTAATCGCCTGATCATAGTATTGATCGGCAATGGTAATCGCCTGAATCAGCATAATGCCTTCGGGCTTTAGCAGTGAACTGCACTTGCCAAAGTAGGTATTCAGATACTGGTGCCCTACCGCCTCGATCATCTCAATAGAAACCAACTTATCGTACTGACCGCTAAGGTCGCGATAGTCTTCCATCAGTAAAGTAATTTTATCTTCGAGGCCGGCGGCGGCAACACGGCTTGCGGCCATGGCATGCTGTTCTTTAGAGATGGTTGTGGTGGTGACTTTACAGCCGTAATTAGTGGCGGCATAGATGGCAAATCCGCCCCAGCCGGTGCCGATTTCAATGACATGGTCGTCGCTGTTGAGTTGCAACTTGTCACAGATACGCTTGAGCTTGGCAACTGAGGCTTCTTCTAGGGTGGATTCAGGCTTGGGGTAGTAAGCGCTGGAGTACATCATTGTGGGGTCGAGAAATAACTCAAACATCTCATTGCCCAGATCATAATGGGCTTCGATATTGCGGCGACTGCCGCTCTGGGTATTGCGATTTAACCAGTGACCCACTCGCAATAGCGGTGCCTTAAATCTAGAGAGACTGCCCTCGACTGCCTCCATCACATGGCGATTGCGCACCATAATACGCACCAGTGCGGTTAGGTCGCTGCAGGTCCAGCAACCCTGCATATAGGACTCTCCGGCGGCTACAGTGCCACCAAAGGCGAGATCAGAATAGAAACGTGGCTCGATCACTTTGATATCTACACATAGTTCGCCACCATTGTCAGGCTGGCCAAAAATTATTTCACCACGGCTATCGGTAATGCGTATCTGCCCGTAGCTGATCTTTGCAAATCTTGCCATCACGCCTTTGCGAGCAAACTGGTCTATCCAGCGCGGTCGACTCGAGGTAATTTTTTGGGAAATATCTGTGCTCACGTTAGAATTCTCTCTTGTTATTATTTTTCATGGTATTGGCCACCGTGACCTAAAAATGGAACGCGCTTTAACCAGATTTTTAATGCCTGCCAATAGATTGCTGCAGTAACCTTCGCGGTCATCAGTGGCAGTCTCAATAACTGCTTTGCCAGTGTTGCCGAGGTTATAGATTTAGCCTGCATATCCAGCTCAACATCAAACACCCTCTGCCCCTGACGATGGTTGTGCATTTTTACCTGTAACTGCTCAGTTGGCAATGAAAACTCAAACTTATAGTGCATATCCATTGGCATAAATGGCGATACGGTAAATCGCTTGTCGGTGCGGTAATAGAGATTGGCGCCTTCAACCTCGGGCGTATCTTGCTCGTTTTCACCCAGCACATAACAGTAACGCTCTCCCCAGGGGGTATTGGTTACTTCTGCGACTATGCTGTGAATAGTTTCGCCATCGGCGTTAAAGCAGTAGTAAAAACTCACTGGATTAGATTTATAAAATAGATAGCGTAGGTTGGTTAAAAGGCGAATGGGGCCAGAGGGTCTGCTACCGGCTTTCTCGTTGACCAGTTCGCGTATGGAGTCAGCCAGCGGTTGATCTGGATTGCCGCTGTGGTCGGCACGATTAAACCAGGCAAAATTAAGTCGTTTGCTGGACCACAGCCAGTATTTATCAAACAGAGTCTCGACTTCATCGAGATCGAGATAGAGCATAAACAGCTGATAGCGAAACCTGTTCACTGCCGGCATATGTCGACAGTGGCCGATAGTGCCAGCGTAGAGTCGACTGTTAATGCCTAATTTCATATCACCCACTGCCTCTTATTGAAAGCCTGTTATTGAAAGCTATTTTTAAAATGCTCCAGAGCATCCAGCGCGCTGACTACGCCGTCCTCATGAAAACCATAGCGCCAGTATGCGCCGCAGTAGAAGGTGCGGCCGGTGTTGATCTCGGCCTGACGCGCCTGTGCAGCGACCGACTCTGGCGTGTATACCGGGTGCTGGTAGTTCATGCGTTTTAATACTTTACTCTGATCAATCGCAGCACTGTTATTTAATGTTACGCAAAATTGCTCTGGGCAATCAAAGCCCTGCAAAATATTCATGTTATAAGTGACCGGTACCCTGCCCTGATCTCCCTCGAGCAGATGGTAATTCCAGGCTGCCCAGGCAAGTTTACGCTGTGGCATAACAGACTCGTCTGTATGTAACAGCACTTCGTTATCCTGATAGGACATTGCGCCCAACACCTGCCGCTCAGCTTCACTGGGATCGGCGAGCATGGCTAGCGCCTGATCACTGTGACTGGCAATAAATACCGCATCAAAATGCTCTTCGCCTGCAGCACTGGTGATCACTACACCGTTCTCTGTGCGCTGAACTTTTTCAACCGGCGTAGACAGTCTAATTTTATCTTTAAAGGATGCGGTTAAAGCGCTGGCATAGGTTTTTGAGCCACCTTTAATTACGTACCAATCGGGGCGATCATTGACACTGAGCAGGCCATGATTTTGAAAGAAGCGAATTAGATAACGGGCGGGAAACTGGTACATAATCTGCAGATCTGCCGACCAGACTGCGGCGGCCATAGGGATTAAATACAGATCAATAAAAGCCTGGCTGAAGTTGCCGCGCTTTAAATATTCCCCAAGAGTAATATCGTCGATATCCTCAACGACCAGTGCGCTAGCCTCTTTATTAAAGCGCAGAATCTCAAAAATCATCTTCCAGAACGAGGGGCGAAATAGGTTCCGGCGCTGCGCAAACAGGCTGTTTAGGGTTGAACCCATATATTCCAGCCCGGTCTTCTCGCACTTGATACCAAAACTCATGGTGGACAGCTGTTCTTCTACACCGAGCTCGGCGAGTAATTTTATAAAGTTGGGATAGGTTTTGTGATTAAAAACAATAAAGCCTGAGTCGACCTGATAAGTTTTACCATTGGATTCTATATCGTGTGTATGGGTGTGACCGCCAATATAATTATTGGCCTCAAATACAGTGATCTCGTGCTCTTTATTGAGATGGTAAGCGGCGACATTACCGGAGATTCCTGTGCCAATAACTGCAATTTTCATATTGTTATTTTTTGCCTGTATTTTTATTGTTATTTTTTACTTTTATTCGGAGCCCAGTATCTGGTGAGGGGCCTTTTCCAATAGCTGGGGATTGTAGCCGAGACTAGCCACGAAGTGCTCTAATTCTGTGTATTTCTGCGCAGGTATTTGCGGGCTGCGGGCCATTATCCACACATAGTCGCGGTTGTTGCGACCAATCACCGTGTATTGATAGTCCGCATCCAAATAGACGATGCGGTAGTCCGCTTTAATCGGCCATAAAAACTGCATACCCCATTCCGCATTGGTCTGGGTATTTTTGATAAAGCCGCGGGGCTGATAGGTTTTTTTCTCGCCATCAAAAGCATCAGCATTAAAAGTAAAAGTGGTGGCAATCGTACCATCGGCATCTAGGCGATAGGACTCGATGGGATTGTGTGCGCCCTTCTCAACAAAGGTGGGGATATTGGCAATCACATACCAGTCACCCATAAAGCGCTCTATATCAACATATTTAACTGTGGCCATAGGAGGCTGAGAATTGCAGCTTGCCAGCAAACAAACCATCGCGGCCAAGAGAGTCAATTTAATCTTTTTCATCGTTATTGCCCTGTGTGCGGTGCGAGATTATGCATAACTCGCTGATAGCGAATTAACCCACCGATCTGTAACTCTGATTCCAGCGATAGCCAGTTACCCGCAGCATCGTACTGCAAGCGCACATCGGCCTGGGGGCCAGCGATCAGCATATGGGTGATATTGTTTTGCTCAGAAAGGCTGGTACTGATCTCAACGGGCAGGTACTCACCAGATTCCGCATTGAGAAGAAAATCGGCCTCTAGAAACCGCGGATTCCAATAGGCAAAGCCTCTGGCACAGCCATCAATGGTCCGTGAACCCTCTGCGTTGGCCACTAAAAGACCCTCGGAACTGGAACTGGCATTGACGGTAAAGGTTTTACCCTGTTTGAGGGTTTGGCTTTTTAATGAGACCAGACAACCGCCCTGCCAGACTTCTTCGGCCTGATGGTGGTATTTTATTTTTTTGATTAATAGCACCTTAAAGTCCAGATGCATGGTCGAGGAGACTTGAAGATTTTCACCCTGCTCGAACAGGCGGAAATTGTGACTGCCGACTTCTCGATCGTTGATAAATACTTTGAAATCGAGGTTTGTCTCAATAGGTTCAACTGGCACACCTAAGGCAGCGCTACTCTGAGTTAACAGCAATAAAAGTGCGCCAGTTAGAAAGCCAATCACTGAGCTACTCCATTCATAACTATATTTCCACAACAACTTGCTTACGTGGCTTCCAAGGGAAGAAGGTATTAGTGGAATCTATATAGGCCTGATAATCAGGTCTGCGTGAGGTGATACCAACTTCCATATTGCCAACCCCGGAAAATTTCATCAGCAAAAAGCTCATTACCAGCGGCGCCACTAATATCCACACCGAAGCGGTTGGAATGGCAAAGATAAACCAGGCCCACCAGACGCAAAACTCACCAAAGTAATTGGGGTGGCGACAGTAGCGCCAAAGCCCAGTGTTCAAGGTTTTTTGATCCTGTACCACCTGCTGATTAAAGGCGTGTAACTGATTGTCTGCGACGCTCTCAAATAGAAAGCCAAATAGCCATAGGGCAACACCTGCGCTGTGCCAGAGACTCCAGGTTAGCGCGGTCTCCGCAGTCGCCCCAGCGTCGAATACGGGTACAAAGATAACACTGATTATCCAGGCGATTAGACCCTGAAATATAAAGATTAAGTAGAGGCTTTTAAGGCCAAAATTTGGTGAGTTGCGCTCGCGGATAACCTGATAGCGACGATCTTCAGGCTGATTGCGGCCACGCTTCATCAAGAAGTAGGTCAAGCGAAGCGCCCAGAGGGTAACCATGAGTAACATCACCAGACTGACCGTGCTTTCAATACCGGTGTGATAGGCGTAGGTAGCGGCTGCGGCCAGTGATAACAGCGACCAAATATAGTCGACTATGCTGACATCATCAATCGCCAGACTGATAAGCCAGGTGGTAACGGCAATCAGGAACAGTACCGGCAGTGCCTGCAACATCAGTTCCAGATTAATACTTAGTAGTAAATTCATTGAGCTTCTCCCTCAATTTGGCCCGAGCCATTAATTATTTCTGCTACCCAGAGGATTAGGGGCATCAGTATTGCCCAGCCCAATGATAGTGCGATTAAGGCGCGCTGGTTATCGAGAAATTCAACCGCGCCCAACTTTTCTCCAGCAATAAATGCCATGGGGCCAAATACCGCACCCATCGCCACGGCCAACAGCCAACGGCCCTTCATCCAGGCCATGGAGACATTGATGGTTGTTGCAAACAGTGCCCACATCACAACTAGCCAGTAAGGTGCTAGGCTGCTACCCAGAGAGGCTCCGGCATAAGCCAGCCACTGCTGAGACAGCAACAGGGTTTCCCAAGAAAATCCAATTATCACAGCGGCCAGAACCAGATATAACTCTGCACGGAAGTTTGCCACTCTGTAGAGGTGAACTGCGATCAACAAAACCGCCATAGATGAACCGAGCAGCGACATATTGCTGGCGGCACCGATCACACAGGCTAACCAGCCTATATGAAAAACACCAAAATTAAGAATTAGATTCATCCGTTGACCCCATTGCTTTTATTCTTCTGTTGTTACGCCCTATATCGGCAAAAGGATCATATACAGAGCTTACAAAAAAGCCCTGTGGCGGACTTTTAATTTATATTTAGAGAACTGGATAACAGAGTTGCAGATTAACGCTTGGTACGACGCGCCTGCTCAAGTTTTTCACTGGTATTCTGGCGCGCAGCGCTGCTTTTCTTAACCAACACATAGGTCGCACCTAGACCACCGTGATGCTTCTGTGCGGTGTGAAAGGCGAGCACCTGATCAAACTGTTTCAGCCAGTGATTAACACAGCTCTTTAGGATTGCCGGTCGTTCGCGGCCCTCACCTTTGCCGTGGGTAATCAGGGCGCAGCGCACCCCATGCTTTTGACAGTCATCGACAAAACGCCAAAGGGCTGTGCGCGCCTGCTCTACATTGTGGCGATGCAGGTCGAGTCGCGATTGGATTTCATATTTGCCCATACGCAGGTTTTTATACACGCCATGCTGAACACCGGGGCGAGAAAATTCGAGAGGATCCAGCGCTGCGACCTGAGTGATAATACTGTCGGGATCGAGGAAGTTGCCATCGGCCTGCATTTCCAACTGCGCGGCTTTGCGACGGGCTATAACACCGGGGGTAACTTCGGCAGACTTGGGTACGAAGGCGGCACCTTTACCCTTAAGGGGTTCAACATCATCGCCAAACATTGAGCCGAATTCTTGTTCGCCTAGCTGTTGATCGCCCAGCGGTTGCTCTTCTCGATGGTCGGCCGGTTGTTTATTAGGTTTGTTGTTGCGCGCCGATGACATGGCTGGGGTTCCTCTTTTTTTAATAATCTTATAGATTTTTTTCGGTCTTGAAAATATCAGATACTGGCATTCACCAGTATGACGAAGTGATTCATTATGACGTAATTGATTTATGTACCCAGCATCCACTTAGGGTAAAATCGCCGACCTGTCATTTACCGCCATCAGGAACAGACTATGCAGGTCAGCCACAACCACGTTATCACCCTTCACTATCAGCTTAAAGATGATAATGAGACCATTCTCGATAAAACTTACGAAAATGATCAGCCAATGGTTTATCTGCACGGGCACCGTCAGATGATTCGCGGCTTTGAGCTGGCGATTAAGGACGCTGAAGTCGGTGAAAAACGCAGTTTTATGGTAATGCCTGCAGAGGGCTATGGACTGCGCAATGTAAATAATACTCAGCGTATTCCAACCAAATATCTCAAACATGAAGGCCGGTTAAGCGCTGGCCAGAGTATTAATGTAAATACTGACAACGGTGTAAAACCGGGGACTATTATCAAGGTCGGAAAATTTAATGCGGATGTCGACATGAACCATCCACTGGCGGGTAAGAACCTTCACTTTGATGTAGAGATTCTCAATATCCGCGCCGCCACGGAGGAGGAAGTCTCCCAGGGTCGTGTTAATGGCAACGGTGACTGTGGTGGCTGCGCTAGCTGCGACAACTGATGGAGCTTGTCTGGCAGCAATACCTGCTTATTGTTCTGGTGTTTATATGGAGCGGCTTTGTTCGCTCCGGGCTCGGCTTTGGCGGGGCGCTGTTTACCATCCCATTTTTATTGCTGATTCACAATGACCCGCTGTTTTTTCTACCGATTATCTCTATACATTTATTATTTTTTGCCTCGCTGACCCTGCTACCGAAAATAGGTACCTCAAAGCAGTCATTAGATAAAACCGATCAGCAACCGCTACCGACCGTTAACTGGCGCTTTGTACGCTACGCACTGCTGATTATGATTATCCCCAAATTAGCCGGGGTTGTTGGCCTGCTGATACTGCCGTCGGATTTAATGAACTGCATTATTTTCGTTTTAATCGGTGCCTACTCGATAACCTATATTATCGGTCGCCCCCTTCAGAGCAATAGCCGCGCTCTGGATATGCTGTTCTTGGTTCTCGGTGCCTATATCAGTGGTACCTCGCTTATTGGTGGGCCACTGGTTATAGCCGTGGCCATGCGCCATATAAAATCCCATGAGTTTCGCAATACCCTATTTGTACTGTGGACGGTACTGGTCAGTATTAAATTAGCTGCCTTTGCCTATGCCGGTGTCGATCTGCAGTTTGCCGCGGCACTCTGGCTGCTGCCCTTTGCCGCTATTGGACATTTTATTGGCCTGCGATTTCATCAACAGCTGCTGCAGCAGAGCAATGCCCGCTTCTATCAAATCCTCGGTGGCGTGCTGTTAACCGCCAGTGTTGCCGGGGTGGCGCAGATTCTCTACGGGTAAAAAGCATCCTCTGTGGCGATTGCGGCGAGCTTTGCTACTATAAAGGGAGTACAGCACTTTATAGGGAAGCCCCTACAAGGAAGCACTCTACAAGGAATAATGCCGCAATCCATGTCTCCTATATTTATGCGCTTGGCTATACCCGCAGTCTGCTTTGCAAGCGCACTGATATTGCGCAATTGGTTTATCAGCCACGGCCTCAACAATCCCACTGAAGAGCTAACCTTTCTACTGCTAAATCTTCCCTATATTCTGCTCGCCCTAACCGCACTGCTGGCGCTGTTGAGTGAGCATGCGGTGGAAGCTGGTATTAGCCTCTGTATGCTCTGCGCCTACTGGCTAGTTCAAACTCAGCTTCAGGTACCACTGGAAACTCAGCCTGCCGGGCAGATCTATTATCTTCTCAATCTATGGCTACCCTGCTTGATCTTTGCCTATGCCTTTATGCCGGAACAGAGTTACCGACAACCGCTGGGGCTGGCGGCCATTGCTCTGGCACCGGTGATTATTATTCTACTGGCGCGACTACTGGCCTTTGATAGCCAACTGTTTCTCGCCTCAGCGCAGCAAGCCCTTGGCAATCCGGTGTTTGGCAGCCATCTGCCAACCCTCTCTACCGCTCTCTACCTGATGGTTTTTGGTGCCTGTCTTAGCCTGTGTATATATCGGCAACAGACCATAGAGAGTTCCCTACTTGGCTGTTCGCTAATCACCTACAGTACCTTTGGCTGGATTCATCTAAACCATATTTCGGCGTTTATGTTTTCCGCTATCGGCGTATTACTGAGTATTAATTTAATTATCAGTCTGCTGAGTATTGGCTATCGCGATGAGCTCACTCAGATAGGCAACCGCCGGGCACTAAAACAGAGTGCTAAAAATCTTCGTGGCAGCTACGCTGTGGCGATGGTCGATGCGGATTATTTTAAAAAGATTAATGACCAGTACGGCCACGATCTCGGTGATCAGGCACTTCGGGTGATTGCTGGATTACTGCGTAAAACCGCCGATGGGGCAAAACCTTTTCGCTATGGTGGCGAGGAGTTCTGCCTGTTATTTAAGGGTAAATCCACACAGGAAGTAATAGATACTCTGGAGAAGTTACGTCAGGCAATTGCCAATTACGATATGGTTATTCGCGATAAAAAGCATCGCCCCAGGGCCTCGAAACAGGGTGAAAAACGTCGCGGTGCCAGCCGTCGCAATGGCGACCTGCGCCTAACCGTTAGTATAGGGGTTGCCAGCAGTGACGACAGTGGGCATTTTGATCAGGTACTGAAAAGCGCCGACAAAGCGCTCTACCGCGCCAAGGCTAGAGGTCGCAATCGGGTGCAGGCGGCCTAGCTATGAAACACCGTGGTATCTTCCAGAGCGGCACGCTCAGTGCGGAAATTATTGGCAGCATTAGACTGATCAATATAGCCAAATGACAGCCCCATCAATAATTTAAACTGACTCTCTATACCCAACTCTTCGCGCACCAAATCCGGAAAACAGCTAATCGATGTCTGGGGGCAGGAACCTATACCGGCATTGGCAAGCGACAGCATCAATGTCTGGGCATACATACCCACATCGGCAGCAAGGCGTATAGTCTCGGGGAATTCATCAGTGACAAAAATAAATGCCACATGGGGTGCATCAAAAAACTCAAAGTTGCGCATCCATGACCAGGCGCGCTTTTCACGATCTTCGCGGGTGACTCCCTGATACTCCCAGAGCCCCAATGCAGAACAGATCTGGCGCTCGCGATAGGGACCAGTAAATTTCCCCTGCCATGGAAAATCGGAATTACCATTGGGGTTTTCCACTGCAGCGGCTTTCATTTTTTCGCGGAGACGATTGCAGGCTTCACCCGAGGCCACATGCACATGCCAGGGCTGAACATTGCAGTTGGACGGCGCCCAGTTGGCCAGTTCAAAAACCCCCTTCAAGGTGTTTTTATCAACGGCTTTGGGTAAAAACCCTCGGTAAGAATGTCTGGCGTGGACCGCATCGGCAAATTCCATGGCTCTCTCCTTGTTGCTTTTTTATAGGCTGTTAATCGAATCGACCATAGCAATGGGACTATAGGCTGTCCACATAGAATTCCGTCCAGACAGTCATGCTTAAAATTGCATCGCACCAAATAATTTATGCACCGACAATAAAAAACCCTATGTTGTTAACATAGGGTTTAAGGCAAGCGTTAGGCGCAAGAAGCTATTCGAAATAGCTGGTAGGCATCGCCATAACACTCTCTATATTGGCACCCATGGTTTTAGCATGAGCATTTGCCCGGGGCAGAATACGCTCAAAGAAAAACTCGGCAGTGTGAAGCTTGGCTTCGAGGAATGTTTTATCCCCCTCACCGGCCTGCATCTGATGGTGGGCAGCGGCACTCATCTGCAGCCACATAAAGGCCATATAGGCGTAACCGGAGAACATTAGAAAATCGACTGACGCGGCACCGACATTATCCGGGTTGTTTTTCGCTCGCATTCCCAGCCGCAGAGCCAGATAGCGCCACTTGATTGCCAACTTGGTGACCTTCCAGGCCTGCTTGCGAAGGACTTTATTCTTACCCGCAGCCTTCCAGGGTAAAAACTGACCGGCAAATTTAAACATCTCGCCAGTAAAAATATTTAGCTGGTTTAATTTATCTAGCAGTACTTTTCGGCCAACCAGATCCAGCGCCTGAATACCGGTAGTGCCCTCATAGAGTGTCGCAATACGGCTATCGCGCAGAATCTGCTCCATGCCCCACTCTTTAATATAACCATGTCCACCAAATACCTGAACACCGTGATTGGCAGCCTCGACACCGAGCTCGGTAATAAAGCCTTTAAGAATTGGCGTACAAAAACCCAGATGTGCTTCCGCGGCCTCACGGGCCTGAGCCGTTTTACCGGCATTGTAGAGATCGGCGAATTGACTTGCGTAGGCCACCATGGCACGGCCACCCTCGGCAATCACTCGCTGGGTCAACAGCATACGACGCACATCTGGATGCTCAATAATTGCATCGGCTGGGCCATCAGGGTTTTTAACCCCAGAGATAGAACGCATCGCCAGACGTTCGCGGGCATAGGCTGATGCCCCCTGATAAGAGCGTTCTGCCGCTGCCGAACCCTGACTGGCAGTGCCAATACGCGCCACATTCATATAGGTGAACATGGCGGCAAGACCTTCATGGGGCTTGCCAATTAAAAAGCTTTTGGCATCGTCAAAGTTAAGCACGGCGGTGCCATTACCATGGATACCCATCTTGTGTTCGATAGAGCCGCATCTAACGCCATTGCGCTCACCCACTGAGCCATCGTCGGCGGGTAGAAACTTGGGGATAATAAACAGTGAAAGACCTTTGGTGCCCACGGGAGCATCAGGTAATTTTGCCAGCACTATATGGACAATATTTTCGGTGAGATCATGTTCGCCGGCACTGATAAATATCTTTGTGCCATTAACATTGAAACTGCCATCATCATTTGGCGTCGCTTTAGTTTTCATCAGACCCAAATCGGTACCGCAGTGGGGCTCGGTAAGGCACATGGTGCCACTCCAGACACCGCTGATTAGCTTGGTCAGATAATCCTGCTTCTGCTGATCAGTTCCGCTGGTCTCGAGAGTCGCTATAGCGCCTTCACTAAGACCCGGGTACATGGCCCAGGCCCAGTTGGCGGTGGTCATCATTTCATTGACGGCAATACTTAGCGAGGGAGGCAGCCCTTGGCCACCTAAATCAGGATCGCCGGTTAAGGTAGTCCAACCGGCTTCGATAAATTTCGCATAGGCTTCTTTAAAGCCTGCCGGGGTAGTTACTACCCCATCATTCCATGTACAGCCCTCATCACCAGTCTGGTAGATAGGTGCCAATTCATTTTCACAAAATTTGGCGGCTTCGGAAAAAATCGCCTCAAGCATATCTGGCGTCGCTTCTGTACCACCTTCAATATGCTGATATTTACTCTGCATATCCAGAACCTGATTAAACAGAAACAGGTAGTCACTGACGGGAACTTTATAATCTGGCATAACTAAGACCTATTAAATTAAATCTCGGAAATTAAACCGCTGAGATAAGCTTTTTCACCCATTCTGTTAAATAGCGAAAAATACTGGCCGGTCTCAAGCTGTCTGGTATAAAACTTTACGGTAGAAGGCAGGTACAGGGGCCGGCGAAAGACGACATCAACCGAGTATCCTGTTTCAGGCAGCTGATCTTCCAATGCTGCGATACAGCGTGATTTACTCCACATGCCGTGGGCAATTGCAGATTTAAAGCCAAAAAGTTTGGCTGTGAATGAAGACAGGTGGATAGGATTGCAATCCCCTGAGATGCGACCGTAGCGGCGGCCTGTGCCATTTGGCACCAGCCACTCCTGAGGGTTATCTCCGCGCATCAATTTTGGCTTTTCTCTTCGTGACATACCGGTTTCACAGTCAAATAAATAGGTAGAAACACCGGACCAAACCAGCTGATTATCAACCTTAGCGGAAAAGTCCATATTCCACTCTAAACCACGACTGGTCAGCAGGGAATCACCAATAGAGGCAGTCAAAGTGACCGGCTGCCTGATATCAAAAGACTCCAAAACAGAGACTTTATTGCCAAGGTGCATCTTGCCGAGAGCTCGTATTGGAAAATGCTGGTTGCTCATAATATTGAGAACCAGAGGCATTGATAGAGTCTGGAGGTAGGTAGCAGGTACCTGTGTTCCCAGCTTAAAACCACAGATTGACCTAAAAGCGGCTAGATGCCTAGGATCAATAACTAATTGTTGTTCCGCACTTAGGGCTGGTAATGAATCACTGATCTGGAAGGTAGTTTGCTTAAAAGCCAACTTACCCAATAGCGCAGGCATGCAGGGAAGTTTCTCTAATAAAATAGAGGGTTTGGCATCCAGAACATGATGCTCAGAAAACTTACTGGTGGATTGCGGACTATTCATAAGATCCATATTAGTATCTTTCTCCCTGTGAGTCATTGGCGCTAAAAAAACATAAGTTTGTCATTTCGGCCAATCCTGTATAATGCGTTTAAATTATTCGGTAATGTATATATATGGCAGCGTTAACTGATGCAGGAACTTTAGTACGACTCGCCTACCAAGGTCTAGTTAATCTTGGTATTGATGCCAATGAAGTTCTCAGGCGCTCGGGGCTTAAACCGGAACAGCTTTATAAATCCAACCTGCGCACTCATTTTTCTGCCCAGCCAAAATTCTGGCAGGCTGCCGTCGATCTATCCAATGACCCCTGTATTGGCCTGCATATTGGCGAGAAAATGCCGATTTATAAAGGCCAGATTCTGGACTACCTGTTTAACAGTAGCACCACCTTTGGTGAAGGGCTGCGCAGAAACATTAACTATCAGCGTCTGGTCAGCGATGCCCTGCAGGGAAAACTCGTTGAAGAGCCCGAACCCTATTTAACCGGCTACTTTACTGAGAAACAGTTTGTTACCCCGCATCTGACCGAGGCTTTATTGATGGGTCTTATTAAGGGCTTTCAAGCGGTCACCGATGGCGTATTCAAACCTACCAAGATTGCCTTCAGACATGCTCCCACTACAGATATCGCTGAGTATCAGCGTATCCTTGAATGTGATGTAGAGTTTAATGCCAAAGAGTTCAGGCTCTACTTTCCAAAGGAAGTTCTCAACTACCGCTCTCTAAACGCAGTGCCAGAACTTTTAAATTTACATGTAAAAGTCGCCGACCAGCATATGGAAATGCTGCAACAGAAAGACTTTATTGGCGAAGTAAAAACATTGATCGCCGCACTCTTGGAGAGCGGAGAAGCCAACTTGGAAACGGTTGCCGAAAAACTCAACATCACTCCGCGCCAACTAAGACATCAACTAAAAACCGCAGATACCAGTTTTCAGCAACTGCTAAACAGACACCGCCACTCTCTGGCCCTAAAACTACTTTCAAAAACCGATGAAGAGATTAGCCAAATTGTCTATCTCACCGGATTTTCAGAGCCCAGCACCTTTTACCGGGCCTTTAAGCGCTGGGAAGGCACAACTCCCATAGAGTATCGCCAAAGGCATTCCCACCTCTAGCATTTCCACTGACCTGTTCTTGAAGTAGAATGCAGCCTCCTTTAGATACAACACCTAGATACACCACCCACAGAGCAGTCACTTCTATGACCAACAGTGCAAACCCCGCCTTTGAGCTTTTGCGAACCCAGGAAATACCCTCCCTTAAACTGCGCTATGAAGAGTACCGCCATCGTGTCACCGGTGCCCAGCATATTCATCTAGCGGCAGACAACAAGGAAAATGTCTTTCTGGTGGCGCTGCGAACCGTGCCTATGGATTCCACTGGTGTGGCGCATATTCTCGAACATACCGCGCTCTGTGGAAGCGAAAAATACCCGGTACGCGACCCATTCTTTATGATGATTCGGCGCTCGCTAAATACCTTTATGAATGCCTTTACCAGCTCCGACTGGACCGCCTACCCTTTCGCCAGTCAGAACAAAAAAGATTTTAATAATCTGCTTAACGTCTATCTCGACTCGGTATTCTTTGCCCGTCTCGACCCACTGGATTTTGCGCAGGAAGGCCATCGTCTGGAGTTTGCCGACCCCGCAGATACAGGCTCAGAGCTGACCTATAAAGGTGTGGTATTCAATGAAATGAAAGGCGCTATGAGCTCGATTAATTCGACTCTCTGGCAGACCATGACTCAGCATCTCTATCCGACTAGTACCTACCACTACAACAGTGGCGGCGAACCGGCGGATATTCCCGATCTTAGCTACGATCAGTTTAAGGCCTTTTACGAGACCAACTACCATCCGAGCAATGCCATCTTTATCACCTTTGGTGATATACCGGCCGCAGAACATCAGGCCAGCTTCGAAGAGAACGCCCTGAGCCGCTTTGACAGGCTCGACTGCCATATTGCCGTTGAAAATGAGCAGCGCTACAGCGAGCCGCAGTATTTTGAAGAGGTCTATGCCGCTGATGATCAACAACCACTCGAAGATAACACCCATATTGTTATCTCCTGGTTACTCGGCGAGTCAACCGATCTAGAAGCCACCATGCAGGCCCGACTGCTGTCGAGCGTGCTGTTTG
>ENA-OQVM01001710-OQVM01001710.1-marine-metagenome-genome-assembly--contig:-NODE-1710-length-28042-cov-19.913606_pt1 | contig 28042 bp, 21 predicted proteins | sample MGYA00237776_ERZ505498 | MGnify/ENA primary metagenome ERZ505498 (study PRJEB26159, sample SAMN06265151) | marine metagenome | isolation source: Helgoland LTER site | place: Germany:Helgoland, sampling...
TCTTTAAGTGCATTAATAAGCACTGGTACAAGCCCTTGATAGTTTACCGCCAACATGTCTTTATCATCAGTTGTAACGAGTTCTGGAAACACCTTTTGTATGTCTTGAGCCAATACGCCAATTTTTTGTTTGCCGCCCTTTTTCATTGTATAGGTCTTTCCATCTATTAGTAATAGTTTGGCAAGTGTAGAGCCCAAAGAGACAATATTTGTTTTAATTCGCAAATCTGAAGAAACCACAATATCTCCAGTTACTGTTAAATCATTACCAATTGTAGTATTGCCGTTAACCATGACTTTAAATGCATCAGATTTTGCATTCGAAGCAGTGCCATTTCCGATAACAAAAGCAGTATTAGCAGGATTGGGCAGTAATGCGCTATTGGTAACTGTTGAGCCGCTTAAATTGTATTGGCCAATTACTAAGGAACCAAAATCACTAGCTATGGTACTTTTACCCATAGCTATAGAGGCTTTTCCATTTGCTGTTGTTAACCATCCCATTGCTGTAGAAGAATTTCCGCTTGCTACTGTTTCATATCCTATTGATGTAGAACCAAAACCACTTGCTGTAGTTTTAAATCCCATAGCGCTTGAGGCCCCCTCAGTAGACGAAGTTTGATACCCCATTGCTAATGATGCACTATGAGTAGCTTCTGTTTCAAAACCCATTGCTATAGATGTTTCTCCACTTGCTGTGCTGTTATTTCCTATTGCAGTTGATGTTATTCCACTAGCTGTACTGTTATTTCCTATAGCAGTAGAGGCGGTATTTGTTGCAGAGGTTTGGTAACCCATTGCTGTAGAGGTTACACCACTGGCTAAAGTTTCCCTTCCCATTGCGGTAGATACTGTATTAGTTGCAGAAGTTTGATACCCTATTGCAGAAGCATTAGTTCCACTATTAGTTGTTCCACTGGTAGCAATTTGAGCACTAACTGTAAAACCGATAGTTAATATTATAAATGTAAATAGTTTCTTCATCATTGATAATTATAGGATTATTTTTTTTTCTTTATTTTATAATGAATATTCTTCAAAATGAAAATAAGCGTAATATTAGTCCTTATAATTTGTGGAGACAAAAGTTAAATTTTTAATAAAATATCTATTATTATTATTTTTTGTCACAAAATATTTTTTTTTAATATCTCTTGTGTAAAATTTATTTTTAGCTAATAACTATAATTTCATCGTAAAAATTTAATGTTATAGTCATAAATATGGGTGCGGTATGCGGTGCGGTTGTATGGATAGTATATTAAAGGGAATAAATAGCATAAATCAATTAAACCCCTATGAATACTGAGATATAATTAAATATACCTAGTATCTATAAGGGTTTGAAAATAATAAAATATAGCTTTTATATGATTACGGCTCAAGAGGTTACAGGTTTGAATCCTGTCATGGTCACAAATAAATAGTACAATTAAAAAAAACGCCAAGCTTGCTTGAGCGTTTTTTTGTTTGTGCTATTTTCAAAGCGGAGCTTTATCAGGATCAACGGAGCTACTCCTCAATATAATAAAAATATTTTTTACATATCGCCAAACTTGCATTTTGGTTTTTTTATTTAAATATTATTGAAAATTATTTTTTAACCTAAATATCTTCTTAGGGCTATTCTATGTTCTGGATTACTCTTGTCATAATTAGTAACAAGAAGCTCTAAAATTTCAGGTTGCTTATTACCTATATCTGATTTTTTTGAGTATTTAGACACATATAAATTAAAAACAGCTTGCTCTTTTTCAAAAATTAAGAAGTGTTCAGAATTTAATTCTGTAAAAGATATTTCATTTCCGTTAAAAGCGTTTGATTGATCTTTTATGAAGGGTGAAAAATCAAAGTACCTAAATATATTTTCCATTTTATACTAATTCTGCTGAAAGCCCAAGGCTTAATAATTTAGAACAACGAGGTTCTAACTCTTTAAGCGCACCTGTTTTTACAGTACATTTTCCTTTGAAATGAACCAACCAAGTACATTGTTCTGCTTGCTCCTCTGTGTGTTCGCAAACACTAATTAAAGAATTTATTACAAAATCAAATGTATTTACCTCATCGTTATGTAATACAATATGATGTTGATTTACTTCTTTTTCTAGAACAACTACTTCTTCTTTAATTTTTTCTTTAGTACTCATATCTCAAATTTACAAAAAAACCACTCTATTTCGTGTATTTTAATGCTACCCAACTATTTCTTTGAATCATTTTATCAAAAACCAATCCATGCTTAACAACTTCATTTTCTATGATAGTGATGTCTTCTTTATAAAATCCGCTGAGTAATAAAATCCCATTTTTACTCAAACAATCTGTATACGTTTTCATATCAGATAGTAAAATATTCCTATTGATATTAGCGATAACGACATCATATTTTTTTCCTATCAATAGAGAAGAATCGCCTTCTAAGACAGTGATGTATCTGCAACCATTTCTTTGAACGTTCTCCAAGGAGTTTTGATAACACCAACTATCAATATCTATTGCGTCTGTAGGTTGAGCTCCTTTCATTTCAGCAAAAATGGCTAAAATTCCAGTTCCACATCCCATATCTAACACTTTTTTATTTTCTAAATCTAATGCTAGTAAATGTTGAATCATCATATGGGTTGTCTCATGATGACCAGTTCCAAAACTCATTTTAGGCTCTATCACTATATCAAATTTCAAAGAAGGATTTTCATGAAATGGAGCACGAATACTTACTTGTCCGTCTACTTGAATTGGGTTAAAATTTTTCTCCCATTCTTTATTCCAATTCGTTTGAATAACTTCATGATGAGCATATTTAATTTTAAATTTAGGTGAACCTAAAATATACAAATCATCTAAAATTTGAGAGTTCCATTCCTGTTTTTGAATATAAGCAGTTACTCCAGTATCGTTTTCAACAAAACTTTCAAAACCCACATAACCAAGTTCAGCTATTAATATTTCAGTAGCTGGATTTTTTGGGGTAACAGAGAAATCATATGCTATATAAATGGAATCCATTAAAATAAAAAATATTAAAAAGCAGTGATAATTCCAGTAAAGTCTGATGCCTTTAAAGAAGCGCCTCCAATTAATCCGCCGTCTACATCTTCTTTAGAGAAAATTTCTTTGGCATTCGTTGGTTTTACACTTCCTCCGTATAAAATAGAAACATTTTCAGCAACTGTTGAACCATAGGTACTTACCAGTAAACTTCTAATATATGCATGCATTTCTTGAGCTTGTTCTGGGCTTGCAGTCTCACCAGTTCCAATAGCCCAAACAGGCTCATATGCTAATACAATATGCTTCCACGAAGATGCACTTAAAGAAAGTACCACATTTTTTAATTGACTCTCTACAACTTTAAAATGATTCTCTGATTTACGATCTTGTAAAGATTCACCAAAACAAAAAATTATTTCCAAATTATTTTCAAGAGCAGATGCTACTTTCTCGGTTAAGATTTGATCATCTTCACCAAAGTAGCTTCTTCTTTCTGAATGACCTAAAATTACAGATTTTACTCCCACATCATTTAGCATAGCAGCAGAAATCTCTCCAGTAAAAGCACCATTTTTAGCTTGATGCATATTCTGAGCTGCAACTTCAATTACAGAATCTTGAGTTAAAGCTAAAGCAGATGTTAAATTGATAGAAGTGGGTGAAATTAGAACTCTACAATTAACTGAAACCTCCTCTAAGGCTTTATTTAAATCGTTTATTAATGCGGTTGTTTGTGTTGCATCATTATTCATTTTCCAATTTCCTGCAACAATATTATTTCTCATATTTTTATAATTTTAAAAGCGGCTAAATTACTTAATTTTAAGGGCTTTAAGAATGTTTTTGTCTGTAATTTTTGTTGCCTTAAATAATGTAATTTCTCCAAATTCATCAACCACCATATATCTAGGAATCCACCACAGGCGTAAAAACTTTCCAAAGGCTCCTTTTTTTCCTTCAGCCATATAATAATGATCTCCTTTTATCTTCAATCGATATATGGCTTTCATCCAACGCTCTTTGCTTTTATCAAGAGAAAGAAAAACAAAATGAACTGTAGGATTTTCTTGTTGTAATTTTTTTAGTTCTGGCAAAGTAACTACACAATCTCTACACCAAGAAGCCCATATATCAATAAGTATTTTTTTTCCTTGGTGTTTTAATAAAATATTTTGAAAGGTTACATCTTTTTGTGCACTACTAAAAAATTTTTCATTTAAAGCTTCTTTTGAAAAGCGATTGGGACTTTGACAACCAATGATGAGAAATAGGAATACTATACGAAGTTGTTTCATTCTATTTATTTAAGTCTAATTCTAGGATCTAACCAACTGTAAATAATATCTACAAGTATGTTAATTATGATAAACAAGGAGGCTATTACCAGAACACTGCCCATTATTACAGGTAAGTCCAATGTATTTAATGCATTTACAATTTCTTTTCCAAGACCATTCCAATTGAAGATATATTCAACAAAAACAGCACCAGCTAACATCGAAGCAAACCAACCAGAAATAGCAGTAATAACTGGGTTTAAAGAATTTTTTAGTGCATGATTTTTTATTACCTGATAGTTTGTTAACCCTTTGGCCTTTGCAGTTCTAATATAATCTAGGTTTAAAACTTCTAACAATGAATTTCTCATGAGCTGAATAACAACAGCTAATGGTCTAATCCCTAAAACTATAGCAGGTAAAACTAAATTTCTCCATTGAATGTAAATATGCTCACCAAAATCATCAACAACATACAAACTACCTGTCATTTCTAACCCTGTATATTCTTTTAATACAAAACCAAACAACCATGCGAATAAAATAGCAGAAAAAAATGAAGGAATACTCATTCCAAAAGTACTAACTATTGCAATAATTCTATCAAAAAAAGTATCCTTATAGATTGCAGAAAAAATACCAAAAATAATTCCAAGAAAGATAGCAATTGAAATAGAAAAAAGGGCTAAAATTGCCGTATTTGGTATAGTTTCTAAAATAACTTCTGATACTTTTTTCCCATTTTTCTGAAAAGATTCTCTCAAATAAGGGTATTTGAGAACTAAAGATATTTCTCCTACTGAAAAGAGTTTTTTATACGAATATGTACCCTTTTTCAAAAAAGTAAAATCATCTTCAATATTTGAATGAATAGATAATGGTGAAACATCATTCAAATAATAAAAATATTGTGTAGTTAACGGTTTGTCAAAACCGTATTTTTTTTGAATACGTTCTAATTGTTCAGAATCTTCACGTTGATCTAGCATCATTCTAGCGGGATCCCCAGGCAATACATTAAAAAGTAAAAAAACAACCGTAACGACACCCAAGAGTGTTAAGATGCCATAAAAAAACTTGTTCCCAATAAATTGTATCATGAAGAATGACTCTTAAACAAAGATAATAGAAAGTCTTAAAAATATGTACCTTTGTATAACTTTTAAATAGACAGATGACTACTAACGAAATTGTAACTCAAATTCAAAAAAAGAAATCATTTTTATGTATTGGTTTAGATGTAGATCTACATAAAATTCCTTCATTTCTTCTTGAAAGAGAAGATCCAATTTTTGAATTTAACAAAGCAATTATTGATGCCACTCATCATTTATGTGTTGCCTACAAACCAAATACCGCTTTCTATGAAGCCTATGGAATTAAAGGTTGGAAGTCATTAGAAAAAACTATAAAATACATTAATCAAAATCATCCAGATATCTTTACAATAGCTGATGCAAAACGCGGAGATATTGGTAATACTTCTAGCATGTATGCAAAAGCATTCTTTGAAGATTTATCTTTTGACAGTGTAACAGTAGCTCCTTATATGGGAAAAGACTCTGTAGAACCATTCTTGGCCTTCAAAAACAAACACACCATTTTATTAGCGCTTACCTCTAACACTGGCGCTTTTGATTTTCAAACAAAAGAAATTAATGGAAAAGAAGTATATAAACAAGTATTAGAAACCTCTAAAAGCTGGGAAAACTCTGAAAACTTAATGTATGTAGTGGGTGCTACCAAAGCATCTTATTTAGCAGATATTAGAAAAATTATTCCTAATTCGTTTTTATTGGTTCCTGGTGTAGGAGCTCAAGGAGGAAATTTACAAGAAGTGTGTAAATACGGAATGAATCATCAAGTTGGATTATTAATCAATTCTTCTCGCGGAATACTGTATGCCTCAAAAGAAGCGAATTTTGCAGAAGCAGCCTCAAAAAAAGCAACTGAATTACAAATTCAGATGGCTAAAGTGCTAGAAGGGATTTCTTCTTAAAAAAATACTGCTCTTTTTTAATTTTTAATGATTTCTTTTACAAAAGATCCATTATCAGTTTGAAATTTTAATAAATATATTCCTTTTTTAAAGGAAGATAAATCAATTGAAGTATTTACTTCATCTAGGGTAAAATTAGAGAGACTTTGGCCTAAAGTTGAGTACATATTTACATTAGATCCAATTAAATGCAAAGGTGTTTTTAAAATTAGTTTATCCTTGGTTGGGTTTGGATAAATAATGAGTTCATTTAAAGTTGAGTTGGATGTTGACAAAGAACTTTCTTCATAAACTCTTACATAATCTATCTCCATGGTAGCGTTGTTAAAATTACTTGGAATAGTTCCGCCTAGATTTCCCCCCATGGCTATATTAAGCAGTAAGTAGTGCTCGTTATCATAGGGTATTTCTTGGGTGTTTTCTCTTTCAAAAAAAACAACATCATCTAATAAAATTTTAATCACATTTTCTGTCCAAATAAGTGAATAGATGTGAAACTCTCCGCTAGAATCTTGTATATAGGTTGTACTGCCCTCGTTTTGATACGAATTTGTATTTGCATTAAAATAATGAAGATGACCAATAAGATTGGTTTTATCCCAGCCATTTTGTTCCATGATATCTATTTCTCCACATACTGGCCAGCCAACGCTACCGTAGGTAGAGCCAAAATAATTTCCAACTTCATTAATATTGGCTCCTAGTGTCCAAATAGCAGGCCATGTTCCAGCCTCAGCAGATAATTTGGCCCTAACATCTACTCTACCATACTTGAATGCAAATTTTGAATTTAATCTCGCAGATGTAAATGGTTTAGTGACATTGTTGAATGTGTAATTTTCTCTAATAGCTTTAATCTTTAAAGAACCATTACTAACAAAAGAATTTGATATTTGATTGGTGTAGTGTTGTAGTTCTCCATTAGCCCAATCTGTACCATTTATAATTGGAATAATTTGGTGGTGCCATTTGTTTGAATCTACAGTTCCGGAGTAATTAAATTCGTCTGACCAAACTAAAGTAGTAAAAACAGGGTCATTTTCACCTTCTAATTCTTCAAAGATAAAATCATCTACATAAGCAGTTACATGATCAAAATTATCCTCTCCATTTACTTGAATTAACACTCTATTAAAATCTGTTCTAGCAATAGGGTTCGCAGAGAAAGGATCAAGGTTAATAAAAGCATCACTTTCAAAATTAAATGAGATTTCTTGCCATTCATTTAACGTAATAGATTTTATGATTTCACTTTGTGTAGACCATGGTTGAGGCAGATTACCATTTTGAAGCTTCAAAGAAACTTGATTAGGTTGGTTACCTGATAAACTACTAGAAGGAACATAGATTTTAAATGTGAAAGAATTATTGTTCGAGAAATCTAAATTTTCATTTGAATCAAATCTAACATTTGCATATTGACCTCCAACATCTGAGTATTTTAAAACACGAGACGATGTATTGATTCCTTGAGCATATGGGTTTGCAAATGAACTATCAACACCACAATCATCACCAAACCACGCAGAAATAGTTCCACTACCTTCAAAATCATCTTCAATTATTTGTTGTGAAACTGTTGAGCAGAAAAAAAAACCAAAAAAGAATACAAGAATAAATCGCATGATGTAAATTAAATTTCTGTACAAAAATAACTTATAATAGAAAGTCGAAATAAAAAAAACCCCATACAAAAACCAAACAAAAAAGATTATTTAAAATCATCTCTATTTTTATCATACCCATAAGGACAATGCTTGCAGCCACTTTTACAGCAATGGCCTCTTTTTAAATGATATTTTTCTGTAAAAACTCTATACCCTTGTTCATTGAAGTAAAAGTCTTCTTGAGTGAGTTCTATTTTTTTATTATACATACTTCAAAGTACCAATAAAGAGTACACTAAAAAAATACTATTTACTTTTTTAGATTTGGAGGATACTCTAAGATAATCTTATTAACTAAATCATTAATACGCTTCTCTTTTTTTTCAATATTACTCATCTTCATTGCTCCAGATCCTATTCCTTGCCAAATGAGTTCATTGTTGTTTTTATCTATAAAGTCAATAAATAAAGTTCCTTCTGTGTATTGATTGATATTTAGATTAGTACTTCCACCCATGAACCATGGGTTATAACCCCAACCAAAACCGTATCCAATATTATTGTCAGTTACGTTAACCTGCTCTCTAGATTTTGTAAAAATACTAATCAACATGTCAGGGTTTACAGATTTGCTAAAACCTTTTTTGATTAATTCATTTTCTATGGCACGCATGATTCGTTTTTTATCAAGATCAGAAACAGATGCTTTATCTATTCCTTTTTTGTAAAAAGCAAATGTTTTGTAGGATGAAAAATCTACCTTGGTATCGTAATCCGAAATAACTTTTACTGAAGAACATGAGGTAAGAATACCTATGCACAATAAAAAAAATAATTTAAACATTTTCATAATTAATAGTTTTTTAAAGATTCTTAAATAATGATAAATCTACTTTATTAGGGATCGTAACTTTTAACTTTTTTTCATTTTTCATAGCCCGTTTGATTGCAAATATAGCTTCATCATTTCTTGCCCAATTTCTCCTAGCTATTCCATTATTTACATCCCAAAAAAGCATAGACTTTATTCTTTTGGCCGACTCCTTACTACCATCAATAAGCATGCCAAACCCACCATTAATAACCTCTCCCCAACCAACACCACCTCCATTATGAATGGAAACCCAAGTAGCACCTCTGAAGCTATCTCCAATTACATTTTGAATAGCCATATCTGCAGTAAACTTAGATCCATCATAAATATTTGATGTTTCTCTGTAAGGTGAATCTGTTCCTGAAACATCATGATGATCTCTACCTAATACAACAGAACCTATTTTTCCTTTTTTAATTGCTTTATTAAATGCTTTGGCAATTTTTATTCTTCCTTCAGCATCTGCATATAGTATTCTAGCCTGTGAACCAACAACTAATTTATTTTCTTGTGCTCCTTTAATCCATTTAATATTATCAGCCATTTGCTGTTGAATCTCTGATGGAGAATCTTTTTTAATTTCCTCTAAAATTTCACAAGCTATGAGATCTGTTTTTTCTAGATCTTCAGTTTTACCTGAGGTACAAACCCATCTAAAAGGGCCAAAACCATAATCAAAACACATAGGCCCCATAATATCTTGAACATAACTCTGATATTTAAAATCTATACCATTTTCTGCCATAATATCTGCTCCTGCTCTGCTAGCCTCCAATAAGAAAGCATTTCCGTAATCAAAGAAATAAGTTCCTTTGGCTGTATGATTATTGATTGCCCTAGCATGTCTTCGAATTGTTTCTTGTACTTTATCTTTGAATAAAACTGGATTTTCAGCCATCATCTTGTTAGCTTCTTCAAATGAAATATCACAAGGATAATATCCTCCTGCCCATGGATTGTGCAAAGATGTTTGATCTGAGCCTAAATCTATATGAATATCTTCAACATCAAACTTCTCCCAAACATCTACTATATTTCCTAAATAAGCAAGAGACACGATTTCTTTGTTGTCTTTTGCTAATCTTACTCTAGTTACCAATTTATTTATATCGGTAAATTTCTCATCTATCCAGCCCTGATCTAGGCGTACTTGTGTAATTTTTGGGTTTACCTCTGCACACACAGTTATACAACCAGCAATATTTCCAGCTTTTGGTTGAGCACCACTCATTCCACCCAAACCAGCAGTTACAAATAAATTTCCTTTGGGTGATTTTCCTATCTTTCGAAAACCATTTAAAACGGTAATAGTAGTTCCATGAACTATCCCCTGAGGCCCAATGTACATATAGCTCCCTGCTGTCATTTGACCATATTGACTAACACCCAAGGCATTCATTTTTTCTAAATCGTCTGACTGAGAATAATTAGGTATGGTTAACCCATTTGTAACCACAACTCTTGGTGAATTTTTACTCGAAGGAAACAACCCCATGGGATGGCCAGAGTACATCGATAGAGTTTGTTTAGACGTCATTTCAGAGAGGTATTTCATAGTGAGCAAATACTGCGCCCAATTTTGAAAAACAGCTCCATTGCCTCCGTAAGTGATTAGTTCATGTGGGTGTTGAGCTACAGCATAATCTAAATTATTCTGAATCATTAACATGATAGCTTTAGCCTGCTCGCATTTACCTGGATATTCAGAAATTGATCTTGCATGCATACTATAAGTAGGACGAAAACGATACATATAAATACGACCGTATGTTTCTAACTCCTCGGCAAACTCAGGCAACAAAACTGAATGATGTTTAGCATCAAAATAACGTAATGCATTTCTTAACGCCAACTCTTTCTCGTCTTTAGATAAAATATCTTTTCTTTTTGGAGCATGATTAATAGAAGATTCATAGTCCCTTTTGTCTGGTAATTTACTTGGGATACCTTGTTGTATTAACTCTTTGAATGTCATTTATGCCTAAAAGATTAAAAAATAATTATACTTACAAATATAATTGATTTTTAAAACGATTAATTTTTATACCACTAAAAAAAACATCTATTTTTTGAAAAATTCGTAAATTGCAATTCTAAATTGATATTTTTTTTACGAATAATATCATATTTGAATACATATTTACAATAAACAATAATTATTCTACAAAAAGTATTTAGTTGAATCTAAACTATCATTAAAAAATATGGAAAACATCACTCCTTATAAACCAATCAATAAAGTTAGAATTGTAACTGCAGCTTCTTTATTTGATGGTCATGATGCATCAATTAATATTATGCGTAGAATTATTCAATCTACTGGAGTTGAAGTGATTCATTTGGGGCACGATAGAAGTGTTGAAGATGTAGTGAATTGTGCTATACAAGAAGATGTAAATGCTATTGCAATGACTTCCTATCAGGGCGGTCATAATGAATATTTTAAATATATGTTTGACTTGTTAAAAGAAAAAAATGCAAGTCATATAAAAATTTTTGGTGGCGGAGGTGGCGTTATTCTTCCTGAAGAAATTAAAGATTTAATGGAGTACGGAATTACTCGAATATACTCACCAGATGATGGAAGAGAAATGGGACTTCAAGGAATGATTAATGATTTGGTAAAACAATCAGATTTCCCCATTGGTAAAGTTTTAAATAAAGAAATTAATTATCTAAAGAATCAAGACCCTGGAAGTATCGCTCGAATTATTTCATCTGCTGAAAATTTTCCTGAAATTTCAAAAAAAACTTTATTAGAAATCCATAAAAAAAATAAAAATTCTACAATACCTGTTTTAGGAATTACAGGAACTGGCGGTTCTGGAAAATCTAGTTTGGTTGATGAATTAGTTAGAAGGTTTTTAATTGATTTTCCAAACAAAACTATTGGACTTATTTCTGTAGACCCATCCAAACGGAAGACAGGAGGTGCCTTATTAGGTGATCGAATTAGGATGAATGCTATTAACAACAATCGAGTGTATATGAGGTCTTTAGCAACTCGTCAGTCTAATTTAGCTTTATCGAAACATGTAAATGAAGCTATAGAGGTTTTAAAAGCTTCAAAATTTGATTTAATCATTCTAGAAACATCCGGTATTGGACAATCAGATACAGAAATAATTGAACATTCGGACACCTCTCTTTATGTGATGACTCCAGAATTTGGAGCGGCTACTCAGCTAGAAAAAATAGATATGTTAGACTTTGCGGATCTAGTTGCCATTAATAAATTTGATAAACGTGGTGCTCTTGATGCTGTTCGTGATGTAAAAAAACAATATATGCGTAATAATAATTTATGGCATATACACATGAATGACATGCCTGTTTTTGGGACCATAGCCTCACAATTTAATGATCCTGGTATGAATTCGCTTTACAAAGCAATCATGAATAGGCTTGTAGAAAAAACTGGAGCAGATTTAAATTCTACCATTGAAATAATACAGGAAATGTCTGAAAAGATTTTTATCATTCCACCAGCACGAATTCGTTATTTATCTGAAATAGCAGAAAATAATAGAGCCTATGATAAGAAGGAAAGAAGTCAAGTAGAAGTTGCTCAAAAATTATTTGGAATCTATAAAACAATAGACGCTGTACTCAGCAGAAATTTATTATCGATCAATCAGAAAGAGACCCTAACAAAAACAGGGTTAAACCATAAAAATATTCTAGACAAAACCCAAAAAAATGAATTGCCTTTCATAAAATTATTAATCAATCAGTTTGAAAAAGTAAAAATGAATTTAGACCCCTACAATTGGGAAATTATCCTTAGCTGGCACGATAAAATTCAGCGATACAAAGCCCCTATTTATACTTTTAAAGTGAGAGATAAAGATATTAATATAGAAACACATAGTGAGTCTTTGTCTCATTCTAAAATACCAAAAATATCACTCCCTAAATATGAAGCATGGGGAGATGTATTACGATGGAACTTGCAAGAAAATGTTCCAGGAGAATTTCCTTTTACAGCAGGTTTGTATCCTTTTAAGCGAACTGGGGAAGACCCAACGAGAATGTTTGCCGGAGAGGGTGGTCCTGAGAGAACCAACAGACGTTTTCATTATGTTAGTCTTGGACTAGAAGCTAAACGTTTGTCTACTGCCTTTGATTCTGTAACATTGTATGGAAATGACCCAGGGCATAGACCTGATATTTACGGTAAAATTGGAAATGCTGGGGTTTCTATTTGTTGTTTAGATGACGCTAAAAAATTATATTCCGGATTTGACTTAAGTCATCCTATGACCTCAGTTTCAATGACTATTAATGGACCAGCACCAATGTTATTAGGGTTTTTTATGAATGCTGCGATAGACCAAAATTGTGAAAAATATATTATAGATAATAAGTTAGAAAAAAAGGTTGAATCTATATTAAAAGAAGCTTATGATTCAAAAGGATTAAAAAGACCTGAATACAGGGGGAAATTACCAAAGGGCAACAACGGATTGGGTCTTTTATTATTGGGAATTACTGGTGATATGGTATTACCAGCTAAAGTTTACGAACAAATAAAAAAAGAAACATTAACCCAGGTTAGAGGCACTGTACAAGCAGATATTTTAAAAGAAGACCAAGCACAAAATACGTGTATTTTCTCTACAGAGTTTGCTTTGAGACTCATGGGAGATGTTCAAGAATATTTCATAAAAAAACAAGTTCGTAATTTCTATTCTGTTTCAATTTCCGGTTATCATATAGCAGAGGCTGGAGCCAACCCAATTACTCAATTGGCATTCACATTGGCCAATGGATTTACCTATGTAGAATATTACTTGAGTAGAGGTATGGACATCGATAAATTTGGTCCAAACTTGTCTTTCTTCTTTAGTAATGGTATCGATCCAGAATATGCCGTAATTGGCCGAGTGGCGAGACGTATTTGGTCTAAGGCTTTAAAAATGAAGTACGGAGCAAACGCAAGGGCTCAAATGTTGAAGTACCACATTCAAACTTCAGGACGTTCATTGCATGCTCAAGAGATTGATTTTAATGACATTAGAACCACCTTACAAGCATTGTATGCCATTTACGATAACTGTAACTCGTTGCATACCAATGCTTACGACGAAGCAATTACAACTCCTACCGAGGAATCGGTAAGACGGGCAATGGCTATTCAGTTGATCATCAATAAGGAATTAGGATTGGTGAAAAATGAAAATCCGCTTCAAGGTTCCTTTATTATTGATGAGCTTACCGAGTTGGTAGAGGAAGCTGTGCTGCAGGAGTTTGAGCGTATTACGGAACGGGGCGGAGTATTGGGCGCAATGGAAACCATGTATCAACGTTCTAAAATTCAAGAGGAGTCGTTGTATTATGAAACCTTGAAACACAATGGTGATTTCCCTATCATTGGAGTAAATACCTTCTTGAGTTCAAAAGGATCTCCAACGGTATTGCCGCAAGAGGTAATTCGTGCAACTAAGGACGAAAAAGAGTATCAAATTAGCATGCTTCAAGAATTGCAGAAAGGAAACGAACACAAGGCCGATGAATTGATAAAATCTATTCAAGAAGCAGCGATACAAAATGAGAATATTTTCGAACGACTAATGGAAGTTACTAAATATTGTTCATTGGGTCAAATCACGAATGCGTTGTTTGAAGTAGGTGGACAGTATAGAAGGAATATGTAATTTTAGTTAGTAGTTAGTAGTTAGTAGTTAGTAGTTAGTAGTTAGTAGTTAGTAGTTAGTGAGTTATTGCTATGTTCAACAAGTTGTTTAACTAACTTCATTCCATAAGAATAGTTGAGCTTAACACGAAGGAGGTTTAACAAAACTTCTTAACGGAATCTAATTCCGTAAAGATAGACTCTTGCTCCCTATTTGACGAAAAATCCATGCCTCCTTATTGTTCAATTACTCTGCTGGAACAGTGCATATCCATAACTTCAACTGATTAATTGCCATGATTATGTCCAATCACTCCAGCGTGTCATTCTGAATTTATTTCAGAATCTCTTCTTTTATAATAATAGATTCCCAATATCTCCTTAATGAAAACTTCATGTTTAGTTATTGTTCAAATACTCTGCTGGAAGGACGGTTCTTTAATTTTTCGAACGATTGTAAGATAGCAAGCGAAGCAAATAAAAGAATCCAAGTGCTGCCAGTGTGGCTGCAAACCAAAATGCATATTTGAACTGTTCAGGGTCATTATCGTAGAGCTCAGCCCCAAACACCGACCCTAATATAATACCCAATTCTAGAGCTATAAACATAGTGGACATTCCCTTGCCACGTGTTTTTTCATCTGCTAAATCCACTGTCCAAGCAAATATGGTGGGTGAGTTTATACCAGCAGATACTCCAAATAATATAGCACCTATGTACATGATAAATGGTGTGCTGGCAAAGCCCAATACAATCATAGCGGCAAGCAGCATACAAACGCCCACCATTAATACTTTAATTCGACCAAACTTATCGCTTGCTTTTCCAGAGAATAATCGAACGACTACAGATGCCAGCAAGGTAACCGTGAAAAATAAACCTCGATTTCCAATCTCCAAATGGTCGCTTAAGTCAGGTGTTACTGTCAACACGGTGCCAAAACTGTACACTGTCAATAACATGATTAGAGAAGGCTGCCAGACCAATGGTTCTAAAATATCTTTAGGATGAATGAGCAACATTTTCGGTTTGAACTTGGTGGTGGAAGGCAAGGTTTCTTTCATTCCAAACAATACCAAAACGGACAATAAAGCGGTAAAAGAAGAAGCGTAAAACATGGTATTTAAGGAAAACTCCATCGCAATGTAACTTCCGATTGCTGGTCCAGCCGCCATTCCAATACTACCTGCAACTCCGAGAATCCCCATGGCCTCTCCTCGATTTTTACTAGAAACGATATCTGCTAAATAAGCGGTTGTTCCTGTGGGTTTAAAGCCCGTGCTAAACCCGTGCAATATCCGCAAGAAAAGAAAACCCCAAATGGTTGTAAATGCTGGATACAACAATCCCAAGGCAACACATACTAAAGGGCCAATAATCATTACGGGAATTCTCCCAATGGTATCTGCTAACTTGCCGGAGAACGGACGAGAAATAAGCGCCGTACCCGCAAAAAGCCCTATTATCAAACCCTTGTAATCTTCGCCACCCATAGCGTCTAAATAGGAGGGAAGTTCGGGAATTATCATGTTGAAACTCGCCATAAAAAGCACCGAGCTCGCACACAATAACCAAAACTGAAAGGTGTAAAAGGATTTTTTTTCTCCCATAATTTTTGCAAAGGAAACCTATTCTTATAGTCTGCTACAATTCGAATCTGATAATAGCATTTTGATCTTGCCAATTAATGCTAAATGCCTCATAAAATGCTAACAATTCGCGTTGACAAATTGAATTCAACTGCTTCTTAATTGTACTCGTAAAAGCTAATTTTGCAAGGACTATGAGGAGAGTTGTAGGTATATTTTTATTGATTTTTTTGGCAGGTTCATTATCAGCGGGTAAGCTCGACAAAGCCTTTGAAGCCTTGCAGGTCTATAACTACTTTAAAGCCAAAGCACTCTTTGAAAAATCGTACAAAAAAGATACTGCGGGTGCAGGTTATGGATTGAGTATCATTTTTTTAAGACAAGACAACCCCTTTCACGAACCAGATTCGGCATATAAATACGTTCTTACCGCTGAAAAATCATTTGCAAGATTAGACGAAAAGAAAAAGGCGAAACTTTTTGCATTGGGTGTAGATTCCATGGAAATAAGAGAGCAAAAAGAAAAAGTAAGTCTGCTATTTTTTGAAAAATCCAAAAGAGCTAATAATTCCGTTGCGCTCAACACATTCATAAAAGACCATCCGTGGTTTAAAGATATGGATGAAGCGATAGCCTTTAGAAATCGAGTGGCTTATCGCGAAGCAACAAATGAGAATACTTGGCAGAGTTTGCAAGCATTTTTTACAGATTATCCCGAAGCAAAGCAGGCAGCAACTGCAAGGCATAAGTACGATCGCTTGTACTACGAATACAAAACGCAGAGCAAGAAAATTTCTGCTTTCAAATCTTTTATCAAAGATTATCCAATGAATCCTTATGTTGGAGAGGCACAGGATGAAATTTATGCCCGAAGTACCACCAAGGAATCTGCTAAAGTGTACCACAATTTCATAGTCCAAAACCCAAATAATAAAAACGTTAAAGAAGCTTGGAAGCGAGTTTACATGTTGAGTGTAACGCAAAATGATCCGGCACAGATTAGCGCCTTTTTAACGAATTATCCTGACTACCCCAATAAGAATGAAATCCTGTTGAATGTTGAACTGTTGAATGAGGATTTCTTGCCTTTCAGAAATGGGAATTTATGGGGGTATATAAACGATAAAGGTGTAGAGAAGATAAAAGCTAAATTCGATTGGGTTGAGCCCTTTAGTGAGGGTTTAGCTATGGTTGGTAAAGGTGATTTTACAGGCTTTATAAATAAGTCGGGCAAAACAATTGTACCCATAACTTATGACGACGCCGGTAACTTTATCAATGGCTTTGCTTGGGTCCAAAAAGGTGATTTCTTGGGACTCGTAAACAATCACGGGCAATTGGTGTTGCCTGCTCGGTACGATAATGTTGGAGAAATGCAAAACGGATTAATTCGCGTTCAACGAGAAGGCAAATACGGCTACTTCAATAATGATATTCAATTGAAAATTGCCTTCCGATTCGATAGAGCAAAACCCTTTGAAAAAGGATATGCTGTAGTAACCGAAAAGGGTAAACAAGGATTAATCAATCAAAACGGAAACTATGTTTTACAACCCCAATTCGAATGGATTTCATTTTTAAACGACTCGCTTTTAAAATTAAAAATTGAAGGCAATTATGGACTGCTTAACATAAAGTTAGATACTCTATTGCCCTTTGAATATCAGTTTATTGGTGAACTTTCAGAAGGTAAAATAATGGTAGCAGCAAACGACGAATATGGATTTGTAAATGAACTTGGGGAAACAGTAATTGACTTGAAATTTACTTTTAGTCAGATGGCTACCTCAGACAATGAATTTAGCAACGGTTACAAAGGCGTTCGAAATTCCAAAGGTTTATTTGGTCTAATCGATTCTACTGGAGATAAAATTTACCCAATCATGTTTGAGCAAGTTGGTGCTTTTAATCCCGATGGTTTAACGGCTGTTATGCGCTATGGCAAATGGGGATATGCGAACTCAAATGTTAAATTAAAAATCAATTATAAATATCAGTTTGCTGGAGATTTTGAGTTTGGTTTAGCGAAGGTAAAAATCAAGGATAAGTATGGTTTAATAAATTCCGATGGCAAGTTTGTGGTTCCAAATGAATACGACGAAATGGATGACTTTGCGCAAAACGTACTTCGGGTTAAAAAAGACGGATTTATTGGATTGTTGAATCGCAACAACGAGCTTGTACTTTCTGCGAAGTATGAACAAATTGAAGAAATCACCGAGAATTTGATTTTACTCCAATTGAACCAAAAACAAGCCTATTATAATTTGACTGACAATGCGTTTGTGTTTGTTGAAGCTGGTTTTAATCTGCAACCTCCGATCGAAGAAACGGTCACCGAAGAATAGAAGGTTCTCTATTGTTTCACATTGTCATTCTGAATTTATTTCAGAATCTTCTTATGCATAGCATCTATAACGCCGTTGACAAACATGAAATCATCTAAGACCTAATTCGTCATAAATTGTTCAATTAATTGCCCAATAAATTGGTTTATTTGTTTTTCAATATTTTTTTATGAAAGCACTTCTATTTGTATCCGCCATTCTTGTCAGTTTAAGCAGTTTAGCACAACAAGATTTCCTGCCACAAGCACCAACAAATGCTTACCTAGACTATCAAAAGCAATTTGATGCATGGAGACAAAATATAGATGAAAATCAAAAGGGCTACAAATGGCACATGCGGTGGTTAAATTATGCCGAGACCAGAACGGGGCCTTATGGAAAATCGGTTTCAAGCAAGCATTACCTGGAGGCTGCGGCAATGAACAGCCTCCAAAAAGGGGCCAGCTTTGGCTCTAGAGCTTCTGACTCAACATGGGTTCCCGAAGGTCCGGATACGCTAACAGGAGCCTTTAATGCGGCCTCAAGTCATGGAGTTTCCAGAGTGAACACCATAACTTTTCACCCCACAGACACGAATACCTATTGGGTAGGCGTTTCGCAAGGCGGAATTTGGAAAACAACCAACAGTGGAAAAACCTATTTCCCAGTAAATGACGGATTGCCAATACTTAGAATCAGCGATATTGCCGTCGATAAAAACCATCCTGATACGTTGTACGCATCGGTTTGCGATTACGCCTATATCGGAGTTGCATTGTCTACCGATAATCGAAAAAGAAATACGCATTACGGTGCAGGTCTTTATAAAAGCTACGATGGTGGATTGACATGGAACCCAACGGGGCTTACCTACCAGCAAAATCAATACGATTACACCTTAATTCGAAGAACCTTTGTAAATTCAAATAATGCTCAAGAGTTAATTTGCGCTGGAGTAGAAGGAATCTTAAAGTCTTTTGATGGAGGTGATACTTGGTCTAAAAACTACAACGGCTTAATTTGGGATTTTGAACAAAACCCGAAAAATCCAAACACCATTTATGCAAGCTCAGGATACCTTTACAATTTAGGAATTGGTGAACCAAAAATGATGGTTTCACATGATTTTGGAGACAGTTGGAAAACCATTGGCACTGGCCAGTTTAATGCAAACGAAGCAATGTCAAGAGTTGAGATAACGATTTCAAGTCTTGATACAAATTACTTATATGCCGTATCATGCGGTCGAGATAGAGGCTTGTTTGGTTTTTACAAAAGCACCGATGCAGGAAATACTTGGACACAAACAATAAATGCCCCAAGCGGACCAAACATTTTGGAGTGGAGCGAAGGACGCGGATCTGGTGGTCAAGGAACTTATGATCTTACCATTTACGTAGATAAAAAAGACAAGGAAAAAGTATTTGTTGGTGGGGTCAATCTCTGGGGCTCGGACGATGGTGGACAAACTTGGGACGGCTGTTCCTATTGGTTGAGGTATTACGGATTTACCCCGCATGCCGATCAGCATTTTCTAACGCACAACCCACTAGATAACAAGTATTATTTGTGTAACGATGGCGGGATATTTAGAACCGATTCGATGTTAATTGGATCGTGGGCTGATGCTAATAATGTGGCTGGTTACGAGTTTCCAACCAAATGGCAAGATGTTTCTAGTGGAATGCAAATTACCTCGTTGTATCGCGTAGGATTGTGCGATAGCGTTCCAGGATACATTGTTTCTGGTGCACAAGACAACGGTACTTTTTATAGAGATGATAAAGGAAAATGGATGAATATCTCTGGTGGAGATGGAATGGATGCAGTAATTCATAGAGCAGATCCCACACAAGGCATTTCTTCGTCTCAGTTCGGTCGTTTTTATGAATTTTACAACAACGGTTCTGTAGTAACTAACCTGAATGCAAGTATAAGTGGCGCTGGAGGATGGACCACACCTATAGAGCAAAGTCCAACTGCGCCGGGAGAGTATTACATAGGTACTACAAACGTAACCGTAGTTTCTAGATTTGCTGGATCCAGACAACTGGGTTTTATTCCAGGCAGCAGCAATGAGCCCATTTCTGCTTTTGCAATATCTGGTTTAAATAAACAACACCTCATTGCAGCTAAACGACCTTATTTTACAAATAACGTAAACACCAAACTCTATTACACCGATGATGAAGGTGCTAATTGGGTTGATATTACGGCTGGTTTGCCCGATAGTATGTATTGTACCGCTGTAGCAATCGATGACAGGTTTCCGAATATTGTTTGGGCCACTTTTGGCGGTTTTGCTGCTGGACAAAAAGTTTTTCGTTCGGATGATAGCGGTAAAACTTGGAAGAACATGAGCAAGAATTTACCCGACGTGCCGGTAAATACTATCGTGCAAGATGAGCAGTCCGCAGCGAATACTGTATATGTAGGGTGCGATGTTGGGGTGTATTATACAAACGACAGCTTGGCGAATTGGCAGCTGTATGCGAAATCGTTTCCAAATGTAATTGTGTCAGACCTGGAAGTACATGGAAAAGAAAGGAGATTGTATGCTTCCACTTTTGGAAGAGGCATTTGGTCGGTTGGCGCTTTAGATTCTGTTTATGTATTTCCAGAAGACACCACAAAAAAAGAAGATACCGTGATATTAGACCCAGAAGTATACGTTTCTGAAATTTTTGCAAAGGCTCAATTCAACTTGTACCCCAATCCAAACAAAGGAGTATTTAGCATACGCTCCTATTCTGATGCTTCTTTAGCTGTTGATATCAGTATAGTGAATGTAATGGGGCGAACCGTGTTTGAACAAACTGAGTTTATTGAAGAAGGTGCATACCTGCTCAACTACCAATTGGATTTAGCCGACGGCGTTTATTTCTTGCGCGTCAACGGAGACGGAAAGTCTAAAGTGCAGCGCTTCTTGGTTACCCATTAACCAATTTGTACAGGAAGACAAGTCGTTTCCATTTGTAAACGATTGTAAATGGTTTTATCGGTTAAGTGTTTGATTATCAGAAATTAAAAGCCATTTGGATTAAATATATTTGTGTTTAGATATGTCGGATATATGTAACGGTACATATAGCGAGCTGTTGTGTGTAATTTAAAATTAAAAAGATTTTCCTACATATTTTAGTTCTAACTCTAATTTGCTATTCCTGCAGCGATAGAGAACTTGGAGACGGTTACTACTTCCTACCTAAGTACGAGTCGATTGACGTTGGATACCCAGAAGGCGAGGCAATAATTTATAAGTCGAATCAAGAATATTCATTCGATGAAATCAAAATTAGCGGAGACGTTTTGGAAGTCGCTTCAAATTCAAAATTCATTATCGCGAAAAGAGACCCATTGGTAAGCATGGACATTAATTCTGGTGATATAGAATATTATATCATCGAAAAGAAAATCGACAAAGTCTTGGGACCTCTTACAAAAGACGATTTCACAAACAAGATTGAACTACTAGAGATAAAGCTTGAATTTGAATAAAAAAAACTACACACAACAACGGCTATGAAACAATGCAACTGAACGTTCCACTAGAACATTTAACTTTAAAACCTAAACCCTTCTGGCGAAGAATTTTTACGGTTTAAAAGCCGCAGTGTTCATAGCCAGGAACGTTAAATGTTTAAAGAAAAGGTACCCCGAATTCACCCCACGTTTTACTTACACAATAAAGTACAACTGCCGCAATACATTCAAATGGTGCTTTTCGTGGCCAAGGATAATAAAACCTGCTGCTCTTGCCGATAGGCTATTTCCAGAGGCACTTCCTTTTCGTTCCAAATCGGCATCTTTTATATAATCTAAAAGCGAAAGCGTAAACCCACGCGTTTTATTATAAATATCCAGTATATTGGCTTTGCTAAGTTTTGCAGAGGAGGCACTGGCGGCATATTCATCTTGGTCAAACCCCGGTATAGCTTGTGTTTCACCCCTAGCAATGGCAAAGGCTCTAAAAGCAAATACAATTTCGGTATCGATAACGTGTTGCAAGAGCTCTCTTACTGTCCATTTTCCAGTTGCGTAGCTCATGTCCAACTGCGCTTCAGAGAGGCCCTCTATTTCTGCTATAGTTTCTTTTTGTTGTTCTACCAACTGTTCTTTTAGCGAACGATCATCGCTCAACTTGATATAGTTTTCGTAGTAATTAGCGTATTCGGATACGTCTGGTTTGTTCATGTTTTTTGTTTGCTCAAATAAACAAAAAAAGCAAGACAATGGGTTCAATTTTTCTGAGCCGTCAAGAAGGACTTGTTCGCTTTACGCAGCTATTTTAAACGCACTTTATTGGAGAATTCAGTCAATTATTTAGGATTTAATCGTCTGATTTTCAAAACCATATAATTTATTTTTTGGCAACGTAAATACTTTACGTTCTCAAACGGTTTCTTCGCTTCGTAATAAATAAACAAGGATATGAAAAAGAACGAAAAAACAACAGGAGTAAGACCAGTAGGCATGAACCCAAGAGTATGGGATGTATTGAAAAAAGTAGCTGCTGAGCTTTGGAAAGAACACGACAGAGGTATTTCAACAAGAAAACAAGTAATGATTTCGTGTAAAGAATTTTACGAAATGCTATTGGATCAAGAAGGAAATTTGATTTTAGACAACAAGGCTATGATTCGATTTGCCAATAATGGTCACATCAAAACTTGGAGCAACGAATTGTTGATGGAAGCCATTAATTTGATGCAACACGGCGCTATTGATGCCGCTATTGAAAAATTAAAATTGCACTTATCGCTAGATAAATCTTCTGTAGGTGGTAGGTTGCAGCTGGCAGACTGCCTTCAGCAAAAAGGACTTTACCGAGCGGCCTTGAGCACTATAAATGATGCGGTACACATTAAGCCAAACGAGGAAATGATATACATTCAACGCGCCAAATTGTATTCTCACTTAGATCAAGACAGAAGAGCATTGAATGATTTGAACTTTGCTTTGTTGTTGAACCCAAACAGCTTTAGTGCTTTGCAGAGTAGAGCGCATTTGCACATTGCGTTAAAAAATATCGATTTAGCACTTTTAGACATGGAAAAAATGGAGGCCTTGATTCCAAATCATGCTGAAACGCTAATGCTAAAAGGAGCGTTATTGTTTGAAGAAAAAAAGTGGCCTAAGGCATACAAAATTTATAAAAAGGTGCTTGCCTTGGAGCCGCATAATGCCGAGGCTATTGTTAAACTCGCATTGATAAAAATTGAGTTTAAAATTGAAGAACAATCGGCATTGGACGATTTGGAGTTTGCCCGCGCATTGGGACACCCAAAAGCAAATGGATTGTTGGCTAACTTGTTATCAAAAAGACAGCATCATAGAAAAGCCGCATAGCGCCACAAAATAAGATTGGGCTATTTTTGAATAGTGGCAACAACGATTCACGAAATACTAAAATCCCATTGGGGATTCGATTCCTTTCGGAGTAAACAACAGGATATTATTGAATCAGTAATTGCCGGAAAAGATACGTTGGCTTTGCTGCCAACGGGCGGTGGTAAATCGGTTTGTTTTCAAATTCCTGGTTTGTACTTGGGCGGTTGCACCATTGTTGTTTCGCCGCTCATTGCCTTAATGAAGGATCAAGTTCGCCAACTTAAAAAGCGCGGAATAATAGCCGAGTGCTTGGTTTCGGGAATGTCAAAAACGGCAATTGACCAAGCTTTGGACAATTGTATTTATGGAAATACAAAGTTTTTATACGTATCGCCAGAACGATTAAAAACTGAACTTTTTTTGGCGCGTCTTCCTTCCATAAAATGCAATTTGATTGCAGTGGACGAGGCGCATTGTATATCGCAATGGGGCTATGATTTCAGGCCCGATTATTTGGAAGTAGCAAGTATTAGGGAGTATTTGCCCAAAGTGCCAATTATTGCACTTACAGCTACTGCTACTCCTACAGTAGCTGATGATATTCAGGATAAACTAGCCTTTAAAAGTCCTAACTTGATTCAAAAAAGCTTTGAAAGAAGTAACCTCGCCTATATCATCAAACAAGAGGAAGATAAGTTTTACCGTTTGGAGCGCTTGATTCAAAAAACGGGTGGCTCTGGAATTCTATACGTTCAAAATCGAAGAAAAACCGAAGAGTATGCTCAGCTACTAATAAATAGAGAGGTTTCTGCGTTGGCTTACCACGCAGGACTGGACTCCTTTCAACGGTCTGAAGCTCAGGAAAAATGGATCAATAATGAGGTTCAGGTAATTGTGGCTACTAACGCATTTGGTATGGGAATCGACAAACCTGATGTGCGCTGGGTAGTGCATTTTGATATACCTGAAAATCCAGAATCCTATTTTCAAGAAGCGGGTAGGGCAGGCCGAGATGAAAAGAAGTCTTATGCGGTGCTCATGTACGATCAGAATGATACCGTGGCATTAGAACAAAGTGTGCTGAGAAAATATCCCTCCAAAGCCTTTATTCGAAAAGTCTACGATTGGTTTATGAATCATTTGAAAGTTGCCTTTGGAGCTGGCTTGGAGGAGTTTTATGATTTTGATTTGAACTTGTTTTGCAAAAAGTATAAGATTAAGCAACTGGATGCAATGGCAGCATTGCGAATTTTGGCGCTAGAGGGACTAATTGCAATTCCAGATGCAAGCTTTGAACTCTCCCGAATAAAAATTAAAGTAAGCAGACGCTATTTCAAAGAGGTCACGTCTAAAGAAAGTGAGGTATTTGATGTGTTGCTACGGTCTTATTCGGGGCTATTTGATTTTCCAACGGCTATTCGCGAGCAGGAACTAGCAGAACGACTCGATTGGAAGCTGAGTCAAATTCAGTCCGTACTGCGTTTAATGTCAAAAAAGGGCATCGTGGACTACCATGAATCTACTGCGGCTACTTCGGTTTTATTGACCCATGAGCGGATTAAAAGTGATGAAATAAACTTTAAACGCTCCAATTACGATACGCTAAAAAGCAGGGCAATTGAACGCTGTACGGCCATGAAGCAGTTGATTGAGAAGTCCGATTGTCGCTCAAGAATGTTGCTGGAGTACTTTGGTGAGGTTTCAAATAAATATTGTGGAAAGTGCGATTATTGCCTGAGGTTAAAAGATAAAGTAGATGGTCTGCACGCTTTTACAAGCGTTGCAAATTCAGTGCTTGCAGAATTGGAGAACTCCAGTCTACTCATGCATGAATTGCTAGAAGTGCTGTCTAAATACGATGATGAATCTGTAATAAAAGTGCTGGAATTTCTAGAAGAACAAGGTAAAATAAGTGTCGAAGCAGACTTGGTGTCTGCAATTGAGCCAGACTAGTTTAAGTATTTCGCTATAATGGAGTTGAGCAAACCATCGGGAAGTTCTTTACCAATGTGTTCCTCCATAGCAAAAAGGAGGTCATTAGTTAACGCTGGTTTAACAGCTAATTTCAATCCTACTTCATGCAGAAATCGGCGCTCTTCATTAGAAACAACACCATCAATTATCACAAGGTAAAGGAGCTGGTACATTATAGTCATGCGGTGTTTTTCTGATTTTGGCGGGTTCAGCGGATATGCATCTTCGTTCTCCCAAATGTGTTTTAACTCCTCCTTTGAAACACCCAATTTTTCGCGCATTTCTTCAATGAATATTTCTTCATTTTCGTCAATGTCATGGTCAGACTTCGACATAGTCACAAAAAGTGCCAGCATCGACTTTTTGTTGTAATTCATTTTTTCAAAAGGGTCAATCATAGTTGATTCGTTTATTTAATCATTGCATCATTGAGTTCTCCAACTTCAAACTTAATGTCATCCTCTCCAACCTGATCAAATGGATTTTCTAAGTGTTCTTGAAGGTTATCCAAACTTACCAAAATGACACTGTATAAAACAGCGATTAAATATCCTATGCCATGCGAGTAATCTGTAAAAGTACTTGCACTAAATGGCCCGTAAAGTATGGGAAAGAAATAAATAAAAATTTTGCTGTAAGCCCGCAGCGTTATGGGCGTTCGGTAGTAGAAAACATTCTTCATGATGCCGTAAGAGACTAACATTTTGCTCACGTATTGGTGCAAACGCGAATTTTCGCTCCCTGCGCTTCCGTACTCCTTGAATTCTGCTACCCGAGCCGATAGGTGGGAGAAGCGTATATACATTTCGTGTTCTTTCTTTTTGGCCTCTTCAGGGTCTAGCAAAAAATTCGAACTCATTGTTTCAAACAGCTCATTTATTTCAATCTTGACTTCTTCCGCAATGTGAGGTTTGTTGGGTTGCACCCATTCTCGAACTCCATAGTAATAGGATAGGGCATGCGCCTTTAAATCAGCATATTGCTGCAAGGCAAACTCCCTTCTTTTATAGGCACTGTCAATAGAAAATACAATTGGAAATACTATTGCAATACTTATGAGGTATAGTGGAAATTCTGCTTTTATATTGAATTCATTGCACAAATATGCCGCAGCCAAAGAGATAGCGGATGTAATTACCGTTTTGTAATTTATAATTAAAAAAAAGCTTTTAAAAATCCTCATCAGCATATTATGATATTATTAAAACACTGCAAAGTAAAACTTTTATTCAACTGAAAGATTCTGTGTCATTTTGTACTGGACTAATTTATATTTGGGGGAAAGAAAAGTTATGATTCAAATTCCAGAAAATATTACTGAATTAAAGAGCTATAAGCCTGGAAAGCCTTTGTCTCAAGTTATTGAAGAGCTTGGTCTAACTGAGGTGGCGGTGCTTTGGAATAATGAAAATAATTTCGGTCCATCTCCTAAAGCAATGGAATTTGTTACTGCGTCGCTCTCTAATTCTCACGTTTATCCTGATCCAGTATGTACAGAGTTGCGGAATCTATTGGCGGCTAAATGGAATCGAAAGTTTGAGCAAGTAGCCGTAGGTAATGGAAGTGAATCTATTTTTAATAATTTGTTTAATGCATTTTTTGAGAATGGTGATGAATTATTAACCTGTTCTGGAACTTTTGTAGCGGTTTACATTTGGGCAAAAGCCAATAATGTAAAGGTGCAAACGGTTCCATTGTCTGACGGCTTTACTTTTGACTTAGACGCCTTGTACAACGCTATTTATGATAAAACAAAGGCAATATATTTATCGAACCCAAACAACCCTACTGGGGCTATGATTCCAGAGCAGGACTTGAAAGCGTTTATAGAAAAAGTTCCGAGTAATGTATTAATAATTGTAGATGAAGCTTACTTTGAATTTGCACATGATTTATCTACAGAATTTCCAAACTCAGCAAGTTACAACTACGAAAATGTACTTACACTGCGCACGTTTTCAAAAGCATACGGAATTGCGGCTATTCGAATTGGCTATGCCATTGGTCACGAAAAATTAATAGAGGCTATAATGAAGGTTAAGCTAACCTTTGAGCCTTCTAACCTGGCTCAAGCTGCCGGTATTGGAGCACTGAGCGATGAGGAGTATTTAAACAAAACGATAGAAAACAATACGACTGAAATCAAAAAATACTACCAAACCTTTGAAGCGTTGAATTTAAATTACACGCCAAGCTTTGGAAATTTTGTAATGCTCAATTTTGAAAATGAAGAAACGGTTCATTTTTACTTTGAAGAATTGATGAAGTTAGGGGTGTTTGTTCGTCCGCTTAAGGCTTTTGGTCTTCCTCATTGTCTGCGGATAACTGTTGGATTGCCGCGTGAAAATGAAATGTGTATTGAGGCTTTAACTGAAATTGCAAGCAGGTAGCAATGCTACTCTTTCACGATTTTATGGTGGGAAATTTCGCCGGTG
>ENA-OQVM01001716-OQVM01001716.1-marine-metagenome-genome-assembly--contig:-NODE-1716-length-27901-cov-4.465210_pt1 | contig 27901 bp, 25 predicted proteins | sample MGYA00237776_ERZ505498 | MGnify/ENA primary metagenome ERZ505498 (study PRJEB26159, sample SAMN06265151) | marine metagenome | isolation source: Helgoland LTER site | place: Germany:Helgoland, sampling...
CTCGCATGTTTTGGAGCAGTGGCTTTAGGTGCAAGTATATTAGAGCGTCATTTTACTGATTATATGGAACGTACTGGACCAGATATTATATGTTCTATGGATGAGAAATCATGTAAAGAATTGATTGAAGGTTCTGAATTAATTTGGAAAATGCGTGGAGGAAAAAAAAAACCAGCAGAAGAAGAAAAAGTAACGATAGACTTTGCTTTTGCAACAGTTTGTACCATTTCTAATATCAAAAAAGGAGAACAATTCACAAAAGAAAACTTATGGGTAAAACGTCCTGGAACAGGAGAGGTTTCAGCAGAAAAGTTTAATGAGCTAATAGGAAAAAAAGCATCAAGAGATTTGATTAATGATGAGCAATTAACTTGGAACGATATTGAAAATGGGTAAAAAAATAGTTTTTCTTTCAGGGACACGAGCAGATTTTGGAAAAATAAAATCACTAATCCAAATACTTGAGAATCATCAAGAGTTTGAACCTTATATTTTTGTAACGGGAATGCACTTAATAGATAAATACGGCTATACTGTGATTGAGATAGAACGTTGCAATTTTTCCAATGTGAGTTCTTATTCAAATCACACTAATGAAACTACAATGGATTTAACATTAGCAAAAACAATAGAAGGTTTTTCTGAATATATAAAAACCATTAATCCAGATTTGATTATAGTTCATGGAGATAGAGTAGAAGCCCTAGCAGGAGCAATAGTAGGTTCTTTAAATAATATTTTAGTAGCACATATAGAAGGAGGTGAGGTTTCTGGAACTATTGATGAATTAATTAGACATTCGGTTAGTAAAATGAGTCATATACATTATGTATCTAATCATGAGGCTAAAAATAGGCTTTTGCAAATGGGAGAAATGGAATCCTCAATAAAAGTAATTGGATCTCCCGATGTGGATATCATGTTTTCAAATAATTTACCTTCACTAGATGAGGTAAAAAACTATTATGAAATTTATTTCAAAGATTATGGTATTGCCATGTTTCATCCTGTAACTACAGAATTTAAGAACATGAGTAATTATGTAGGAAATTTTGTCAATGTATTAATAGATGATACTTCATGTTATGTAGTAATTTATCCAAACAACGATTTAGGTTCTGAGCTCATATTAAATGAATACAAAAGATTAGAAAATAATCCGAGATTTAGAATCATTCCTTCTGTTCGATTTGAATATTTTTTAACCTTACTAAAGAATAGTAAGCTTATTATAGGTAATTCAAGTGCAGGAATTAGAGAAGCTCCCTATTATGGAATTCCAACCATTAATATTGGTACGAGGCAGGAGAATAGATCAGTACATTCAAGTATTATCAATACAAATTATTTTTATGAATCAATAAAAAAAGGGTTAAGTATTAGCAATGAAATTTTGGTAGAATACCACGATGAAACTTTTGGGAAAGGGAATTCTGCTGAGCTATTTTTAAAATCGTTGGCTATTAATAGTTTAATATGGAAAGTATCAAAACAGAAGCAATTTATTGACCTATAATAAAATTTTTAAATGTTAACAGTTGGCAATTACCATTATATTAGAAACGATTACAGGACTATATTTCCTAGCATATTTGGTGTTTCACCTCCTCTTTTAGAAAACAATTAATATTACTAAAAGAAAAAGGAGATTTTATTTCTATAAATGACCTAAACTTTAACCAAGCAGGTATAGGCTTGTATAGAAATATGAGATGGTTTAGGTATCACGATTTGGTTAGACATGTAAAAATAAACCCGAAAATAAAAACCATTAATGTAAAAAATGTTGTAAAACAGATTTTAGTAAATATTGACCCTTATATAAATGAGAGGTCGCATTATTTAAAACAGCTAGGAATAAAAGGATTGGAACTAAATGATGGGCCAGTTATTGAAAGCCAAGAGGAAGTCGGAGGACTCAGATTTGTTGATATTTAAGATGTAAAAGAATTAGAAAAAGAGGCAGGGCCTTTAGGTTATTTATGGATGGATTTTATACATCATGGAATAATTTAAAAATAAAACAATTAGAAGCTAATAATTGGACAATAAATTATAAAAGTGTTGTACCATGGAGATTAAATCCTATGGAAGAAAATTATTTTTGTGATATAACATTTCTATCTGAAAATCCAATTGATAAAGAATTTATTGTGCATGGATCATATTCAGATCATGGCAGAGTAGGAAGTATAAAAAATATTCATGAAAGATAAAGTTATAGGAATTGTGATTACAGATGGAGTAGGTTATAGAAACTTTGTATTGAGTCCTTTTTTTAATGAATTGACTGTCAAATATAATGTGATAGTTATTTATTCAGGACTACCAAAAAATGTCTACAGTGAAAATTTAAAAACATTTAAAAATATTATAATAAGGGAACTAAAAGTTTTTAGTGAGTCAAAAACTACATGGTTTTATAGAAAATTAAAAGAAGTAGCACATATGTATTTGCACAGAGACTTTTATGGAATTATAGATACATTAGAACGAGGATATCCAAAAGAAAATACCAAACGAGGTTTAATTGTAAAAGCGATATATGCAATCGCTAAGTTTTTTCATTCCGAGAAAAACATCCAATATTATGAAAAAAGACAATTTAATACTTTCAGAAAGAACCCGATAACTATTTCTTATGCAAATTTTTTAGATGAAGACCAACCAGATTTATTGTTTTTTACACATCAGAGGCCACCTTATCTTGCTCCTTTTTTAGCTATGGCTAAGAAAAATAAAATCGAAACAACTTCTTTTATTTTTAGCTGGGATAACTTAGCTTCAAAAGGAAGAATGTTAGGCTCTTTTGATGGGCATTTTGTATGGAGTAAATTAATGAAAGATGAATTGCTTCATTTTTATCCAACAGTTGTAGAAAAAAATATAAAGATTATAGGGGCACCTCAGTTTGAACACTATACAATGGAGAAATATAAAATTTCAAAAAATGAGTTTTTTACTAAATTTAATTTAGATTTTGAGAAAAAAATTATTTGCTACAGTTGTGCAGACGCGAGTATTGGTAAAAATGATGATATATATATAAGAGCCATTGTTAATTTCATTGAAAAAAGTGAAAAATTACAACTACTAGTAAGAACATCCCCTGCTGAAGATGGTAAAAGATTTTCTAATTTAATAAAACAGCATCCTGATATAAAATGGAATATTCCCAAATGGATTTCAACAAGAGAACAACATGTGGAGAATTGGTCTCAACGTGTACCTTCCGAAGAGGATATAATTGACTTAAGGGCTATTTTAGCTTATTCTGATGTCAATGTAAATATGATGTCTACGATGAGTTTAGATTTTATGTTATTTGATAAACCCGTTGTAAACACAGCTTTTGGAAATAGTGAGAACGGTTTGTATAATGATCAACGTTTCTTGAAGTATGTTCATTATGATTATGTGGTAAAGAGTAATGCAGTAACTATTTCAAAAAATGAAAAAGAACTTCATACTCATTTAAAAGAAGCTTTAATTGAACCTGAATTGCGTAAAAAAGAAAGAAAAGCCCTATTAGATTTTGAAATTGGAGCTCCATTAGAAGGAACCAGTAAAAGAATAGTTGAAGCATTAAAAACTTTATAAATGTATAAAAAAAAGATAGCCATTATATGTGATTATATAATTAAGCCGAATAGAATTGGAGGTATGGACCGATTCTATAAATTATATGATTCTGAGTTAAAAAAAGTTGGTGTCCAAACAGATTGGTATTTTACAAATATTGAAGTAACTGATTTCTATAACCAGTTAAATATGATTAGTGCAAAAGGGAATTTAGTTGAACAGAAGTTTATTGAAGTATCAAGGAATAAGTCATATGACGTAATTGTAACTCATTTTACGCAATTGTGTACACATTATTATAAACAGTATAAAAACCTTCATAAAAAAGCTTTTGTTATAGCAGTTGATCACAATCCTAGGCCAATAAATGGTTTTACTTTTCAAAAAATCATAAAAAATTATTTGAGAAGTTTTTTAAATGGAAAATATATTGACAAGTTTATTGCGGTATCTGAATATTCAAAAAATCATCTTATCAATGATTTTTCGCTTTTGATAAAAAGTAAAATACAAGTGGTTTTAAATGGTGTTTCTAATGAGGGTTTTATCTTTAAAAAAAACTATTCAGGAGTAACAAAATTCATCATTACCTCACATTTAAGGAAAGAAAAAGGTGTACAAGACATTATTTTTGCTGTTAGTAACTTACCAGATAATTTAAAGCAGGAAATAAAAATTGATGTATTTGGAGAAGGGAATTATGAACCTGAGTTAAAAAAAATAATTGACGACTTAGATTTACAACAACAATTCACTTTTAAAGGAAGTGTTACAGATTTAGAAAAGCGGTATGCTAAATACGACTATCTTTTACATGCTTCTTATGGTGAAACCTACTGTTATTCAGTTGTAGAAAGTCTAGTCGCAAAATTACCGGTAATTACTACAAATAGTGCTGGAAATGTCTTAAAATTAGTTAAAAATCAAGAGAATGGATTTCTATTTGACGCTGGAAATCTAGAAGCTTTAAGTTCAATTATACAAAATATAATGCTTTATAAGAATATAATAACGAAAGAATCATTTTTTAAAACAATGATTCCCGATATGAGTTTAGAAAGAATGGTAAATGAACATATAAAAGTATTAGCATGCATATAGCCTTTGTAACTCCAGAATATCCTTGTAAGCAGTTTAATGGAAACCTAGGAGGCATAGGTACGTTTACTAAAAATTTAGCAGAACAGTTAGTAGCTAATCATTGTAAAGTCACCGTTTTTATTTATGGTCAACCAATTGAACAAGTGTTGCAAGAAAATAAAGTAACCATTCACTTTGTAAAAAGAAAAATTGTTAAAGGATTTACTTGGTATACAAATAGGAAATACTTTAATAATTATATAAATAAAATAGTGGCGAAAGAAAGGATAGATGTACTAGAGGCTCCAGAATGGGGTGGAGTTACTGCTTTTATGAAGTTTGATATTCCATTGGTAATTAGACTTCATGGATCCGACACTTATTTCTGTCATTTGGAAAAAAGAACGCTTAAATGGAAGAATAAATTTTTTGAAAAGAACGCATTGATTGGAGCTGATAAAATAATTGGTGTAAGTGAATTTGTTGCCAAGAAAACAAAGAAGTTGTTTAAGTTAGAGTTAGACATAGATATTATTTACAATACGGTTGATACAGAGAAGTTTAAACCGAATCATCAAAAGATACAATTAAAATCATTGTTGTATTTCGGTACTCTTGTTCGTAAAAAAGGAGTGTTAGAAATTGCTAAAGTGTTTTCTATGTTGGTAGAACAAGATGATGAGGTAAGATTGGTTTTAGTAGGGAAAGATAATAGAGATGTTCATACAGGAATGTCAACCTTGGCGATGATCAAAGAAATTTTATCAGAAAAAGCCTTAAAAAGAATGACCTATATAGAGGCAGTTCCCTATGATGAAGTAATTAGTTATATACAAAAAGCTGATGTTGTTTTGTTGCCAAGTTTAGCTGAAGCTTTTCCAATGTCTTGGTTAGAAGCGATGGCGATGGAAAAGAAATTGATCACTTCTAATATTGGCTGGGCAAAAGAGTTGATGGTAGACGGGGAAACTGGATGTATGGTAAATCCTAGCAATCACCAAGATTTTTTTGAAAAAATTAAATTCATGTTAGACAATGAAAAAGAAGCTAAACTTATGGCAAATAATGCACGAAAAAGAATTCAAGAGAATTTTAGTAGTACTAATTCAGTCGTAAATGATCTAATATTATATAAATCATTAAAAAATAAAATGAAGTTAAACAAATACACAACATCACAAGGAGAAAAATTATTATATGTGGGTAATCCCAATAAAGAATTGTTAGAAGAGCTGTCTTTAGGAGAGGGCGATCTTTGGCATAGTTCTTTTGAGCAGGGATTTAAGAATTGTTTCCAAGACCTAAGATATCAAACTTCTGTATATTGGTGGTTTATTAATGATTTTGATAATCTCGATAAATGTATTTCTTGGAGAGTAAACCCTTATGCCTTTGTAGTTAGAGAAAGCGTATGGAACACTTTAGGTGGTTTTGATACTAGTTATGCATCTATGATTATGTCAGGATTAGATTTCGGATACAACTTATTGAGAAATAGCTCAGGAATTCCGATTTATGTTCAAGGCCTTTTTGAATATAATAATGAGGTGAAAATTAATATATCTTCAAAAGATAGGTACTTGTTTTTTTTCAAAAATTTTAAAAATCATCATGCTTATTATATGATGCTTCGTAAAGGAATTTTTAGATTTCCATTCGAAATTTTGGCATTATTTAAAGCTAAGAGAACAGCAAAAAAGAGAACTCTGATTTTGTTAAAACCAAGAAAATTACAATCAATTAAAGGAAAACCAACTGTAAGTTTAGTAATCCCTACAATGAGAAGACAAGCATATTCTCAATTATTGTTAGAGGATCATAAAGAGCAAACATATTTAATTAAAGAAGCTGTTATAGTTGATGCTACTCCCAAGGAAGATAGAGATGATAAATATTACAGGAATGAAGATTTTCCATTTGATGTCAAGGTGAAATGGCAAACTACTATAGGAAGTTGTAGAGCAAGAAATGAAGGTATTGACTTATGCTCAGGAGATTATATCATTTTTGCTGATGATGATGTTAGAATTTTACCTGAATTTGTAGAAAATCATATACGATTATTACAAACTTATAATGTACCTGCCTGTAATGGTTTGGATATTATGGCAGAAAATATACATCAAAATCATATAGATTTAATTCAGAGATTGGAGAAAATAGAAAATAATAGATGGAAAGTAGGAGTATCTAAAATGTTTAGTAATGCTAATTCTTGTGTAAGAAAAGATTATGTAAACAAGTTAATAGGTAACGATGTAAATTTTGATGGAGGTTATGGTGAAGATGCTGATTTTGGATTATCAATAATCAAGAGTGGAGGGACTTTATTGCATAACCCATTTTCTCCAAATTTACATTTAAAGCCACCACAGGGTGGTTACAGATGGTGGGGAATACAAGCTAAAAAGAAAGGAAAAAGAAGAAAACAACAACCATGGGAGTTAGATAATCCTGTAAAATATGTGAGACCAATTCCAAGTCCAACTGTGACATATGGAATTTTAAAACATTTTACAAAAAAACAAATTAGAGAATGGAGAGTGAAACATTTCTTTATTTTTCTATTTAAAAATGATTTAAAAACATTTCCAATCAGAGTTTTTCAGTTACCATATAAACAATTCCAATTTACGAAATCTTTGAGATATGCAAAAGCACTAATTAATTTAGGTATTAGATATAAATAATTATGAATTTTAGTCTCATTATATGTACTTATTTGCGCCCTAAGGCTCTGCTAACTTTACTTAAATCTGTAAAGAATCAAGTGCTTTGCCCCAATGAGATTATTATTGTAGATGGCTCTACAAATGATTTAACTAAACAAGAGTTAGATGAATATGTACATAAGAATTTAAAATATTTTAAAGTAACTCCCAACGATAGAGGGTTAACAAAGCAGCGAAATTTTGGAATTGAAAGAGTTTCTATTGATAGTGATGTAGTCTGTTTTTTAGATGATGATGTATTGTTAACTAAAGAATATTTTAAAATTTTATTATCTACTTATTTAAAATATCCAGAAGCTGCTGGAGTAGGAGGTTATATTATCAATGAGGTTATTTGGGAAAAACTTACAAACAATAAAAAATCTACATTTAAAGATTATGAAATTGATTCTTATGTAAGAAATTTAGATAGTAGAAATATTTTACGTAAAAAGTTAGGACTGTTATCAGACCAACCACCCTGTTTTATGCCAGCATTTTCTAATGGATTTTCAGTAGGTAGCTTACCTCCAAATAATAAAGTGTACCCTGCCCAATATTTTATGGGGGGTGTTTCTTCATTTAAAAAACATATAGTTGATTCAATCAAATTTTCTAATTATTTTAAAGGATATGGACTCTATGAAGATATGGATTACTGCTTGAGGGTTTCAAAAAAACACAAGTTATATGTAAATACCGGAGCACAATTATATCATTATCATGCTTCATCTGGGCGCCCTAATAAATATACATACGGTAAAATGGTGATTAGAAATGGTTGGTATGTATGGCGTGTAAAATATCCTTCTCCTTCTGTTAAATCCCGTTTTAAATGGAATATGATTGCTTTTTTACTTACAATCATTCGTTTTTCAAATATTCTAACTACCAAAAATAAAGTAGCAGCATTCACTGAGTCAATCGGGAGAACTGTAGGTTGGTGTAGCTTACTTTTTAACAAACCCGAGATAGAAATATGATTTTTGGAATTATCACACATACCGTCCATAAAATTAAAGAGGGACAAATTTACGCCTACGAGCCTTACGTAAGGGAGATGAATTTATGGGGGAAATTTGTTGATGAAATTATTATAGTAGCTCCTGTTGTTAAGGATGAAATTAAAAGTATTGAAATACCTTATGTGCATCCTAGAATTAAGGTGGTAGAAATTTCTAATTTTAATATAACTTCTATTGAAAATGCATTCCGTTCAATTTTAGTAATCCCAAAAATTTGCTGGAGTATTTATCAAGTAATGCAGCAAGTAAATCACATACATCTACGTTGTCCAGGAAATGTGGGGCTACTTGGCTGTGTTGTACAAGTATTTTTTCCTTCAAAAATTAAAACTGCTAAATATGCTGGAAACTGGGACCCAAAGAGTAAACAACCCATAGCTTATAAATTACAAAAATGGATTCTAAGTAATACGTTACTATCAAGAAAAATTAAAGTTTTAGTATATGGTGAATGGCTAAAACAGACAAAAAATATCAAATCATTTTTTACAGCTAGTTATCACGAATATGAAATTGAAGAGATTGCTAAAAAAGATTTAAATAACACGATCAAATTATTATTTGTTGGAGCTTTCTCAATAGGTAAACAACCGATGCTTTCTGTAATGACCACTCATAAACTATTAAAAAAAGGATTTGATGTTTCCTTAGATATGTATGGAAATGGATCAGAATTTGAAAAAGTTCAAAAATATATGGATGATCATCAATTACATAAGAATATTAATTTACATGGGAATCAATCAAAAGAAGTGGTAAAGCGAGCATTTCAAAACAGCCATTTTTTAATTTTTATCTCCAAGTCAGAGGGGTGGCCAAAAGTTGTTGCAGAATCTATGTTTTGGTCTTGCTTACCAATTTCAACAAAAGTCTCTTGCGTTCCCGCTATGCTAGATAATGGACATAGAGGGGCTTTAATTAATGGTAATTTAGATGAGGTAGTGGAAAAAATTGAAGACTACATAGCTCATAAAAAAAGGTATGCAGCGCATGTTGAAAACGCAAGAATTTGGTCTCAACAATTTACATTAGATACCTTTGAAAAAGCGATAAAAGAACTACTATGAATAAACAAATAAGCGTACTTCAATTAATAGATTCTTTACAGGTAGGTGGAGCAGAAGTGCTGGCTGTAAATATTGCAAATGCTTTATATAAAGTAGAGATAGCGTCTTATTTGTGTTCCAGCAGAAAAGAAGGTCCTTTAAAAGAAAATATAGAACCATCTGTTGGGTATTTGTTTTTAGAGAGAAAAAAAACAATTGATATTACTGCGATTAAAAAATTAAAAAATTACATTAAAAATAATAATATTTCTATCATTCATGCACATTCAACTTCCTATTTTTTAGCCATTTGTGTCAAATTCATATATCCTAAATTAAAAATTATATGGCATGATCATTATGGTAAAAGCGAATTACTAAAAAATACAAGTAGATTATCAATTCAATTTCTTTCTTTCTTGTTTAATGGTGTTATCTCTGTAAATTCAATACTATTTGAATGGTCAAAAAAGTATCTTATTGTAAAAAGGGTGTTTTTTCTAAATAATTTTCCTGTTTTTATGGATTTGAGAAAATCAACAGTTTTAAAAGGAGCAAAAAGGAATCGGATTATTCATGTAGCAGGATTTAGAAAACAAAAAGATCATATCAATTTATTAAAAGCATTTAAAATTATATTAAATCAAGAACCAACATCTTCATTACACCTTATCGGTAAAGTGTATAAAGGAATATATAGTGATTCAATTAAAACATTTATTAGTGATCATAATTTATCAAAACATGTTTTTTTTTATGATGTTTGTTCTGATATTAAAAACATTCTAGATCAAGCAGATATTGGGGTTTTATCTTCTGAGTCTGAGGGGCTGCCCATTTCTTTATTAGAATATGGGTTAGCAAAACTTCCTGTTGTAGTAACTAATGTAGGAGACTGTGCTGCTGTTGTTACAAACACACAAGTTGTTGTACCCCCAAAGAGAAGTGATAAACTGGCAGATGCTATTGTATCATTAATCAATGACAAAGTGTTGAGAGAAAAAGTAGCCTTAGAACTACATGCTGAAGTTCTTAATAATTACTCAAGAGAACGTAGTGTAAAAAAAATAATAGAAATTTATAGAGAAGTACTTTGATAGAAAAAATAGTACATAACAAACTTTTGTTTATTTGTATACACCTGGTGATTGGTTTTATAGCCACCATTTTACCTATTGGTAATATATATACGTTACTCATTATAGTTACAGGTATCATTATTATTTTAATTACTAGAAATAAAAATGAAGAGGCTTTGTATTTATTGAGTTATTTGGTTGGTGCAGAAATTTTTATAAGAACGATCAATGGAGCGATTTTGTATGAGACAGGAAAGTATGGATTAATTTTATTTTCTCTTCTAGGAATATTTTTAGGACCGATCAAAGGAAAGATATCTATATCACTATTAATATACATTCTACTTTTATCTATTGGAATCATATTTACTCAAGTACCACCGGGAGAATCTATCAGAAAAGCAATCGCTTTTAATTTAAGTGGCCCCATATCTTTGGCAATTTTTGCTTTGTATTGTAACTTCAGACATATAACAATAAAAGAATTAAATCAGTTGCTTTTTTTCGTGCTATTGCCTATTTTTTCTATGATTAGCCTTGTATATTTTAAAACTCCTAGTTTGAAAGATTTAGTTTTTACTACTTCTTCTAATTTTGATACCTCTGGTGGTTTTGGACCTAACCAAGTATCAACTATGATAGGTGTTGGGACATTTATCATCGCAATATTTATAATTTTAAAAGTTCAATTATCTAAGTATCTATTTTTAGATATCATTTTTTTAGCATATTTTACTTATAGAGGTTTGTTAACTTTTTCTAGAGGAGGTATGTTAACTGCAGGTGCCGCTCTTGTAGCTTTTATAGGATGCATCGTATTACATAAAAGGTTAACTTTTAAGAAACTTTTTCTTTATACGTCTGTCTCTTTTGCATTATTTATGGGGGTTTGGTTATATACCACAAACATTACAGGTGGTCTGATTTCTAATAGATATGCAGGTAAGAATGCTAAAGGAGTTCAAAAAAAAGATGCAAGTGCTGGTAGAGGTGCAATTTTTGAGGCACAATTAGAAAGTTTTCGTGAATCTCCTTTTTTCGGTATCGGAGTTGGAAATGGAAAGTATAAAAGGATGGAAACTAATGTTGATATAACTGCAGCTGCTCATAATGAAATTAGTCGTTTATTTGAAGAGCAGGGGCTTTTAGGAATTATAGCATTGTTGATACTTCTATTTAAACCGTTAGTAAATATTTATTTTGGTACGATGTATCAAAGGAGTTTTTTAATTTCATTTTATGTTTTTTGGTTTTTAACAATCAATCATTCTGCTATGAGACTTGCGTTTCCTGCTTTTGTTTACGGTTTGAGTTTAATTAAAATTAAGACTGAGCATGAATAAAACAATTTTATATATCGGTAATGATTTATCAAAAAGGACAACCTATACAACTACGATGGATACTTTGAGTTATTTACTATGCGATACAGGTTATATCATCTGTAAAAGCTCATCAAAACAGAATAAAGTATTACGTCTGCTTCATATGTGTATAGCGATTGTTCATTTACGTAATAAGCTAGATTATGTATTCATAGATACTTACAGTACCTCCAATTTTTACTATGCGTTGTTTACTTCTCAACTTTGTAGGTTTTTTAAACTAAAATATTTACCGATACTACACGGAGGTAATTTGCCTTATCGTTTGAAAAAATACCCAAAATTTTCATCCTTAGTTTTTAATAATTCGTATAAGAACATAGCACCCTCTGGGTATTTAAAGTATGAGTTTGAAAAAGAAGGATTTAAAACTATTTTAATTCCAAATATAATTCCAATCGCTGACTATACTTATAAAGTAAGAAAAAAAATAGCCCCAAAATTATTATATGTAAGAGCCTTTGCTGAGATATACAATCCTACACTGGCCATAGAGGTTCTGAAAGAATTAAAAAACACCTACCCAAAAGCAATTTTATGTATGATAGGTCCCGATAAAGATGGGACCTTAGAAGATGTTAAACAACTTATTAATAAATATCATTTAAACGAAAGTGTAGAAATTACAGGAGTACTATCCAAGAAAGAATGGCATAAAAAATCTGAAAACTATGATATTTTCATCAATACTACCAATGTAGATAACACACCAATAAGCGTCATAGAAGCAATGGCATTGGGATTGCCAGTAGTTTCTACAAATGTTGGGGGTTTGCCTTATTTAATCCAACACAATGTAGATGGTGTATTGGTAGAAAAAAACAATCCATCAGCAATGACGAAAGAAATTTGTAAAATAGTAGAAGAGAATAAATATTCACTTGCAATAAATGCTAGAAAAAAAGTTGAAAATTTTGATTGGAATATTGTTCAAAGTAAATGGATTCAATTATTAGAATAGGATGAAAGATTTTATGTATTTTTTATATAACAATAATCCAGTTTTTATACAAAATCTGTTGTTATCCTTTTATGGATATCAATTAAAAAGAGCTAGATATGGAAGTCATTTTAAAAAACAAATGAAATCCTTTAAAAAAAGAGAAACATTTTCTGTTGATCAATGGAGAGCTTATCAAACCATTGAGCTTAGAAAGTTATTAATACATGCTTTTTCTACGGTACCTTATTATCATGAAAAATATAAAAAGGTTGGTTTTACTCTTTCTGATTTTGCAAATTTTGAATTAGAAGATTTAAAAAAACTTCCTTATTTAGAAAAAGAAGATTTTAGAAAATTTGGCAAAACAACCCTTCTGTCAACAAAAAAAAAGAGAGGAAATTTCATCTCAAGTAGTGGGAGTACAGGTACTCCTACAAGTACATATTATTCTAAAAATTTTATGCAAACTTGGTATGCGGCTTATGAATCTAGAGTTCGGAATTGGGCAGGAGTAGATTTAAATTCAAGAAGAGGAATGATTGGAGGTCAAAAAATTATCAATAAAGTGGATGCTTTGCCACCCTATTATAGATTTAATTTTGCAGAGAAACAAACCTATTTTTCTGCGTATCATATTTCTACAGATACGATTAAAAGTTATGCAAAAGGATTTATAGAAAATAATATAGAATATATGGTTGGGTACGCTTTTAGTAATTTTCAATTGGCTAATCTAATGATTGAAAATCAAATAAAAACACCAAAGTTGAAGGCAGTTTTAACTTCTAGTGAAAAATTAACAAATGAGATGCGTGAAATTCTGTCAAAAGCTTATGATTGTAAAGTATTTGATTCATATAGTGGGGTAGAGGCTTGTGGTTTAATCTCTGAAAACATGGATGGAGAATTTTTATTTAGTCCAGATACGGGTATAATAGAAATACTAGATAAAAACGGAAATGATATAGAATATGGTGAAGAAGGAGAGGTTATAAGTACTGGTTTGTTAAATTTTGATCAACCTTTAATCAGGTATAGAATCGGTGATAGGGTAAAAACTTCAAAAAATCAAAAAACTAAATCTGGATTAAATTTTTTGAAAATAGAAGAAATTAGTGGAAGAGTTGAAGATTTTGTTATTGGCTTAGAGGGTAGAAAAATAGTAAGATTACATAGTTTGTTTATTGACATTAAAGGCTTGATAATGGGGCAAGTAGTTCAAGAAAAATTAAACTATTTCATAATCAATATTATCATAAATAATAACTATGTAAAGAAAAATGATCTGGTTATCATTAATAGATTAAAAAATAAAGTTTCTAAATATCTTGAAATAAAAATTAATTATGTAAAAAAAATTCCCTTAAATAATAACGGAAAATATCAAGCTATAATTTCAAAATTGAAAAAATGAAAAAAAAAAATATTTGGATACTCAATCAAACAGCAGGTATGTATGATTCAGGGTGGGGTGAACGACATTATTATCTTAGTAAATACTGGGTAAACGAAGGATACAATATTAATATTATTTCGGGCTCCTATAATCATTTATTTATAAAACAACCCATTATTAAAAAGAATTGGTTTACTTATGAAAATGTCGAGAAAGGTATACAATTCTGTTGGGTAAAAGTACCTAAATATCATAATACTGGTTTTAAAAAAATTATAAGTAACTTAATTTATACGTTTAAATTATTTTTTTTAAGTTCAAAGAGGCTTGGCAAACCTGATATAATTATCATTTCTTCAATGCCTATTTTTCCTATTTTTAACGGACTTTTTTTTAGAAAAAAATATAAAATTAATAAGTTGATTTTTGAGGTTAGAGACCTTTGGCCCTTGACACCAATATATTTAAAAGGTTATTCTAAAAATCATCCATTGATTAGAATAATGAGTTGGTTTGAAGAAATTGCCTATAAAAAATCTGATCTAATTGTTTCTTTATTGCCCAATTCATCTGGGTACATAAGTGAAATTTCAAAGGATAAAAGTAAGTTTCATTATATTCCTAATGGAATCGATGAGAACTTAGTTGGTAGTGAAGGGCTTCCAGAAAAAACAGTGAAATTAATTCCTAAAGATAAATTTATAATAGGTTACGCGGGTACAATTGGTTTAGCAAATGCAATGGAGTATTTTATAGAAGCTTCTTTGTCGATTAAAGAAAAAAATATACATTTTGTAATTGTAGGAGATGGATTCTTAAAAAAGTCATTCGAACATCGTGTAGAAAAATCTAAAAATATAACGTTTATAAAAAAAGTAAAAAAAAGTCAAGTACAAGAAATCTTAAAATATTTTGATGTTTGTTATTTGGGAAGATATAAATCACCTTTATACATACATGGAGTTTCGTACAATAAATATTTTGATTATATGTTGGCAAAAAAACCAATTTTAGAATCTTCCGAATTCATCAAGGATCAAGTAGAATTGTCAGGTTGTGGTATTATTGTACCTCCTGAAAATAAAGAAGCAATTATTAATGGAATTTTACAGTTTTATAATATGAAAAAAGAAGACAGAGATTTTCTTGGGTTAAAGGGTTATGAGTTTGTTAAAAAGTATCATAATTATGATAGTTTAAGCAAATTATATATTGATTTGTTCGACTCCTAAGTCTAAAAATAATAATTAATAAAAGATTGATAAAATGATAACAAAATCCTATTATAATATTTCCGAAAGAAAAGTTTTATTAAGGCTTGTTGATATTCTATTAATCATATTTGGCCTGTTTTTATCTTCTCATTATTTTAATTTCAATTATTTTTCTTTTTCAAACGATTTTATTTATAGCTGGATACTGTTATTGATTTTTTATTATTTAATCTTTGGTCAAATTTTTATGTTATACAATTTAACGACTTCAAATAATAGATATACCGTTTTTAGGAGTATTAATTTAACTGCTTATTTTACAACAATATTTTATGTTTTCACCCCCTTCATTTCTCCACAGTTACCATTAAATAGATTGCAAATTGTCTATCTTTTTTTAATACTTTCTTTGCCCGGTATTCTATGGAGATTTTTATACATCTGGTTCTTTTTTTCAACAAAATATTCTAAAAATATTTTCTTTATAGGTAAGTCAGATAAAATAAAAAATTTACTAATAAAAGTTAATGACGATAATATCCATAATGTAAAAGGGTATTTATCTGATAAAAAACTTGATAACGTGGCTAATTTTCATGAGTTCTCAGGCACACAATTATCTTCTATTATAAAGAATAATATTTCTGAAATAATTGTTTCCTTAAATGGATTTCCATCAGAAATTAAAAGGAATCTTAATAGGGATCTTATTTTATTATTTTCTCAAGGAATTAATATTGTTAGTTATGAAGCATTTTATGAGGATATAATGTATCGGGTTCCAATTGAAAATTTGAAGAAGAGTTTTTATAAATATCTAAATTTCAGTAAGAATTCACACAATCGGTTTTATCTTTTAAGTTTGAGATTGTTGGATATTATATTGTCTATTATTGGTCTTATTATACTCTTCTCTATAGTGCCGTTTTTATTTTTTGTAAATCTTTTTGCCAATAAAGGGCCTCTTTTTTATTCACAACAAAGAGTTGGTAAAATGGGGAAAGTGTTTAAAATTTATAAGTTACGATCTATGGTCGTAAATGCAGAATTGAATGGTGCGGTCTGGGCAAAAAAAAATGATACAAGAATTACCAATTTTGGACGACTTTTAAGGAGTACAAGATGTGATGAGTTGCCACAATTTTACAATGTTTTAAGAGGGGATATGAGTATTATCGGACCAAGACCAGAAAGACCTGAATTTGTAAAAGAATTAACAGAAACAATACCTTTTTATAAAATAAGACATCTTATAAGACCAGGTTTGACTGGATGGGCTCAAGTAAAATACCCGTATGCAAATTCAGTAAAAGAGCAAGAAGTGAAGTTGCTGTATGATCTATATTATATTAAACAAAGAAACATTGTTTTGGACTTTAAAATTATAATTAAAACAATCACAACAGTCCTATTTTACAGAGGTCAATAGTTTTGATAAAAATAAATATCTAATAAAAAGTAAGATCATTAGGGGTAGTATTGGTAATGGGAAAACTTGAATACTAAAAAGCCATATGATAGATATTACAACCAAAAAAAGGATCAGTATGATCAAGTATTTTTGAAACCATCTAGGTAGATGTGTTTTTAGCATAAAAAACGAAATAATAATATTTAGTGCGAAAGCCCACAATATATTAAAATTAGTAGGTGTTATTGAATGACTGGAGAAAAACCAAAGAAAAATTAGAATACAACCTATTATTCCGGTTGTAAAAAACAATGTAAAATCTAAAACCTTTGTCCTTCTATTTGTTTTAAAATCCTTATAAGTAATAAAAATCCCAAAAAGAGAAAGAATACAACTTAACAAGAAAGGGTTTAAAAGAGATGCTGTGGGTTCTTTTTCTTTAAAATTTAAAAGAGTATCCTCTCTTAGCACCAATTTTTTTAACTTATTTCCAACAAGTATGTTTGCATTTTTAAAGGAACTAAACACATAATCAGGTAAGAACATCAATTCTTCAAAAGAAGCTTTTGTATCTAATCTAGTTCCACTAATAAGGTTTAAACCAAAATGCCCCCATGAATTCCAATGAATTTCATGGTTGGTTAATTGCCTTAAGGATCCTGTGTATTTTGAGGTATTCGAATTAAAAACTATTCTATTCCCTAAAACAGCTTTTGTTAGGTCTCTTAATATGGTTGCACAATTGTTGAAATAGGGATCATATTGGTAATTTTTATTTTTGAACAACGCATTTTTTTCTAAACGATTAAAATAAGCTTGTTTTTCTGCCTGAGTTAAATTTAAAACTTGTTGTTTTAACCAACGTCTATCATTTTTATAACTTGCTAAAAAATAGGTAAAATTATAACGAGCCAGACTATAGACCATATTTCCTTTTGCAAAATTTAAGTAAAAATTGGGTTGATTAAAATCAAATATTCCATAATTATATACAATATCAAAATTTAGAACAGGATCCTGAACTCTTATTGCAGAATGACCAAAAGCTTCGTAAAACTCATTACCAGGTCCTGCAGTAACGATACTTATTTCGGCGTATTCTGAAAGTTTAATTTGAGCACCCAATCCAGCATAAATTGAAAAAAGTAATAAAAAAAAGAAATATTTTTTTTTCATAAAATTAACGTCTAAAAAAACTATAATCTACTCTAATTGAAAAGATATTTGAATACAGCGCATTCCCAACACTAGCAATATTGGTTAATGCATAGTCAATATTGATCCCATTATATTTGAAGCCAACTCCAAAATTAGGTTGTACAGAGAGGGTTGAAGAGTTGTCAAATTCTTCTATGTATTGAAAGTTCCCAACTCCAGCCCTGAGGTATACCAATTCGTCATAATCTAATTGAAATCCTATTGCAGGATTTATACTCAATCCATCAGAATAAAAAAGGTCATTTGTTTTAGTAAAACGTACGTTTGTATTGACTTCAGTTAGTAGGTTGAAATCCCGTCCAATTTTCCAACTTTTTGCAACTCCTAATTGTAATTTTGGTTTTGTTATTTCAGTAGTTTCAGGCATTTCTTGGTTTTGTCCAGGTAACAAGGTGATGGCATCTTTAATTTTATCAAACTCATCGATATTGATTGCCCAACTATTAAAAGTTGTAGTAATATCTCTTGCCATCAGCCCAAATTTCCAAGAGTTACGCTCAAATTGAATTCCAAGGTCAAAACCAAACCCCCAAGAAGAAGCAAAATCACCTATAATTCTTCTAACAATTTTTGCATTTACACCGAATTTAACATCTTTCAAAAGTAATTTTCTCGCATATGCAATATTAAAAGCGTAATCGATACTAGAAAAAAGACTGATATTATTAAAATTGATATTTCCATTGCTATCGATCAATTCTGTTGTATTTAGAATATCATCAACACCAAATCGAATGATAGAGATTCCAATGGCGCTTTCCTTATTTAAGGGGAGCGCAAAACTAGCATGATTATAATTCGCAATTCCTGCAAAGTAAGAAGCATGCATTAAAGATCCTTGATAATCTTTAATACCAACTAGTCCAGCAGGATTCCAGTAAATAGAATTTACATCATTAGAACTGGCAACGACACTTTTACTCATACCCAAACCAGCAGCATCAACACCAATAGTTAAAAACTCATTGGAATATCCTCTAAATGCTTGCGCAGATAAAAAGAGGGGAGTCACTAAAATTAAAATTAATATTTTGTATTTCAAAGGATAAAAATTATCAATAACAAATATCTAAAAACATACTAAAATAACCCTAGTTTTTTAAAGATATTGTTTAGCGTAGCTCTAACTCAATGTTTTTTCTGATAAAACGTTCCATTCTTTTCTCTAACCAATTGTTTTCCTCAACTTTAAAAGAGCTCATAAATCCCACATGACCTCCGTAATCTGTTCTTTCAAAAAAGAAATTTTCTGATTTACAAGCTTCTTCAAATGGAAAACATTTTTCGGATAAAAAACTATCATCTTTTGCATTTATAAGTAAAGTAGGCTTTACTATTGTTTTTAAATAGGGTTTGGAACTTGCTTTTTTCCAATAATCCTCGGGACTTTTAAAACCAAAAACAGGAACCGTGTATAATTTTTCTAAATGTTTGAATTTTGTAGCTTTGAATAAAAGATCCTTATTTAAGTTGTACTCGGGGAATTTGTGTGCCTTGAGTAATAATTTATTTTTCATAGTTTTAAAAAATAGCTCGATGTATAGTCTGTTTTTTAATTTATCCATTTCTTTTTCTGCTGAAGCAATGTCAACTGGAACAGAGACAGCAATTCCTCCTTTTATTTTTGGGGATATAGTTCCTGATTTTTCTCCCAAATATTTTAATGTTAAGTTTCCGCCCAAACTAAAACCAATGATAATGATATTTTCGTAGTCATAGTTTTCAAGTAGATGATTAATAATAAAGTCAACATCTTCTGTTTTTCCACTGTGATACGTTTTTAAAAGTAAATTATCTTCTCCAGAACAGCCCCTTAAATTGAAACAAACAGTGTCTAGACCAATTTTGTTTAGATGTTTAGAGGTCGAAATCATATAGGTAGATTTAGAACTCCCTTCCAAACCATGAATTAATAAGGCCAACGTTTTTGAACCAACCAAAGAAAAATCTAAATCTATGAAATCATGATCCCAAGTAGTAATTCTTTTTCGTTCATAGTTGAAACTATTTTTTAAGAAGAGCGCTCTATAGATCGTATTGAAATAAGCATTCTTAAATGGAATTGTAGGAGAAAAGTCTGAAGTAAATACAGGCATAAAGTTCTATGATAATTACAAATATCTAAAAAAAATAAAGAATAACGAAAACCAACAAATTTTGATTTCTTATTTTAGCAACTAAATTAATATTAGATGACATTAACAAAACACATTCCGAATTTAATAACGCTTGGAAACCTTTTTTGTGGAACAATCGCTACAATTTACGCTGTTGAGGGAGCTTTTTTTCAAGCAGGTCTATTTGTAGTTTTTGGAATCTTTCTTGATTTTTTTGATGGCTTTATAGCTCGCATACTAAACGTTACTGGAGAATTCGGTAAACAGTTAGATTCTTTGGCAGATATGGTAACAAGCGGTCTTGTACCGGGGATTATTATGTTCAATTTATTAACGAAAAATCAAAACATACTAGATCTTTCCCTCTTATCTGTTCTTGTCCCTTTTTTTGGATTAGTTTTAACTTTAGGGGCTTGTTATCGATTGGCAAAATTTAATATCGATACAAGACAATTAAATTCTTTCATAGGTCTTCCCACTCCTGCAATGAGTTTGTTTGTTATTTCGTTACCTTTAATTCAACAATCTTCTGAAATTGAATTCATACAAAATTTGATTTCTAATAATTATTTTTTGTGTGGAATAGCTCTTTTACTCACGTATTTAATGAATGCTGAGTTGCCTTTATTCTCCTTAAAATTTAAAGAATACTCAGTAAAGAATAACGCTGTGAAGTATTTATTTTTGCTAATATCTTTACTACTAATTTTTTGCTTAGACTATCTATCAATCCCTATTATCGTTCTTCTTTATGTTTTGATATCCATGATAATTAATTATCGAAAAATAAGGAGTTTAAAAAAATAAATTTTTTGATAGATTGACTTAAAATGTCTTCTTCTTTTTCAATTCAAAGTCCTTTCCTAAATATACTTTCCGAACCATCTCGTCGGATGCCAATTCTTCTGGAGTTCCTTCTTTTAAAATTCCACCATTATACATTAAGTAGGTTTTATCTGTAATTGCTAAAGTAGCCTGAACATCATGATCAGTGATCAAAATTCCAATATTTTTGTTTTTTAGTTGGGCAACAATACTTTGAATATCTTCTACAGCAATTGGATCGACTCCCGCAAAAGGTTCGTCTAGTAGGATGAAATTTGGATCAGAGGCTAAACAACGAGCAATCTCAGTTCTTCTTCTTTCGCCTCCTGACAATAAATCACCTCTATTTTTACGAACATGACCTATGTTGAATTCTTCGATCAAAGATTCTAATTTAATCTTTTGTTGTTTTTTTGATAAATCTGTAAACTGCAATACTGACATAATATTATCCTCAACAGATAATTTTCTAAAAACAGATGCTTCTTGAGCTAAATAACCTATCCCTTTTTGAGCTCTTTTGTACATTGGATCTTGAGTGATTTCCTCATCATTCAAGTATATAGAACCCGAATTTGGTTTAACCATACCAACGATCATATAAAAAGAAGTTGTTTTTCCAGCACCATTAGGTCCTAAAAGTCCGATAATTTCACCTTGTTTTACCTCCAATGATATTCCCTTAACGACTTTTCTACTCCCGTAAATCTTTTGAATATTTTCTGCTCTTAAAATCATAGGACAAATATAGTAAATGATTAAAATTGAAATCTTAATTAATTTCTAAATTACTTTCTTCCAGGGCTTCCCAATATTCAACAGCTTTTCTTAAATGAGGAATCATAATGGTACCTCCTATTAGGTTTGCTATCGACATTGTTTCCATCATTTCATCTTTAGAAACTCCAAGTTTATAAGAAGCTTCAAGATGATATTGCACACAATCATCACACCTTAGCACTGCAGAAGCTACAAGACCCAGTAGTTCTTTTGTTTTTTTTGGCAAATGTCCTTCTTTAAAGGCATTTGTGTCTAAATTGAAAATTCTTTTAATTACTTTATTGTCTGAAGCTATAATTTTATCGTTCATTTTCTGACGATAATCATTAAACTCTTTTACTTTTGTGTGCATTTTTTTGTTGTTTTTTAATTACAATTTTCGAAACCTTAATACTTACTTCGTATAGAATAACAATAGGTATGGTTACAATAATTTGACTAGCTACGTCAGGAGGTGTAATTATGGCGGCTACAATTAATACAACCACTAGGGCATGTTTTCTGTATTTTTTTAAAAAAGCTGGTGTAATCAAACCTATTTTAGTTAAAAAGAAAACTAAAACAGGTAATTCAAATAATATAGAAACTCCAAGTAACATATTGGTGACAAGTCCAATATGAGAGTCCATTGTGAAATTATTTTGAATTAAATCAGTAATTTGATAATTGTATAAGAAATGAATGGAGATCGGAGCTATGATATAAAAACTAAAAGCAATTCCTAAAAAAAATAGCAACGAAGCTACAAAAATAAAACCTTTTGAGTTACGCACCTCTTTTAGCGTTAACCCTGGAGAAATAAATTTCCATAATTCCCATAATAAATAAGGAAATGATAATATAATTCCCAAAATAAATGAAGACCAAATAGAGTTCATTAGTTGTTGGGTTGGTTTTAAGCTAATTAAATTGTCTTTAAAACTTACACGACAAAAACTACTGTCTAAGCCAAATAAATTAAAGAAATCACAAAATAGTTGATAGGTTATAAAATCTGATTTTCTATGAGCTAATAAAAAATTTTCATACACCTCTTTTTGAAAGATGAATAAAAAAATTCCAAAAATTAATACAACAGATGCACTTCTCACTAAATGCCATCTCAGTTCTTCTAAATGTCCTAAAAAGGACATTTCTTTCTCTTTTTTTACCATTAGAAAATTCCTTCTTTAATTAAATCATGAATATGGATAACACCAACATATTTCTTTTTATCATTAACAACCAAAATTTGAGAAATATTATTTGCTTCCATAGTATTTAAGGCATCTATAGCCATCGCATCAAAAGCGATCTTTTTGGGTTTTGTGCCCATAATATCAGAGGCTTTAATTGCTGCAATTTCTGGTGTTTTTGAGAGCATTCTTCTAATATCACCATCAGTAATAATTCCGACGAGTTCATCCGACTCCATTACGGCTGTAACTCCGACTCTTTTTTCAGAAATCTCAACGATTACTTTTGCAATACTATCTGTAGTCTTAACTTTTGGAACTAAATTATTTTTAACTAAATCAGAGACTCTTAAATACAACCGTTTCCCTAAAGCACCTCCAGGGTGATATTTTGCAAAATCTTGACCAGTGAAACCTCTTAAGTTTAATAAACAAATCGCTATTGCATCTCCTAAAACTAGTTGTGCAGTTGTACTTGTTGTAGGTGCTAAATTATTTGGACAAGCTTCTTTTTCTACAAAAGCATTCAATGTAAAATCTGCATTTTTACCTAAATATGAATCGATATTTCCTGTAATCGCGACTATTTTATTTCCATAATTTCTTATAAATGGGACTAAAACTTTAATTTCAGGAGTATTTCCACTTTTAGAGATACAAATGACTACATCGTTTTTCTGAACATTTCCTAAATCTCCATGAATCGCATCTGCTGCATGCATAAAGATTGCCGGAGTACCAGTAGAATTTAAAGTGGCAACAATCTTTGTCGCTATGTTCGCACTTTTACCAATACCAGTCACAATTACTCTTCCTTTAGAATTAAAAATAAATTTAATTGCATCTTCAAAGTTATCGTCAATTAATTTAGTTAAATTAGCAATAGCATTACTCTCTGTTAAAATAGTTTCTTTTGCTGTTTTTAGAATTGTGTTTGTTTTTTTCAATGGTATGATATTATAATGATAATATGTGATATCTTTAAAATAAGGAACAAGCAAATTTACTATAAATAATAGTTAGAACAAATATAATAGAAGGTTTGTGATTGTTTTTCGAAGTTAAACGAATATTTTAATAAATGGATTTATACATTCCTCTTAAAAGGTTTTTTGGATTTAATAAATTTAAAGGCTTACAAAAGCAAGTAATTAAAAGTATACTTGATAATAAAAACACTTTTGTAATAATGCCTACAGGTGGGGGGAAGTCTCTCTGCTATCAGCTACCAGCTTTAATGTCTGAAGGAACTGCTATTGTAGTTTCTCCTCTAATCGCTTTGATGAAAAATCAAGTAGATGCTATCCGAGGTATCTCCGAGCATAATGGAGTTGCACATGTTTTAAATTCTTCATTAAACAAAACTGAAGTAAATCAGGTTAAAGAGGATATCTCTCGTGGAATTACAAAACTTTTATATGTAGCTCCAGAATCTTTGATCAAAGAAGAATATGTGACATTTTTAAGATCTCAGAAAATTTCTTTCGTGGCTATTGATGAAGCCCATTGTATTTCAGAATGGGGACACGATTTTAGACCAGAGTATCGAAATTTAAAAAATATAATCAAAGCAATTGATAATGTTCCTGTTATATGTTTAACCGCAACAGCAACTGAAAAAGTACAGGAAGATATTTTAAAAACATTAGGAATTCCGGATGCAAATAGATTTAAAGCCTCTTTTAATAGGCCCAATTTATTTTATGAAGTGAGACCAAAAACAAGTGAAGTAGAAAAAGATATTATTCGTTTTGTAAAACAAAGAATGGGTAAATCTGGAATTATTTATTGTTTGAGTCGTAAAAAGGTAGAGGAAGTCTCTCAAATACTTCAAGTAAATGGAATTAAAGCGGTTCCTTATCACGCAGGTTTAGATGCTAAAACTCGTGTAAAACATCAAGACATGTTTTTAATGGAGGATTGTGATGTTGTAGTCGCGACCATTGCTTTTGGTATGGGAATAGACAAGCCAGATGTTCGTTTTGTAATTCACCATGATATTCCTAAAAGTTTAGAAAGTTATTATCAAGAAACTGGTAGAGCTGGTAGAGATGATGGTGAGGGCTATTGTTTGGCTTTTTATGCATACAAAGACATCGAAAAATTAGAGAAATTTATGGCAAGTAAGCCTGTTGCAGAGCAAGAAATAGGACACGCCTTATTACAAGAAGTTGTCGGCTATGCAGAAACGTCTATGAACAGACGTAAATACTTGTTACATTATTTCGGTGAAGAATTTGATGCTGAAAACGGAGCAGGAGCCAATATGGACGATAATTCTAGAAATCCAAAGAAAAAGCATGAAGCTAAAAAGGACGTAGTGTGCTTGTTGAAAGTTATTAAGAATACTTTACAAAAATACAAATCTAAAGAGATTGTCAATACCATAGTGGGAAAAGAAAATGCCCTTTTAACCTCGCATAAAACTCATTTGCAACCTTTTTTCGGAAGTGGAAAAGAGAAGTCTCCACTTTATTGGATGGCTTTAATTAGGCAGATTTTGGTGGTTAATTTGATTAAAAAAGAAATTGAACAGTATGGTGTTATCAAGTTATCTCAAAAAGGGGAAGACTTTATAAACAATCCAACATCTTTTATGATGACAGAAGATCATTCTTACAATGAACAAGATGATAATTCTATCATCACAAATTCAAAATCTTCAAACACTGCAGATGACAAGTTGGTCAAAATATTAAAAGATCTTCGAAAAAATGTTTCAGTGAAGCAAGGGGTGCCTCCATTTGCAGTTTTTCAAGATCCTTCAATAGAGGATATGGCAATGAAGTACCCGATAACATTGCCTGAACTATCAACTGTTCATGGTGTTGGTGAGGGTAAAGCAAGAAAATTTGGAAAAGAGTTTATTCAGCTTATTTCAAAATACGTAGATGAAAACGACATTCTAAGACCAGATGATTTAATCGTTAAAAGTACAGGAACTAATTCAGGTTTAAAACTATTTATAATACAAAATACGGATAAAAAATTACCATTAATTGACATTGCTAAATCAAAAGGACTAGAAATGGAAGATTTGATAAAAGAGATGGAGGTTATTATTTTTTCAGGCACAAAATTAAACATTAATTATTCTCTTGATGATGTATTAGATGAAGATCAACAAGAGGAGATTTACGATTATTTTATGGAAGCTGAATCTGATAAAATTCAAGATGCTCTAGATGAGTTCGATGGTGATTATGATGAGGAAGAACTTCGATTAATGCGCATAAAATTTATCAATGAAGTAGCCAATTAAAAGACGCTGCATTATTCTTATAAAGAAGTAACTGTTAATAGGATTCCCAAAACAATCGCCATAAATTTCTGTAAGTTAAATTTATGATTTTCAGTGCTTTCAAATAAGATGATTGTTGATATATGTAAGAAAAAACCAATAATTAAGGCTGTAATTTCAGTTGAAAAAGTTCTAAAAAAGGAATTTTTATCTCCCAGTAACACCCCCAATGGACTCATTAATGCAAAGGTAATTAGAAAAATAAAGACCGTTTTTTTTGAATACTTTGTTTGGATTAAAAAAGTAGTTAAAACAATAGCAATAGGTATTTTGTGAACGACAATTGCCCATAATAAATTATCACCAATGCTATGAATTGGGAGGCCTTCAGAAAACGCATGAAAACTTAAACTAAGAAAAAGTAATGTTGGAAATTCTTTTCCATTTGTATGAATGTGTATATGGCCATGTTCTGCACCTTTAGAAAACGATTCTAATACAGATTGAATTATAATTCCTATTAGAATAAAGATGCCTATATTCTTGTAATCACTAGTTTGGCTATACACCTCTGGTAATAAATGCAAAATAGTAACAGATAGCAAGTAAGCACCACTGAAAGCTAGTAATAAAGGTATAAATTTATTTTTAGGTTTAAAAATAAATACCAACATTGAGCCAATAAAAACAGCAGCTATTAAAAAAATATAATTCATCGTGCAATAATAATTAATCTATCTGAGGTTTTTGACTCGTAGGGGGTTAACTGATAATCTCCAAAAACATGTGTAATATTGAAACAAGCTTTGTGAAAATAGTTTTTCATTTTGTCTAAATCTAAATATTTAACTTTTTCCTGATAAAATTGATCTTTACCGTCAGCAAAAAAAGAAATATACTTAAAAATAAATCCGTCTTTTATTTCTCTTTTAATATGGAAAGTGATCTGATCAACTGTTTTTGTTTCTTCAGAGACCAAGTTTAAATTTACTTTTTCAGCATTTAAAAAGTCGAAAACAAAAACACCATTCTTTTTTAATCCTTGTTTAAAATTTTTTAGAATTAAAAGATCCTCGTTATCGTCTTCAAAATAACCAAAACTTGTAAACAAATTAAATATGGCATCATAAGTATTGTTGAAAGGATAACGCATGTCATGAATATTAAACTTTAACGTATCATTTTCAAATTCTTTTGCGGATTTAATACTGTTCTCAGCTAAATCACCTCCAGTAACTTTATACCCTAGCGTATTTAAAAATAAAGAATGACGTCCTTTACCACAAGGTAAGTCTAAAATATGAGTTTTTTTTGGTAGCTTTAAAAAAGAGGTAATGTTCTTCATAAACAATTGGGCATCTTTGTCATTTCTCTCTTTGTATAGAATATGATAGTAAGGGGTGTTAAACCAATCTGTATACCAATCTTGTATTTTCATATTTAATTTTATGATTGCAAAAGTAACGAAATCTTATGTTTCAAAAAATGAAAAATTTAATTACTATAATTCCTATTAATAAAATGTATTTTTGTGCTCAATTTTATGAGTATGAACAAAGATTTTAAAATGACGGCTACTACACTTTTTGGTTTAGAAGGTGTTTTAGCAGATGAATTGAAAAAATTAGGAGCCCAAGAAGTAAAAGAAGCGGTTAGAAGTGTTTCTTTTAGAG